>Ga0157363_1002497_pt1 | contig 16259 bp, 7 predicted proteins | sample AttsexASBM1_FD_111477 | JGI IMG/M metagenome (GOLD analysis project Ga0157363, IMG submission 111477) | Fungus gardens microbial communities from leaf cutter ant in Ribeirão Preto, State of São Paulo, Brazil - Atta sexdens ASBM1 | ecosystem: Host-associated > Fungi > Mycelium > Unclassified ... | reverse complement strand
TGTTTAAAAGAAGAGCTCCGATCAATGTTACCGCATCAGTCGTTCAGAGAGCTTCAACAGAACAGACAACTATTGTTAATTATAAATTCTCCGAGAAAATAAAATATCTCAAGCCATGAACTATTACATTCCAATTCAATAGTATTCGTAATAGTATTGAATTAGTCAATAAGAAAGTGCACTTGTATTACATTGATAAAAAAAGAATATTATTATAATTAGTGTTCCTAGGTTATATTATAAAAAATTATAAGATAAAAAAGCACTTGCTCATTTTTGTACTATATTACTAAAATTATTATCATAATTGTTATTGCCATAGATTATATTATTAAAAATTCATAAAAATATTATTATAATTAGTTTCTAAGTTGTATCATTATAAATCGTAAATACCATATCTATTTAATAAAATCATGTGCAAAAGAAGAAAAGAGAGCACAACGGGAAAAACAGAGAGCGCAAATAATAAGTAGGACTGCAACAGGTGGAAGAGACAGAACTGCATCCTACAATGGATAAGAGAGAGAAAAGGAACGAAACTCCCTTCCCTCTTGAACGCAGACTTCGATGATGCGCTTCTCCCTCCCTCGAATCTAGCATCTGACTTCGCCCTCCCTATCCGCGACACTAGAACCATCTGCTGGTTGTTATATCCGTGAATTAGAATTCCTATAGCTACTCTACTCACATTTTGATTTTTTTAACATTAAAATCATTTTTGCTATTAATGGTAGAGTTATATGATTATTAAAATTTATTAAAAGCTATCGTTATGTAGAATGTGTATCCCTTTTTCCCTTATATAGGAACATGCTGAGTGGCCGAGAAAGCATATTTTCAGTCACTTGTATCAAGCCTCTAGTAAAGGGAGAGTTCCCGTCCTTTTCATTCTATTACTCCCTTGTGTTTACAAGTTACTAATAGAGCGAGAACAACAGGCGTTCTTTCTCGCTCGCTCTTGCTTAGCGGCGAAGTCGGCCAACTCGGCCGACTGTCAGTAGGTATCTGCTTGATGGGGATAGAAGTGGTGGAACTGGTTTTCTGTGGTGCTGGGGGCCAAATGTGCACCACTTCTCGGCAGAATTCGACTCTCTGCCTTCTATCGTTTTCACTTAAGGCCTGAATTAAGGTAATATAATAAGGCTGGTACTTACAGGATTTCAGAATTGTGTGTGCTGTTGGCATGAGTCTTGGCACTCCTAATTGACGCTCTATTTCTTGACACTATTTCTAATGTGAGGATTCATATGAATAAAACAGTTATGTTGCGTCTAAACGATTTTCATTATAGCGCCTTCTAATGATGAATATTCATTCGCCTAATTCGTCTTTCTATAGTATGAATCTTGAAATGAAGGATGATATTTATTTGATGTCTTTTTTGACGTTATCTGATATAATCTTGCAGCTGTATGGTAATTATTCCAAGAATAATAAGATATTCAGCCATAGTTTTTAATTTTAAATAATGTACAAAGAGAAATGTGTCTTCAAATTTACAACGCGATATAGTATGAATCGCTTGGAAGGATGACGTCAAATGGGGGTGATATCAAATGATCACGATTGATTGTGACCTTGATACATTGAAATTTACCCAAATAGATGTCATCCGAAGTTAATAGTATTAATGTTGAGCCTATTAAATTGGAATTTCATGTAATATCTTTTCTTTTCGTTTTTTGTAATATTTTCTTTAATAAAGACTTAAATAAAGTTACAAAAGTGTTCTAGTATACAAAAGTGTTCTATTTTTTTACATTTAAATGCTCTTTCCGTTTATAATAAAAAATACTACATTCCATTTAAAAACATAAAGTTGACCTTTAAATGACCTTGAAAAGGCGCCGTACACTTCACCGTACAAAATCATCACATTATAACTCCTTCGAAATCCTATCACTTTTATCTAAAAGATTTTTCTCTAAAACTCCGAGATTTCCTAATATTTGATTATCAAATTTAAAGTGGAACACTCTGTATAAGTTGTATAGCATGAAAGAAAAAGTGTACATTCGTAAGCGATCTTATTCCATGCTCTCGTAGTTTGTTCATTAAATCCTGTCAACTCACTTAGCTCTTATTTTTATAATAATAGTAAATAAATATCATGTATGTCTTATTGATTGATTTTTTATTTTTAGTTTTACAGGATTGGTAGACGATCCAGATCCTTTACAGCAACCAGCACCTCTAAAGTTATGTCACCAACTGATAGAAGATGTGGAATGGTTTAAGGTACTACTAAATGTGTAGTTTAGCGTAGGGGGAACCGGGATACAATGAGTCATCGATTATTTAACATTATCTAGAATGTTTAAATCAATATTATTGGTACAAAACGGCTGTTATTTCGTTACTCATACCTTTTATCTAAGTGGCAGTGATTAAATTCTATCCGAAAAACATCGATCATTAATGATTTTCATGGTGCAGTAGTAACTCTTTAATCGCATAAAAATGTTTTAATATTGTTTTTGTAGTAGAAGATATATGTATGAAGATAAAGTGCAAGTTTTTGCGCATCTTTTCTCAACTTTACAGTGATAATCTAACATTTAAAAAATCTTTATTTTAGATCGCATATGTGAGATCATAATATCAATACTACATAATACAATTCGAAACTGGATCTTCATTGCTTAGATGATTTAATCTTGAATTACTATATGTACCATATATGTACTTGTATATATACCATATTGTAATCTTTCAAACTGCGCGCCGAATTGTTTTTCCAGACTATAAATGCGTCGGTTGTCTGAAGGTTTAAGATGCTCGGAATACAGAGAGATCCGGGTTCGACTCCCGGCCGAGGAAGTAATATTTTTCGCAATAAATTTTTATTAACAGTTTTTCATTATATTAGTATCTTTATAATATTGGGTTGTCCGGAAAGTTCGTGCCGCAAAAGATTTAAATTTAATAAATGAAATTAAAAATTTAAATCTTCTGCGTTTCAATTTTCAAAATCAGCACGAACTTTCCGGACAACCTAATATAATGCCTGATCTAATATCAAATTATTAAAATTGTTTGTCAATTTAATTCACGATTACTAAAATTTATAATATAGACTACAATATGATATATGTATTGTATATGCACGTATATTTGGTATATATAGTAATTCAAGATTGAATTATGTAAGTAATGAAGATCCAGCTTCTATACCATATATAGGCATTTTAATTTCTAATGTAATTTATTTTTTACAGTTTTTTATTAAATGTATAATAAAATATATAATTGAAGTATCATAATTGGGATCATACATTAAATATTCATGATGAAACGGGACAATATAGAAAATATATGTATTAATAGGGCAGTTTGCACTTCTAAGCAATTAATTTTATTTTAACGTAATAAATTTTTTATCCTATATAAATGATTATTTTTCATTTGTTTTCTTATAACTTTCTATTTTATTATTTAATAATCATTAAATAATAGTTGTAGTTATAGTAGTGTAGTTGTATGTATATACTATAGTAGTTTATTGTATTGGTAACTATGCTAAGAATGTGTAAATGAAAACATTTTTCAATTTTCGTCACCGTTATTTTTTACATAATCCTACCATTTTGTGTGTGACTTATAGTCCCGGATGTGGGGCATCATGGATCATTTCTTAAAAAAATATATTACTATTTTTTTCTTAAAAATTAATAAATATATACTAAATACTTATTAAATTTAAAAATATACATTATGTTTTAATTATTTAAAAAAAGGATACAAAAATTTTTTATATAGATGCATTTTTAAGAGTTTGAATTTTTGTGACTCAATTTTAGTGCCCCGGTTTCCCTTACATACATATTTTTAATATTAGGTTAATGCAAGAAGCTCTTTATGAGATAAAGTTATCTCATACACTTATTAAATAAAATTCACATCATTAATGAACTTACCTTTTAAGTAATTTGGTTTCTAAACAAAATTATACAATTTTAAAATGATTTTATTGTTATCCTTAATATTTAATAATACTTTTAAAACTTATAATAATTACTTTTAAAACTTATTAGTTTCAGCACTATACTGTATTTTAAGAAATGTATTTTGGATAATAATAATGTAATCTTCTTACGATTCTCTTAAATTCAATAAAAAAAAAATCCCAAAAAATCAGGGCGAATGAGAATCAACGTGGTTAATATGCAATTTTAAATCTTTATTTCAGAAAATAGAATCTTTATTCCAAAAAATAGTACGTTTCAGTTCACTTTGAAATCATCCTCAGTAATATAATTTCAAAATATCAATCCTTTTATGTCCAAGAAAAAAATCATCATTAGATTAACAGATTTGTAATCTATTCGAAACGTTAAATTATCTTATAAAGATTTCGAAATTATTCTATCCAACAAATTACAAATTAACATTAAAAAACTAGTGACTCAAATTAGTGACTCCAAAACATACAAGGAATTTATCTCGACGTTGGATCAAAACCATTAAAAATTATTATCACTAAAAAATATCAAGTTAAAAACTGCATGTTGATCACAGCTCGAACGAAGCATGACTAATACATATAATATAATAAGTAAAATATGTCAGATCAACAAGGAAAATACAAAGAAAAAAGAACAAGGTCAATACCTAAACAATAATTAGTATAAATGTAACTATTTAAACACGACAAAATGTTATTATTTAACGTCTTTCAATAATTGTATATAAGTTTTATGTACACCATTTGTGTCTGAGCATAAATTGAGACTATTTTGTTACACGGATATATGAAGGCAGATATTAAATGTTTATTGAGAAAACGCTCTTCATCTAATATCGCGACATATTCTCAATCGAAATCATGTTCAAATTCAAACCGATATTCTATGATCACTGATTGGTTGTTATTATTCCGGTTAATATGATAGATGATGTCATAATTCATATCAGTCAAATAGTTTTAAGGAACCGATCCGGAAAGAATTGATAGCTAAACTGAGTTTATTATCGGTAAGTTATATGTCTTTGAATGAATTGTGATATAATATTGTAATTTCATTTAAGAGGAATTTAAACCATTTGGATTGAAATAGAAAGATCCTTCAATAAGATATATGTATACTTAGGTTTCATTTCATAAAAATGAAAGATAGTACGATTTGGATTAAATAAATAATAATTTCCATTATAATATACTCAGTAAATCGGGTTGCCTATGGGCAGGAGCATGCATTATTGGTAATGCAGAATATGATTAGATCGCAAGTCCGACAGGAAATGAGACAAAAAAAATTAAATTTTTTATTCTGATATAGTGTAAAATTTAATTTATTCTGATATAGTGTAAAATTTAATTCTCGATTATCTAATCTTTATTATAATCAGAAGCATACTCTATTAACGGTTGAAAGTTGGTCACGTTCAGCAAACTCAACTGTTGCGGAGCGCATCCGTGAGCGCTCGCAGCTATTAATGTATTCTTTTAATCAGTTGAATCTGCTGAACGCGATCATTAACTATTATATGAACTATTATATGAAAAGCGATCTGTCGGATTTCGTTAAAAAGACATATTAAAAGTCTTCTTATTCCAATCCAGTAATGGCAACTTTAATTTTCTGTCAAAAATTATTACTCTTCGAAAAAAGTAAATGTATCTGTAAAAAGTAAATGAAAAATTAAAATTCAGATGCTACAATTGACTAATCAAATTAAGTTCTATCAAATTAAAAAGTAAAACACAAATGGTACTATTTTTTATTATTTATACAAAATTACCTTTTTAAAAAAAGCGCTAAGCCTTCTTTACTTTTCGTAAAGAATCATTTGGGCCGATTTCACCAACGCCAATTACTTAATTGGACGTGGAACTGATTATTAATTGTGTTTGTGTTTGCTGTTTAATAGAATTGATTTCATTTATGAGTGACAGTTAAGTATTGTCTCTTGTTTTACTTAACTCTAATGATATATATCATTCGTATAAAAGATTTGATATCAACAAAATTGGCGCCAAGTTAAATCCCATGCCATTTCTTTATACGTGCCAAATTTAATAAATAATGAATATTAATCTAATGATAGATATCATCTGTAATTTTGTAAAAGAATTGATATCAACAACTATGGCGCCAAGTTAAATTCTACTATCGAAATCACAAAAGTAAAACCCAAGTGATATTATTTTTATTATTATTTACTTAATCCAAATTGTACTATCTTTAATTTTTATGAAATGAAACCTAAATATACGTATATCTTATTGAAGGATCTTCCTATTCCAATCCAAATAGTTTAAATTCCTCTTAAATGAAATTGTTATATCACAATTCTTTAAAAGACATCTCTTACATCTAAAGTAGTGATTATTTAAATCTCTTTCACAATATTATACAAAGCATTATCACAAAATTGCGTGATCTTGCTCAATTTAAGTGTTATCACAAAAAAATTAAAGTTAACCATATAAAACGAAAAAATTTAATTTAAATATAAAAATTTTTCATGTAAAAATACTTTACTTTCATGTAAAAATTACTTGATGTAATAACATAGTAGTAAACTATGAATGTAATATTAGGTGTAGTAAAAAGAAATCCATTATTTTTCCATTCAATTTCATGTAAAAATAATGGATTTCTTTTTACTACACCTAATATTTAGAAAAATAAAAAAATAAAAATGTAATATTTCGAAAAATAACAAATCAAGAAGCATATTGATAAGAAAAATTAAGAAAGGATCATATTAAAAAATACGAATATTTGGAAAAATAAGAAAGATAAAAAGCATTCCCAATAAGAGTTACAGTATCCAGTATGTGTATATATGCGATTAAGTTATAGAGTATCATAAAAATTATGATGAACATTGCGAATGCTATTAAGTTTAAATCTAAAATAAATAAAATTAAAAAAATTAGATTTGTAAGACATACGTTATGAAAGAAAAATAAATAGTAAACTTTATTCTTATTCAGTGTAAAGTTCAGATTAAATTTATTACTTTTATTATTACTTTAATTAAATTACTTACTCGATCTAGCAGCGCTAAGTGTTTTTACATGAAAAATTTTACTATTTAAATTAAATTTTTTCGTTTTATACGATTAATTCTTTAATTTTTTTGTTTGATAACACTGTCACGAATGTTAATTGCATAAGTAACAATTGCGCCACGAATATGTAAGAAATATAAACGATTAAATAAATGATTGCCAAAACCGATTTATTTAATATATTCAAAGTTATTTTTAAATAATTAATAAAAGACCCTGAGCGAATATAATTGTTTACTTAAGAAATATGGAAGAAGCTCGGAAGCTTCCTCGCTCGATATGCAGAACGCTGATGGGCCAGCACGGAACACTCTAGGATGATCCGAAAAATATAGAATATAAGCGCGACCGCGAACGCAATCGAGTCAGAAATTTAAAGAGAAACTTGTCGTGTTAAACGTGTTCGTCCGTCGTTTCAAACGAAATCTATCGTGACGTGGAAAGTGTTAAGTGAGAATTATAAATAATCACTATTGTTATGTGTGAAGTTAAATATACTTGTATTCTGTTTAAAAACTACAAGGTTACTACTCAAACTAATCCCCGAAATCCTCTATGGATTCTGAACCGTGCCATGAAATATCGGCACAACAAATGTCAGCGGTAGGATCCACACACTTGACCCAGGACCTGGGAGTGGCGGCGATAGCAGTCTGTAAATAAAGTGGTCAGCTAAAACAAGAATGAAGCTAGATCTTCATTCAACGCGAGCACTCGGTATAGCAACCGACAATCAGGACGCAGATAAGCGTAACCCGATAGGCGCGATCTACTACTCAGCATACAGGCAACAAACAGTTGACAAGTAATCACTTTAATGCAAAGTCTGAAAAATCTTATTGCAATCATTGTAAACGAATAAATGTCGGAAAGCGAAAACAATCGCGACAGATAGCGCTCCAATACCTTCGCGAATATACAGCGAGCCTGTACCAGAGCGTCCTAGAACTAACCAAGTAACCCTGTGCGGATTGTTGAAGAAGCTGTGCGAGACATATGCAACAATGTGCGCCGTGTGTTGGAACCGCGATATTCAAGCGATAGCGCATCTGATTCGGAACCTCATCCGAATATTGTTATCAAGCATATTTTCATTCTTGGATTTAGATCACAGTTTACTAGTTGATAATAGGATAGAACAACGAGAATCCTTGTTAATTTCATACAAGAATAATTTATTTGTAAATACACGCACTGATTCGATAGGGAGATACGGCGACGCCGATACGGCGACATCAACTGTCAACGCGAGAATGGTGAGATCGCGAACAATCCGCCGATAGCGAACACAGAAATAAAAGCAGAGATAGGTCGTCTCAGAGATACTATAGGAGAACACGCGCGCGAAGCATCAATTCAAAGTAGGCAAGAGAAAATATTAGATAGAATGATGGAAACAATAATATAAGATTGCAAGATAGCATGAGCAGGATGGAAATTGCAAATTACGATCGCGAAAACTTCCGACTAACATACTTCCATGATAGAGGTATTAAACATCACATACGGATGGACACAGGATGACGTGCGACAAGCAAGAAATCGACCCATGGGATATTTAAGATTAAAAGATGCAGGAGTTTGATACCGGAAATAGACAGACATTCGCGTCAGAAGATGTAGGAATTCATAAGCGCTAGTATCTATGCGAGGGAAAAAATCAACTTCACGGAAAAATCAGTCTTATTAGAAGAAAAATTAAACCCGAAATTGAAAGGATAACTTCTATTAGATTTCCAAACTAGAAGCGAGGCAGACTTCGAACAATTATAGCGAGAAATAGAAGCCAATTACTTAAGAAAACGCGAAACATCATACCTACAATTAGAATTTAACGCTTTAAAACAAAAGCCAGGCGAAAGCGCTCACACCTGGACGACTCGTGAATATTTTAGCTATGGAGCTATACGAGTTGTTGATCAAGAAACAAGAAAATACAAGCGAGCAGAAGGGAGCCATTTGGGAAACAATTTAGGATCAAGCTTACTAAATTTCGAACTGGGACTGCGCGAAGATATTAAACTAATGATACGATCACAAAAATATTCAAGTCTGCAAGAAGCTATCAATGCAGCAAGCGCAGAAGAATGTGTAAAAGTGTCTACCCCACGAATAATAATGATCGCAATAAATATGATCAAAGCCAAAATTCAAAATATTCGAATGTACAATGCAATAAATATGGAAAAGTAGGCCATTATAGGTGAGACTGTCGATCAAGCCGTTACGGTAACAGATTTTCATTGCCCCGAGCCGATAAACTAGCAAGTATAAATGCCGTCGAGAAATTTTGCACATAAATTTTGCAAGAAAGCAGGATACAAAAGAAGCGAGTGCTGGTCACTGAAAGAACGGTTCGACAAGGAGTCGAAACAATACGAAGCGAGACACTGATCATAAGACAAAACGTGTAAACATTGCAGAGATAAGACAAAATAAGCAACAAAGCGAGAGCAAGAGCGAAGAATCCTCGTACGCTAGCGAAGAAGAAAAGGAAAAAAGGAGGACGCGAAAAACGCGAGCCATTAGTGAGTATCAAATTACGTAAGTGATCGGGAGATATGCGAATACTGATAGTATTACAAGTCTTAGATCTTCGAGCAAATATGCAAGGACTTTAATGACTTTTTTCACTTAGAAGGAGGATATTAATGCACACAATAGCGCATAAAATTAATACACGCACTATATGTGCATCCGTAAATGTGCGACCTTATCGGTTGCCGAAAAAATATATATATATAAATATAAAATATATATAAAATATATATATATATAAATATATATATATATATAAATATATATATATATATATATATATATATATATACATAAGGAAGAAGTGAATCAACAAAAAAAATGCTACAAGATGATATTATTATATAGTTACAGATATAGTTATAGTGCGAGTCAGTGGAACGCGCCACTAGTCATTCTAAAAAAGAGTGACGCTTCAGGAAAACAAAAATTTAGTGGTAGATTTCACGAAACTGGACGAATTAACAATAGGCGACTCATTTCCTCTACCAAACATAATCGACATTTTAAATCAGGAAACATTTTAGTTAGGAAACGCCAAATATTTCTCTTCACTGGATTTAGCATCGGGGTATCATTAAATTTCTAGAATAAGGAACACAAAAATAAAACTGCCTTCTCTATCTTGCACGAGCATTATGAATTTAACCTAATGCAGTTCGGGTTAAGAAATGCACCCACGACGTTTCAAAGATTAATGAACGCAATATTAGCGGGAATACAAGGTTTGAGATGCCTCGATTCCTAGATGATATAGTTATTTACGGACCGAGCCTAGAGGAACATACTAAGCGTCTTATCGAGGTAATACAACGACTACGCAAATATAATTTGCAACTACACAACCAGACAAGTGTGAGTTCTTACGAAAGGAAGTAATCTTGGACATATACAATAATAAAAAACTAAAGAAGGAATACTTCCGATTCCGAGTAAATTAAGCGCTATAACGGATTTACTATGCCGAAAAAAATTAAAGATATACAATTGTTTATCGGATTAGCTGGATACTACAGGAAATTCATCAAAAATTTTTCAAAAATTGCGAAACTTCTAACAAGCTTGACTAAAAAGAGTGTTATATTCGATCGGAAAATGGAGCATTTGAATTATGAAAAGTAAAGCTCACAAGAGCATATTAAGTTACTTGGATTTCATTCGAGATTCTCTAACTACTGACGCATCGGACCTTGCAATTGGAGCCGTACTATCATAAGGCCTCGTAGATCTAAATCTGATTGCTTACGCGAGCAGAATATTAAATAAAGCCGAACGAAATTATAACACTACGGAGAAAGAATTGTTAGCGATAGTCTGGACTGTCAAACATTTTCACCCATATCTATATGATACGACTTTTATTATCATAACTGATCACAGTTTATTAATTTGATTTTTTAATGTAAATGATCCAGACTCGAGATTAATGCACTGGAGATTGAAATTAGAAGAGTAGTGAAGTATGACTATAAGATCATACATAAGGCTAGTAATATCAACGCAGATCTGAGCCGAAATCCTAAACGACGAACGCGTGAACAACGTTCAGTCAAAAGAGAGGGAAGATGATAACAAAGAAGACAAGGAGGGCATCAAGGAGTACGAACAAAAGAATATACAGAGGAAGAGAAACAGCAAATACTATCGCCCGTAGGAGGGCATCAAGGAGTACGAACAATAAAGAGAATAAGAATTGCTACATGACGTGACATCACGAAGGATGTCGAAAATTATATTAGTAAATGTGAATTCTGTCAGAAAAATAAATTAAGTCAGAAGACGAAAATGCCTTTCGTATTAATGGATACACCCGAAAAACCCTTCGAAAAATGCGCTTTTGATATAGGAGAGTCTATGATTACGAAAAGGAAATAAATATACCTTGACTTTTCATGATAGCTTGACGAAATTCAGCAAAGCGATACCAATCGAAAATCAACGATTGTTAAAGCATTTGTTATAAAAATAATAATGGAGCATGGAATACCCGAAAAAATTCTTACGGATCAAGGCACTAATTTTACGAGTTAATTATTTAAGAATGTTTGTAAACTTTTGAAGATTGAAAAGATACAGACAACGGTCCGAAGAGGCGTTAGAGTTCACACCGAACTCTCGCGGAATATTTATGATATTATATAAACGACAAACAGACGAATTGGGACGAATGGCTATACAAATGGCGATATCAACAGAGAATTCAATTATGAATGTAAAGATTTAAAGGATTTTGAACAAGATTTAATTGTTTCTTTTAATTGTTTCAAAGCATCTTGTCTCACAGTTGAATTGTGATGTCGAAAACGTGTTAATAAATTCTAGAAATACATTACAAGTTATATAATAATGTACGTATAAAGTCGAATTATAACGCATTAAACAATTAGGTTTATGCAAGACAACATTCGGTAATTGTTGAATTTAGCCTCCTCACCTCCTCGAGATTGATAAAATTAGACTCATTCGACATGTTTTTGCACAAATGGCAAAAAAATGTGTCGCTCTGTCCCGCAAACCGAGTTATTAATTGTTAAAGTTAACAGATATCCAGACTAGGAAATCTGTTGCATCAATGGCATACAGAGTTAAACAAATTTTCTATTTTACAAACAAATATTTAACAAGACAAATATTCTGCTGTAAAAATAAAAATTATATAAAAAATAATTAATAATATTCTTAAAGCAAAGAATATGTTCTTAAATCAGAGAATTTGTGTAATTGAAATAGAAAATACTTATTTTAGCTTCAATTACATGTTCTTATATCCTTCTATTTGTTATCGATGTGACAGATTTCCTAACTTAAATATCAATAACGATTAATATCTCGATCCACGGAATAAAGCAATACATTTTTTTTGCCAGATTCATTTATTTCGTGCAAAAACGTGTCGAATAAGTCTAATTTGTGTAATTGCAGAAGCAGAAAATCACTTACGTGTCCTTCTATGCCATCGATATGACAAATTTCGAATCTAATCTAAACTATCTCACTTTAATTCTAAAAGTGTATACTAGTTTATCATCAGTCATAGAAAATAGGCATGTGTGATGTATTGCCAGCGCCACATTTGCTTCTTGCGCCAACAATTCCAAAAGGACAAATTCCTCTCTTCATAACCGGCGACGATGACATTTCTTAATTTTAATTTTAATATAAAATTTTCAGATTCGAATTTTGCGTCGCAATATCTCGGCTCGTACAGCACGTAAAGAAAAAATAAAAATACTTTCATTATATACTTAGATCGGATGCAATCGATTGAGCACACTTAGAACCTGATTAGTTCAGCTCTTATTGAGATCCAATAATTTTAATAATCTTCCTGGCAACTCGCCGGCTCGCGTAAAGTAGCCACGGCAGTGTCGCTGAAGTTTAGTGCCGAGACACTACCAGTGTGTCTAGATTACGATGCTCAGCTAATCTAGTTTTCTTCCTGTCTGTTCAACATAAAAGGCATCGCAGGATTTACAGGAGGTTTTATACACAACATTTTTTTTCTTTTCTCTTGGGAGGATGTCTTTATGTCCCTTGACCAAACTGTTTAATTTATTTAAGCTAGTAAAAGCTGATTTAGTATTAAAGATTTTACTAATTCTTTTGAATTCGTTTGAAATTTTTGAAACATAAGATAGTACAAACCAAGAAGTACATTTCCTCTTGATTTCTTCACTTGATTTTTTTCAGTTGTATTATATCTTTATGAGAATTTTTAAATGTATTTAAATGTAATTAATAGTACAAATAAGTTTCCGCCGTTTTTTATCAAAAATTTATTGTGAAAGAATGATACATAATGTTTTATTCAAAGTAATAGCCATCGCTAGCCACTACTTTTTCTCATCTTTCTGGTAGCACGTGGATACCGCGTCGGAAGAACTTCATCTTTTGAGGCTATCCAATCATCGATACAATTTTTGGTATCTTCATATGATGTGAAGTGCTGCTCAGACAAGCCATGCGTCATCGATCGGAACAAGTGGTAGTCGGAAGGAGCAATGTTTGGAGAATACGGCGGGTGAGGTAGAACTTCCCATTTGAGTGTTTCTAAATAGGTTTTGACCGGCGCCGCAACATGTGGTCAAGCATTATCATACAGGAGAATAATTTTGTCATGCCTGGAGTAAAAGCGGGCGCGTTTTTCCTTGAGTGATTGGCTCAATCTCATCAATTGTGTTCGGTAGAGAATCCCAGTAATGGTCTCGTTCGATTTGAGCAACTTATAATACATGACACCAAGCTGATCCCACTAAATACAACATGAGTTTTTTTCATGAATATTCGGCTTGGCTGTCGATGTTGAAGCATGGCCAGGTGGTCCTCTTCTTTGAGTTATCATAGTGGATCCATTTTTCATCACCAGTGACTACACATGCAAAAAACTCTTTCGTTTATGTCTGACAAACAGCATTTCACATATGAAAAATCGGCGTTCAACGTTTCTCGGCTCCAGTTCATATGGAATCCAATTCCCTTGCTTTTGAATCATTCCCAATGATTTTAAACGATATGAAATTGTTTGTTGAGTCACTCCTAATGTAAGTGCATGTTCTTTTTGCGTTTGGCACGAATCTTCATTCAATATGCTTCCAGTTCCGCGTCTTCGTACACTTTCAGCTTTCCACTACGTTCTTTGTCTTCGACGTCAAAATCACCGTTCTTAAACTTTTAAAACCATTCATGACAACTTCTCTCACTTAAGGCAGCATCACCATATGCTTCTACAAGCAATCTATGAGTCTCAGCTGCAGATTTCTTCAAATTAAAGAAGTAAATCAAAAATTGCCGCAAATGACGCTTATTCGGCTCAAAACTCGACATTTTCGTATAAAAAAAATATATGATACTGATACAAAATCGCTAATATTTCAAGGTTATGGTGTTGCTGGATGTCCAATCTGATGATATGTCGTTTTACATCAAACAATTTTAACTAATAGTTTATTAGTGGCGTCGTTTTTTGCAAACGGCGAAAATTTATTTGTACTCCTAAAAAAAATTCTCTCCATTTTAGGATGTAAAAAAAATATGGAAAGGAACTGTTTAAAAGAAGACCTCCGAGCAATGTTACTGTATCAATTGTTTTGAGAGCTTGAGACAGCTATTGCTAATTATAAGTTCTTCGAAAAAATAAAATATCTCAAGCCATGAATTTGCTTATTATGTTTCAATTTAACAGGATGAGGCGTACAAGAGGCAGTAAGTTCATTTAATTTTATAAAATATTTTGTTTATTGTATGTTACATATTTTTGTAAGATATATTTATATGTTTTCTTTTTTTCAAAGCGCATTTTCTCAAACATCGTCCAGTACGTCTTCGAAACCTCGCTACATGCCTCATATTTTGATGAGGAAATATGCATTGACATCGACAGCATATAAATTTCTGGATATTAGGATCATTGTAGGATCTTTATCTCATGTGCAAATTGTGATTGATGATAATCGAGGCAACCACATGTTCATATCTACGTGGAAGACATTCATCAAGAGGCTTGCAGATATCAAATGATTAATGCAGTCAATAGTCCCATCATCATCATCGATTTAAGAAATGTGGGCTTGTTAAAATATATGAATAACGTAAAGTTAACATTAAATGGCACATGTTTGTACATGAAATCAACAACTGTGCTTTTCTTTTTTGAACTTGAGCAATATGTTGAACATGTATTCTATGAACTGGGTCAATATACGCATGATATTAATAAGAAATTCGAATATTTTGTGTCATTTTTAAAACAAAATTATATTATTAATAAAAGCGATGCTGCAAATACTTTGTATAAAATTTATGATAAAATTTCTATTATAGAATGTGAACTAATAGCTTACGTGTTAGATAATATTGTATATGCTGCATTACATGAAAAATAAATGTATATTAAACATATTACTCAGTCTTCAAAATGATTCTTTCCATTCCTTCCTATTATTCTCTTTTTCTCAAGTTCAAGTTAGTAGGTAAGAAAGCGCGTTTGACGATTTATATTACATTAATAAAAAAAATATCAATTTGCACTAAGTTGCAATCATATAAAAATTGCTAAGTTACAACATATAAAAATCATAAATATCTATTTAATAAAAAATAATCACAAAAGAAGAAAAGAGAATGTAGGAGAGAATACAATGAAAGAAAGAGAGCGCGAATAATAAGTATAGGGCCGCAACGAGTGGGACAGAGAGAATCCTATAACAGGTAAGAGAGAGAGAGAGAGAGAGAGAGAGAGAGAGAAAGAGAGAGAGAGAGAAGGAACCTTTCTCCGATGACGCGCTTTCCCCTCTCCCTTATTCTCTCCTTGTAACGTCATTCCCCGTGCCACGGGACCTTAATCTCTGTGTGCACTTCCCCCTCCCTCACACATACATATCGCATATACGTATACGCATTAACACATAGGGGATTAGAATCGGCTTATATATTCTATTCTTGTATATAATTTCGAACTTGTATATAAACTTTTGTATGTGACTTCATTTCTGGATTTGTACATTAGTGTACATAGTGTGGTGTCTATTTATCGAATGACTACTTTGTCTCCTTCCGTGTCATTTGCGGTGGGGTATTCTCCGATCGGCGATGTGGGACGTTTTGCTGCACGGCACCATTACATCCGGCTATTTCTCGAGAGATAGATGGTGAGTCTTCGTTTATGGGATTTATAACGGATTTACCTCATACATAAGGA
>Ga0157363_1002496_pt1 | contig 16260 bp, 14 predicted proteins | sample AttsexASBM1_FD_111477 | JGI IMG/M metagenome (GOLD analysis project Ga0157363, IMG submission 111477) | Fungus gardens microbial communities from leaf cutter ant in Ribeirão Preto, State of São Paulo, Brazil - Atta sexdens ASBM1 | ecosystem: Host-associated > Fungi > Mycelium > Unclassified ... | reverse complement strand
TTATTTTGTAATTGTTGGAATTAATCTTTTTTGCGCTCATTGGATTGATTATTTAGATATAAAGAACTTTCTTTTTAGATATAAAGAACTTCTATCTCAATAAAGAAAACTTATAGTTAAAAAGATGAACATTCTGTTGAATGCTGATCAATGTCTAATTGTCCTTCTCGACATAAAAAATTATCCAAATATCCTCGTGGCTGTTCATCTTTCATTTTCATCGACATATGAAAATTCTCATTATTCTATAATCTAATTCAATGGATTCCTCAAATCAGATATCCAACTTATATATCCACGTTGTCTTTATCATTATCAAAATATAACAGATTTATGGATTTTTTGTTGAAGTTGACTAGACGCTCAATATTCCTCCAAAACATTACTTTTTTTCTGAAAGAAGATAATATTGAATTAGGGAAAAAGTCTTTTTATAAATTGGAGCATAATTGAAATATATTTTTTTAATTGTTTACAAATCTTTTATTAAATCAAATTATGCCATTTTGATCGATGATCTTTTGCCATTTTTCGTGAAGAGCCATTATTCCATCGGAGTAGAACTTCTGTAATAATTTCTCGGTAAAAAAACTGAGATAAATGATTTTTGCAGGTCTTTGAAGTCAAGTTTACTCCAGGCTGCAAAGACCGAAACAAATGGTAATCGGACGGTGCAAGATCAAAACTATACGGTGTATTAGAACTTCTCAGCCAAGCTCTCAATTTTAGTTAAATCATTAAAGATGATGTGTATGGTCTCGCGCTGTCATGATGGAAGACAACGCTTTTTCCATTGATCAATTCTGGCAGCGTTTTCTAAATGGATTTCTCCAATCGCATCAGTTGTTGACAATAGAAATCAGAATCAATCGTTTTGGCGGCAGCAGTTCATAAACGACTCCTTTCCAGTCCCACCAGACACACAATATCAATTTGCAGGGCAGCGATTGTTTGTAATGTTTCATTTCGTTTGGACCGATCCTTTTCGAATATTATTATATATGTTATTCATATTTCATCGACCGTTATCAATTTTTTCAAAAAAGGCTCAATTTTGTTTAATTTTAGTGATTCGCAAATGGAAATTCAATCCAATAAATTTTTTACTATCAAATCATGTAGCACCAAACATAGTGCTTCTTTGTGTATTTATGAGCATTATGCAAATGTTTCAAAATGGTTTTATGATCAATGTTTAGACAGCTCCTTAGCTGTCATAGCTGTTTTCACAATTTTCTCCAACTTTTTGGAAGATTTTCGACATTTGCCATAATAGGCCGACCAGAACGATGTGCATCTTTGACATCGAAATTTTCATCTCAAAATCAGCAAAATCAATTCGCTGCTATTTGTCTAGTTAGAATAGCCTTATAAACATGACACATTTTTTCTGTAGTTTGCGCAGCGTTCTTCTCTTTTTTTATAATAAAAAAATAAAATGTGTCGAAAATGTTCCTGATTTTTCACTCATTTTTAAATTTGATTAAATGCTTTGATTAAATTAAAATGATTAAAATCTATAATTAATCTATTTCAAAATGTTATATGAAATAGCACATGTTAGCCAATATAGCAAAATATCACCAACAGTTATTCGCCGAAAAGTTTAAGTTAATCGAAATTTGGTCGACCATCAAATCTGCAAATATATCAATATGACAACGTTTTTAAAGATTTCTGCTTTAAACAATAAAAATAAAAGAAGCATGTATAGCTACACGCAGGATGTTCTGTTTCTTAGCGAATGTTATATATTTCTGAAAGTATATTAAAAATATAAAATCATAAACCTTTCGGCCTTTATTAGGCCATCTTCAGTATGTTATATAATAAACGATAATTCGTTGTCATATTAATAAAACTAATTATGAGTTAACTGATAATTCAGTTGCGTTGTCATATGCAAGTTATTAATTGTATAATATTTATATTATTGTCATATAGAATTAATTATCGATTATCATCTTCTATTATTTATGCTTTATAGTTTGTCCCTTGTAACAGATTTTTTTTTGTATAACCGTGCGAAACACAAAATTTCCAGATTTTGTGTGTGTGTGTGTGTGTGTGTGTGTGTGTGTATGTGTTGTGTGTGTATGTGTTGTGTGTGTGTTCGTCACACGTCTTCACATTCTTCCTTATCTATATGTGTTTAGTGTGTGTGTGTATGTGTTTTAGATAGATAGATAGATAGATAGATAGATAGATAGATAGATAGATAGATAGATAGATAGATAGATAGATAGATAGATAGATAGATAGATAGATAGATACATAGATAGATAGATAGATAGATAGATAGAGAGAGAGAGAGAGAGAGTGTGTGTGTGTGTGTGTATGTGTGTGTGTATAAAATCAAGTAATCACTCAGGATGGAAAGATTTTATTTAATCGAACTTATGATATTGTCTGTCAAAATAGTTACATAAAAAAAAGGACAAACTATAAAGGCATAAATAATAATAGAAGATCGAAAGATCAATATTTGGCAATTTTTAATAATTAATATCTTGTTAACTTATTCGTATTGCGAAAATTGCAAAATGGTAAAGGACTGCGACTTTTTGATTCAGTTTAGTCCACTTTATCCACACAAAAGCAATTGGCAAAAACTTTCGGGACATTCTGTATATGATAAAAACGAGAAAATTTTCTAATATAGCCGTCAGGAATAAAAAACAAACCTAAAGAATGCTTCAAAGAAATTGTAATATCAAATTGATCGTGTCCAATATACTAAAATGAAGTACCGTTACACAGTCCATTGCGGTCAACAAGTTGCTTTAGGCCGGATTCACACCAAACCGCGAAAGCCAAATGGAACTCGCAGTAGTAGTAGGCGGTACATTTCGCTTGTCTGCTTCTATCTTTTCGCGAGTTCTGATTGGCTTCCGCTTTTCTGCTTTCCCATTTTTCCGTCAAGGTGTGAACCTGGCCTTACAGTTTTACTGACTTTGCACTTTGTACATACACACGATATACACTATCACGGACACACACACACACGTACAAGTGTCAATTAACGGCACTATTTACCATTTGCGCATGCGCGTTGCACATCATGACAATCGAGTGTTTATCACGAGGATATCCACTGACTGCTGAGAATTTTTGATCATTTCATCAGTGTCTTTCGAACGAAACAAACGAATTAATCAAGCGAAAGATAAGTGAAAGAATAAATTCGACAAGGGGAATTTTACAGGACATCAAAAACAGGTATGTTGATTCTATAATGAATTGAATAATCCTAATTGGTAGTCTTAAGTCTTATTAGTGTGAAGTTGACCAATAGCCAACTTGTACGACTAAGATTGATTGGTCAATTTCGATTAAAACTAAAATTTCCGACTCATTATAGAATCAGCATCCTCGATATAGATTGCCTTGGCTTTGAATTTGATTCGGACATTTTTCAAATATATAATCGTATAACAAATTTTTCAAGCTTGTTAATTGGCTATGGAATAGAGAAATCCGAGGACCTCTCTGTTCTGTACACATTAGTTGTATGACAAAAGTACACAAATGAAATAATTAAAAAGAGGAACACATCAAGTCAAGAAAAAGTTAAAAAGTTTTGATATCATGAAAGTAAAAATGATTTTTTATTATAAAATTTAATTATTTAACGTTAAAGCCTATTCTACAATGTTGCTCTTTGTTTCCTGTTTCTTGCTTTTTACCTTTTGCTTTTTTTTTCCGTTATCTTTTGCAACCGTTTTATTGACAATTATATTTCTTGCTACGTATTTCTTGTTTATTTCGAAGTTCATTAACTTTTATCTCGGGCAACATAAAACTAGATAAGAAATAAAAAGACAAGATGTAAAAAATAATAAAAAGCAAGAAACAGGAAATGGAGCACATTGTAGAATACGGCTTAATCGAAATAAAATCATTTTGAGTTTTTGTTGATTCTTAATTTCGTGTAATTTTTTGGGTGGATATGAGTATAATTCTACGAATTGAATAGTTAATATTTATTTATTCTTGTTGTTAATTTGTTTTATTTCAGTAAATAATAAAACATTAACGTACGGTATTCTATAAACAATGGAAAAAAATGACGTTTGAATTGCAGTCAATTGAAGATTATTAAAATTCACGAATTGAAACTCGGAGTATCGAACTTAGAATTGGACTAATCAAATAATTTTAATTTTAATCCATCTCGTTCTAATTGAATTTTAATTTTTAATTCGCAATCCTAATGCATGCTTGACATGGACTTTAATATAAGTAATTCATAAGCTGCGTATGATGTTTTTTATCCTTCATCTTTTATTATCCTTCTTTAATATTCAATGAATAGCAAGAATAAAATTATGCATATCATTACATCATGCATATCATGAAACGGAACATTCTCTGTCATATATTATACACTGAATCTGAATCCAAAACACTTGCAAGATATCCAATAGACATTTTTCAAGATATCTTGACTATTCACCTCGAATACCTTTTAAATTATTAATGTATAATTTCGAGATTTAGCGCCCACTTTATCATGAACATCACTGCACTGTTTGTGCAACTCTGACCGCGATGCGATAATCAGTTAATGCTGTAATCAGTTATACTCGTCAGATAGCAGATGCGTATTATATAAACGATTTATTTTTATTTGCAGAGTTAAATATAAGGTGTGCCGGTTAAATGGATTGTTTACTGTTTGGCGTAATTATCCTCAGTTGTTTGGTGATGCTAATCGTCCTAACGAGAAGATACTTCTCGTCCCGTAGGACGAAGTTATTGAAATTGCCAGAGACTTGGTGGACGCCCGGTACTGAGAACTCTGTCAACAATGACATCAGACCATACAAAGTTACTTTTTCCGAAGAGGTATTCGTTAGGGTTGACAAAGTTATTTTATAAATCAAAGTAATTTCGTTACTGTTATCATTGTTATATTTTTTGTTGTGAATCGATATGATTAAAAAAACGTTTCTATATATTGCTTGTTTTAAATTAGCGTTGAGACACTATCATGTAAAGAGCAATGAAATAGTTTAAAATTAAACAGTTAATTATTACAGATAATAGACAATGGCATTGTTTGCATATAACAATAGTATACTAAAGAAGAACAATAAATCATAATTGTAATATCAAAATGACTCTAATATGATAATTAAAAATCATTTTTTAATTATCATTTTAATGTTATCGTGACTTACTGTTCTTGGATAAAAATTAATTCTAAATAATCACTGAACACTTACTTGATATTAATTCGAATGACTGCGTACTCACTTAATCAAGACTTAGTCGAAATGACGATTTTGATTTATTATGAATCGGTATGATTGAAAAAATCTTATAACGAGTCAGTTAGAATAGTACAAGCTAGTAAATGAAATATTCGTTGTACAATAGAAAATATTGTTTGCAGATGGTAAAAGATTTGAAGTACCGATTGAAGCATACCAGATCTTTGATACCGCCATTGAAAGATGTTGCCTGGAATTATGGCACTAATACCGACGCCTTGCGCAAACTTTTAGACTATTGGGAGAATGAATATAATTTCGACGAACGCGAGAAGTACATAAATCAATATTCGCATTTTAAAACGAATATTCAAGGTACGAGAATATGATCAACAACAGAAAAGTATATACAGTATTCTTTCGTATATTGAAATTTTTGTAATCTGACGTCAGAGAATCAATCATGTAATTTTTTTCCCAGAGTGGAAATGTAAAATTGAAAATTTTTTGTATGTATGTGTATATTATATGTACATACATACATAAAAATTGTCAGTTTTTGCTTTAAAGAAAAGTTATATGATTGATACTCAGGTAGTAAATATTTTAAGTTTTGCAGACCTTTATGAAGATGCTTATGTAATAGTAAGAATTTTAGAATCCTTAATATTATATAAAGATTTTATTTATAATTCGATTTATATAATTCTATTTATATTAATATAAATTCTATAATTAAAATTTAATATTAATATAATATAAATATAATAAATTATAAATATAATAATATAAATTCTATAATTTTACTTATAAAATTTTTGAAGTAATATATTCTGTTGTAATTTTATGTGTTTTATTTTATTTCAATATTATATATTTTATACAAAATTTTATATATCGATTTAAGTAAAATAAAATCAAAACGAAATTTGGTACTCGGATGAATAAATATTCGAACTACTTTCTGAGAATTCAATTTTACATGTTTATAGAAATTTATAAGATGATTTCAGTATCAAAATTGATTACATATACTTTTATGTTATTATTTTTCAATGTTACATTGAGTTATAAATTAATATGCATATATTTTATATTTAACACAGGATTAGACATTCACTTTATCCATGCGAAACCAAATAATACAGAAGGAAAACGTGTTTTGCCATTGCTAATTGTGCACGGATGGCCCGGCTCCATAATGGAATTTTATAAAATCATTCCATTACTGACCTCACCGAAGCCCGAGCACGATTTTGTATTTGAAGTGATAGCACCTTCGCTACCTGGATTTGGTTTCTCCAGCGCAGCTACAATACCTGAACTTTCGACCATTCAAATGAGTGTGGTTCTTAAGAATCTCATGTTGAGACTCGGACATGATAAGTATTATGTTCAAGGTGGCGATTGGGGTTCCTCCGTCATCCACACTATGTCATGTTTATATCCGCAACAGTGAGTTTATTGCCTAAAATTATCAATTAAATCTGATATGATGTCTAACTTTAAAGATGTACTTAATGATGATTTGCACATTACAATTAGGTTTAATAATGTAGTTGTCAAACTACAGTTGTACTGACGTAAAATGTTGTATAAATGCTAATAATGTTGTATAAATGCTAATTTTTGTAACGTAGATCTTCATGGACATCCTAAAAATATTCAAAGGATGTTTTAAGAATGTTTAGAGGATGTCTTATCGTCTGAAATTTCTAGAAATTCTGAGGATGTCCATTATGATAAAGTGTGCTGTGTATGTTAAATCTGGTTTTATAACAACTGGCATTATAAAATCGAATTGAACTAACATTATATGACATTTTACATCAGTAGTTATATAACAATTATAATGTTATTAAACTTGATTAAATAAATAGACAGATATATATATATATATATATATATATATATATATATATGTTGTGCAAAGTGCAGCGTTTTGGGTTTGCATTCCAATTTGTGCTTAGTGTTCAATAAATGGACCATATTGAAAAAAGCATTGACTTTTTTGAAAAAATCGTTTTTGTCTTGGGAAAAAACTAAAAAAAAAACTGGTTTTTCAATTCTTGGAGAGTTTGGATATTTTTATATTCAAGCTACGAAGCCGGATACAGTTGGTATGCGACGTATTTATATCATACAATTACGCAAAAAAAACGTACATTTATATTCTATTAATTGAATGTATAAGAAGATTTTGCGCATATTTAACGAATGAAAATCTAGTATCTTTCAAAGCGTTGTGTGTTTTAGGGGTCGGTCTAAACGACTCGCCTGCAGGTTTGGCGGCGTACATCATTGAAAAATTTTCAACCGGTACAAATCCGTCTTACAAATATAGAGCAGATGGTGGATTTCTAGAGAAATATACATACGACGAGTTAATCGATAATCTGATGATCTATTGGATATCGAATAGCATTACTACAGCCATGAGAATATACGCTGAACACTATACCAAGTCGAATAGATCCTTGGAGAGGATCTTGAAATCGTATGTAATTGTTATTGCAAGTTGTTATTATTGCAATGTATAAATGTTAAATATTAAGTGTCTTTTTTTTTATAGGACACCGATAAAGGTGCCTAGCACTTGTGTACAATTCCCTTACGAAATCATGACTCAAAGTCCAAACGACCTGAGAACACGATTCATAAATCTTTTACGAGTTACCAAAATGCCTCGAGGAGGTCATTTCGCGGCATTTGAAGAGCCGGAGTTACTCGCAAATGATATATGGATTTCCATTGATAAGATGGAAGAATGGAACAAAAAGCACAGGGAAACAGTAATTTGTCAACAAGAAGAGGATAAACGTAATTTCTAAATGAAAAGAGTTGCACAAACATTATTCGAAAGTGAAACAGAAATGACGAAGAAATGATTAATTTTTATAAAGTCTATATATATTTATTTTTAAAGTATAAACAAAAACAACAAATTATATATATATATATATATATCTAATATATTATGTAAGATAAATGTTTCAATTTCTTTCTCAAAAGATTGTGTTTAGTTTAATAAAGTTGAACCTTTACAGATAATTTAAAAAGATTTTAATTCTTTCCTAAAATTTATAATTCTCTTCTTTTCTCTCCTTGGGATTTCCAAGTATTTCCAATGTTTTCGGCTTTCCGATAACGAGAATCGAGTGCCCTGTTTTTCCTTTCATATTTTTCGCGCGAAAAGTAACGTGGTTGGTAACTCTGATCAGCTATAATCCTGCCTGCTGTCACAATGCAAACATGGCGATGATGGTATCCGTTTAAAGAACAGCGACGCATTTTCATTCTCCTTTTGGCTGCGACGAATCTTTAATTGCTACTGGTGACGACGAGAAACGCAATGGGCAATGCTGATACAAAGCTGAATTTTCGGAAGGCTGTGGTGCAATTAACATCGAAAACTCAGGTACAGATATTCGCTTGTTTACTTGACGAATAACATATGATCAGTAGCAGATCAACATAAGTATGATTTCTCGACGAAATCTTGGCAATCGCTGAGTCTCTGAGATGAATCCAGAATATCTGCATTTTTTATTTTATATATACATAATGTCAATGTGTTAAATAAAAAAAAGGATTAACATATGTTGTCATGTAAAACTTGATATTACTGATAAAGATTATTGAAACATGATAATACAAGCTATTTTAAGATTTGTGGAATTGCTACAACAATAACTGCTATAATAAATAAATTGTTGTAAAAATTGTGTATATATAATAATAAAAATTAGATTTTTACTCTCTACACGTGTCACTATATTTTGTTTTATCTAGTGATCTTAAATAACAAAGTCTAATCACAAGATGAATAAACTTTTGATTGATTCATCGTTTTTGTCACTTTAATAAGTTAGAATAAGTCAGAATGAGATAGCATATAAAAAGAGACTATATATATATATATATATATATATATATATATATCCTTCCCTTATTCTTTCTCATTGTTTATTATATTTTATTATAGAATAATTTTCTCTAATTATATCATATTAAAATTTTTGATTCATAATCAGTTGTTAAATTAGAAGAGCCTGAAATATATGTTATGTACTGAACTATATGTATGTACTGAACGATGAAGATTAATGAATCTATCAAAGTTTAATTTCAAGTATCGTACCATGTTCCATATAAATTTTATTTTTGCAATAGATAATCGATGCATCGGACGATATATTCTGGGATCAATTTTGGTCTGAGAATGTGACCAACGTTCAGGACATCTTTACCCTGATTCCGGCTCCAGAGATTCGTGTGTTGAGAGAAGAGGCACCTTCCAATTTAGCTACATTATGCTACAAGGCGGTCGAGAAGTTAGTCAAGGCAGTGGATAGCAGTTGTAGAACTCAACGGGAGCATCAGATTGTTTTGAACTGCTGTCGCTTGCTGACACGCTTGTTACCTTACATATTTGAAGATCCCGATTGGAAAGGCTTCTTTTGGTCCAGTTTACCTGGCAAAGATGATGAAGAGAGTTTACCATTGGCACATTCTTTGTTGAACGCGCTTTGTGTAAGAGATATATTTAAAGTAGATAATGACATATTAAATGTTTTCATAACTTTATTATTATAATCTAAAATGTATGTGTTTAAATTATTATTATTACTAGTAATAAAATTATATTATTTAATAATTAATTAGATGTTTAATATTTTATATACAATATGAGAATATATGTATAGTAATATAGAATGTATATGTATAGTCTGTAAAGTAATTAATCTTAAATCCATTTCTATTTTAGGATCTATTGTTTTGCCCTGATTTTACCGTAGCTGCAAACAGGAAATCCGGTCCGGTGAGTCTCCGTTAGATATCGGAGTTTTGATAAGAAGTGTGGAATGTGTTATGCCTCGTAATGTCTTTACAGGACAAAGCTGATGAGTTGCAATCGATAGACAGTTGTGAATATATATGGGAAGCGGGAGTAGGCTTCGCATATTCGCCACCCAGATATCCCATTCTAGATTCCAACCGTACAGAATTGTTGAAGCTCTTGTTGACATGCTTCAGTGAAACCATGTACAATCCACCGATGGATCTATCAATCACGCCGAACAGATGGATTGAACATTTGACTAGCAGTGAAAACAGGTAATTATTTTATAACTGTAATATATGTACATAATGTATATATTTTACTTATATTATTTATACCTTTGTACAAATTTTTCATGGAAACAAATTTTTCAGTACATATCTTATATGTATAATATATTTAAATAGTACACTAAAATCCAATAATTACAAAGGATATTTATATGTCATCATATTTTTTATTTAATTTGTAATTACATACGATTGTTCACAGACATGCTTTACCTATGTTCACATCGCTTTTAAACACGGTATGCGCATACGATCCTGTCGGATATGGAGTGCCATACAATCATTTGTTGTTCACTGATTCCTTAGAGCCGCTGGTCGATGTAGCGTTGCAAATCTTGATTGTAACTTTAGATCATGACACTACTGGTGGAATACCGATGGAAGAGGGAGCAGTCGGAGACAATTTGTTCATTAATTATTTAAGTCGAATTCACCGCGATGAAGGTAACATTTTTAATATTTAATTCTATATATTTTTGTATAATTAGACTTTTATTTAAAGTTTTGTTAAAGCAATATATGTTTAAAATTAAATAAGGAATAAAATTAAAAATTTTTTTCTTAGATTCTGAAGTTGATATTTGCATTTAATAAATTTTTGTTTAATTAAATGTCAATTTATAGATAAAAAATAAATACATAGAAAGATGAAGAAATAAGTATATAGAAGTAGATTGTATGTATAAATGTATGTATGTTTTTGTTTCCACAGATTTCCAATTTGTCCTAAAGGGTATCACTAGACTGTTGAATAATCCATTAATGCAAACGTATCTGCCGAACTCGACCAAAAAAGTGCATTTTCATCAAGAGCTGCTAGTCTTCTTTTGGAAGATGTGTGATTACAACAAGAAGTTTTTGTATTATGTGCTAAAAAGCTCGGACGTTCTTGAGGTTCTCGTGCCGATTCTTTATCACTTAAATGACTCGCGTGCTGACCAATGTAAGTTTTTATTTCTTTGTTTTTTATTTTACTCATTTATATTTATATCATACTGCTTTAATTCACAATATTTAATTACATATATGGTAATTGATTTCTTCAGGAGAAATATGCAATTTAAAATATCTCAGAATTTGATTGGAGACGTAATATATTAAATGAATTATATTTTTAATTAAGTAGATTATATGTATATATTTAGCTTTTCCATATTTTTAGCACGAGTTGGTTTAATGCACATCGGTGTATTTATTTTACTTCTCTTGAGTGGAGAACGCAATTTCGGAGTGAGGTTGAATAAACCCTATACAGCTACAGTGCCTATGGATATTCCTGTTTTTACAGGTGTGATAATTATATTTACCGTTTTTAAGAATCAGAAAACTATTTTAAATATATTAATTTAAAAACGTAATAGTATTGATTTGTATTTTTAATTGTAAAGTCAATTATTAAAATCATTAATTATTAAATTGTTATATTAAAAATGATAATAATTTCATTTCAGGAACGCATGCTGATCTCTTAGTCACTGTATTTCATAAAATCATCACGACTGGCCATCAAAGACTGCAACCGCTATTCGACTGTCTATTAACGATTCTAGTCAATGTGTCGCCGTACCTTAAAACACTGTCTATGGTGGCTAGCACAAAACTGCTACATTTGTTGGAGGCATTTAGTACACCATGGTTCCTTTTCTCAGCACCCACTAATCACCATTTGGTGTTCTTTTTGCTCGAGATCTTTAACAATATTATTCAAGTAATGCGCTCGCAAAAAATGCACAATTAAATGTGCATCTATATAATCATACAATATATAATCTATTTTTCTCAATTATACGAGATGTTTAAAAATGTAAAAAAAAAGTGTAATTTATGTAGCATTAGCGTTCGCAAATTTTGTGTAAAAAAAAATTAATCTTTTTTTTATTAATTTTACAGTTTACTTTTTTATATTTTCTAATAGATTTGTTTTATTAAAAATAATGGGAAGAAAAATATTTTGCATGTTTTGGAATAGAAATTATTTGAATGTTTAGTTATTAATTTTGCTACATGTATAATTTAGGAATATGGATCAGTTTTTATACTATTATTATATTATAAATAAATAATATAAATTTAGACTTATTATTTACTTTCGATTTTCAGTATCAATTTGATGGAAACAGCAACTTAGTTTATACTATAATACGCAAACGGCAAGTATTCCACGCTCTCGCGAATTTGCCCAGTGATTGCAACACAATCGCGAAGTCCCTTAGTAAGAGACAGCGTCGTCACATGCCTGCAAGTACGTCCAACGAGAACGTCAGCGAAGCCGCAATGGAAGGATCGCATCCCGCGCAACCTGCTGAACCCGGCACCTTGAAGGCATCCTTGTTGGAGACTCCCGGTGAGTCTCCTATATGTAGAATAACAATTAAGTTTATAGATCTAAATTTGAGAATATATAACAATATTATTGGATAGAAATTCAAATTTAAAAATAATATAAATTTGTTAAATTAACAGGTATTGAGAACATGACGGAAAAAGAATCTGCGCATCCACTGAGTCCATCGGTCAGTATTGACATTAATAAATTAATTACTAATCGATCGGAGAGAGAGAGCAAGACGGAAGATATCGCGGAAGAATCAATGAACGCGACCAAGAATTCCGTGGTACCGGTAAGGAACAGATATATGAAATTGTTTATTTTTAACTGAAATCTTAATTGAAAAAATTCCATTGACATTCAAAGATCGATATATGAACATCTGATTAATAAATCCAATCAATAATAACAATAGTAATTCATTCGTTATCCAGAAGGGTGGTATTCGTGTGGCTGAGCAAGCGAGTAATAACAATGTCAATAACGTTAATCAGTGGGTGCCGTCTAGCGATTGGGTATATCAGTGGAAGAGCAAGCTTCCTCTGCAAACCATCATGCGATTGCTTCAAGTCCTCGTTCCACAGGTTGAGAAAATCTGCATCGACAAGTGAGCGAGCATTCTTATAAATAACAAGCATAGGTCATTGATCTCAGAATGTTGTCCACCGATGCAAATCTCGCTAGAGAATTTTGTATAAATAACAATATTCATTTTCATATTTATATGTTCTCTTTTATTGATCTTAATAGGGGGCTGACAGACGAGAGCGAAATCCTGAAGTTTCTGCAACACGGTACCCTTGTCGGGTTACTGCCAGTCCCGCATCCTATTCTCATCAGGCGATATCAGGCTAATCCCGGCACGACCGCGTGGTTTCGCACGTATATGTGGGGTGTTATATATTTGAGAAATGTCGAACCACCCATATGGTATGATACAGACGTCAAGCTGTTCGAGATCCAGAGGGTTTAGATAATCGCCAAAAAGGTTCGTTATCATTCGCGCTTGAAATACTGTTTTATTGGCAGTGCGCAAGAAGATGAGTCATCGAACTCGTTATTGTGTGTATAATTATTCCTGAACATTAATTAAAATTGAAGGATTCAGTGTGACGCTTTCGTAAGTCGCTCGAGAATAGTTTTTTCCGTTTTAAAATAAATATCAAAATACATCAATAAAATATATCAATTGAAATCAACATGCATAATTATAAGGAGAGCTTCGAGTTTCTCGAGATTTCTTTGAAATCTTAAAACGTATTAAATCATTAGAATCCTTCATTGAATTTAATTGATTCCTCGTCTCTTTAGCTTAATTACAAAGATCTGAAATTGATTCTCCTAAATTTAAATGATTTGACAGTTGTCACCATTCTTTCAAGTCAAATCAAATTTTAATAATCAAGAAAGAGGCAGGAATCAATTAAATATCGGTTAATTTTGATGTTTGTTTATGGGAATATAATGAGACACGACGAACGCATCAAGTCACACGCTTTGTCTCTAATTACTTTTTACATGGCGAGACCCTCCAAAGTACTTTCATCTTGATGTAACATACATGTATTGTACACAAGATTGTAAACGGTCGTTTGTTTACAATCGGTATCAGTGATTTATTATTATTATTATTATTATTGTATCCCGAAGACTGTAATCTCATTTGTATTATAGTAATATATATTAGTAAATGGAAAAGATATATATATATATATAATATATATATATGTATCGTCGATCTTAAGGAAGTCTATTAATTAAACAAATTTAATAGACGACAAGAAGAGCCGACTATAAATAAAAAATTATATTTTAAATTTTACTCATTCATTTTTTTCGCATTTTTATATACAATTTTACTGTCATCAATCGTAATTTATATTTTACAATTTTACGATTGGTATTATTATATTTATCCTCTTAATATAGTTATATATCGTATAATTTTTTCAAAAGAATATTTGATAATTTCATTAAGACCGGCGATATCATAGAATGATTATCAGAATTCATCTTTCACGATATGTAGCTGCGCTTTTCGAAAAGATTTTGTCCGCTTTTGCACCTAAATGTTGTATACTTCGCATATAGCTGTAAACTGAATTAATATATTTGAATGCTTATTTATACTTGTAGCAATCGTTTCGCACTTTCGCGAAAAGTACTGGATCAAGGTTATCATAACTTTTTCCCTAAGACGAAAACGTGAAAAATGAAAATTGTATGTATATGTGTACATTATTATTATTATACAATACTTAAAAGCGTATCTTGCCTAATAAATCACGCGATAGAGGATGCTCGAGCAGAAAATAAGAAAAGACAAGAGAAGAGAAAAGAAAACAGAAGACAAGAATGCTTAAAGTATAAATGCAAGAAGATATAATAGGAAAATGCAGCCATATATGTATATACATATATAAAAATTTTCACTTTTCACATTTCCGTTTTATAAAAAAAGTTACATGCTCGATACGATAAGAATTTCTGGGTCCGCTTTTATTGCACTTACTACAACATCACTTTCTTTTTTCCGTCTTACGAAATTTATTTTTTTAAAGTGTAAATAAGAACGGACTTAATGAACATGCTTTTTACGAATGAAATGACGTGCGCAACGCGAATCGATCACGATTTTCTTAAATTGTGACATGATATAAGGAAAACAGACCTTAGGTCCCTGTGCTCTTCTTCGCTGCACTGTCTTAGACTTTCTATAATTCAAAATAAAATAAATGTATACACTCAGGCCTTAAAAAAAGAAGAAACTTAAAAAAATATAGAAGCAAAATTCTGTAATTTCATTTATTTTTCGCTTTTCGTAATATTTTTTGAACAAATCGATAATTTATCGTCATATAGAAACAGAAATATGTAAAAATCCAGAATTCTCTTTGACTATACGATAAATTTTTGAAAAGGGGAATTTGAATTTTGCTTTTGTATTTTTGAAATAAAAACGAGATTGTAAGTGCAGTTAGAAATGACGAGTTTTGTACATCACAGTACACTTGCGACTTATAATTACGAAGAACATCCAAACAGGATCTCACACCATGTATTATATATGTAGCTGTTCTTAAATATATAGAGTTATGACATAAACGATTATTTACATTTGTGTATACATTCTTTCTTTCTCTCCCTTTCTCTCGCTCTCACTTTACATTCATGGAAAAAGAAATACAAATCGTGTTATATTTCGCACGAAAACTCGTAGTTTAACATTTCTGTTATTACTCGTAAACTAAAACGTACTTCTACGCGTGCTTCTATGTCGCATGAAGCACGCAATGTATATCGATATACGATTGTATATATGATATTCGATAACGAGCGTGTTTGGTGGAACGTTACATCTATTTGATAACAGAAACTCGCCAAACGCGCTACTGTCACCTTATTTTAAGTAACGATCATGCATACGTTTTGCAAATTTGATACTCAGACTCAAATTTATGAGTTTATTTTCTTTCATGTGCCTCTGTGTGTGTGTATATATATGTACAGACATCTATATATATATATATATATACATATACATATGTATATATGTGTATATATATGTATATATGAATAGAT
>Ga0157363_1002495_pt1 | contig 16261 bp, 11 predicted proteins | sample AttsexASBM1_FD_111477 | JGI IMG/M metagenome (GOLD analysis project Ga0157363, IMG submission 111477) | Fungus gardens microbial communities from leaf cutter ant in Ribeirão Preto, State of São Paulo, Brazil - Atta sexdens ASBM1 | ecosystem: Host-associated > Fungi > Mycelium > Unclassified ... | reverse complement strand
AGATTCTAATTAAGGAATATATTATAAAATATATGAAAAATCCCATACATACATTTATACTAAAACTGTAAAATTTTATATTAATATTTTAATTCGATTGTTTTGTAATAATTGCATTTTTGTATCTAATTAATTATTCTTTTCTTTTGAAATAATGATATAATGTAAAAGTATCGATTATATGCCGATAAAACACAATTATCACTAAATGTAATTATTCCAAATATGATAAGTAAATTATGTGACAAGATTAAATTATCGCGTGCCCCGAATTAATTCCAATAATAATTTCATTCCATTTATCTTTATAATTTATTATAATTTAAAATAACATTATTTTCAATCTTTTAAGTTCTTTAACAAACAAATAATTCAATTAAAATCTAATAAAATTCGTTAAATTTGATCTGACTAATTATGTTACCATCTGAAGATTGTAATACTTATAAAATTAATCTTGCTGAACCATAACATTATCATTATTAAATCGGATTTCGGATCGGACAATTAAATAGTCATGTATATGAATTCCTACAGCCGTAATGGAAGACAGTAGTTATGTCTGAAACAATGTCGTTGTTCACTAGCTCGGTTGTCATGATGTATCAACAAGGAAGGAGCATTATCATCGCTTGAAAAGCTTTAGCATAAAGTTTCTACAAGCAGCAACTATCAACTCGAGGTGACTGTTTTAAAGAGAGGATCCAAGTTGTTTCACACTATGGTTGTGTGTGGCACGGAAAGGAGTAGGTCGCCGATTTAATGGAACGTATAGTCGGACAGCATCGATCCCACATCCACTTTTCATCCTTAAAAGAGAGCAACCACAAAAATGCTCTGACAATCTTTTTATTCTTCATCTCTTGAGAAACTAAAATCGAATTGACATTCCGTATTATGTTCGCAAAAGGATTTGTCTAAACATATTATACAATTAAAAATTTGATATATAACATTAATTTACTGTGATACCTCTGTCTCGTTTTTCCTTTATCTCTTCTGTAGAGATTTGTTATATTAAATGTAACATATTTTGTTAAACGTTTCATAAATACATTTTTATTGGGTTTTTAGAAAATTCCAATCCTTCGATAATTAATCATTGGCAATTTCTGTAAAATTTATTTCTTGCCAAAAGTTAAATTACTATGTTATAATTAATAACTATTTATGCTTCTTTTTGCATTATTTTTTACATGTGAATTTCATGATGCACAACACATTTGTACGCGCATTTACTTTCACAATTTATTTATTTACAAATTTATTGACATCGTCAAACACAAGAATTTTTTTGTAGATATATTAAATATAAAAGGCAAAGAATAAAATAAAGACTGGAAACATAAAATAAAATTTTTTATAAAATATAATATTGTTTACAATCTTTTAATTGTGTGCACATACAATCTTTTTTTCTCAGTTACTTCTTACTAAAAAATTTATGTCACTTAATTTATCTGAAAAAAAATCAAACGCAAGTGAAGATCACGTTTAATTTATCTGATTCAAATGTAAAAACTGTCTACTTTTAATAATTTATCTATTCTCGATTTATTATTTCAATGATGCCATAAAAATCAATATATGATTTTTGATGATATTGTATCTCTATCTTTTATTGATAATAGAATATATATAATAGAATATATAATAGAATATTTTTCTGCTTATTTAAAAAGCATAATTCGTTTATTTCATCAAACTTACTTATTTTTATTATTTGGCAAAATATTTATATCTTGTCTTTGTTCTTAAAACTACAATTTTAATTATTTTACATTTTATCTGTTAAATTATGTAAATTTTTAAATCTAGCAGCTTTAAAAAATGGAAATATTAAACTTAGAGATGTAATTTTTTATTTATTTTTGTACAGTTGAAATTTAATTTGTACAGTTACGCAATTTAAAATTTAAAAAAGTAACAAGAATCATAATAATAGTAAAATCAGAATAATAAATCATATAATTTATTATGATATAATAATAAATAATTTTTAGAAGCAATGAAAATTAGGAACAATTCTTACGAAATTCTACAACTTTTGTAATGTTTGTTTTATGGTAATATAAAACATATTTGTAAATATTTAAACTATCATATTAATAGCGTCTAAATTTTTTATTGTATTTAAAATATAAATTTGAAATATAAATTTAAATATAACGGAGAGAAATTGATAAATTAAATCCTTTATAAGTAAGTTAATTTTTAATTTTTTTTATAGATTTATATTAATACATTTGTACATAGAAATTTGATTATTTATTGAAATCTCAATTTTATTATAAAATGATGTATAATAATTGAATATAATTAAATGTAAATGTAATTTTTTATAAATTAGTTGTATTATTTGATTACAGACTGCCATCATCATAATATATATATTTATACTTTATATATGCAAACTTAAACAATTTAACGGAATAGAATCAATAAATTTAATCTTGTTTAATTTTAATTTTAAATCGAAATTTGCCAGCATGTTTTGTTATTGTGAAATATATGTTTAAATTAAAATAAATTAACTTTGTAATTTATAATATGTTATAAAAATTTATTGTGCAATGTAACAAATTACGATACCATTAGAATAAAATTCAAAATCATTTTTAAAATTATTTGAAATCTGAAATACACACACACACACACACACACACACACACACACACACACACACATACACACATGTGCCGTAAAATTTTTATATCTAATATATTTTCAATAACTTATTTTATTAATTTAAACTTTATTTAATTTAAACTCGCTTTATAGAATAAAATATACAGAGATACATTTATATGTACGTGTAAGTGACAAACAATAATTTATTCAGTTAAAATAATTATTAATTATTTTAATAATTCACTGATTAATTTAATTACATTTCTTTTTTTGGATTTTTTCTGAAGTTATAAACATTTGTATTCACGTTAGAGAGTTTTGCTATTAGTAGTGTTTGACTAGTAGTGTTTATATGGATATCATTCAAATGTTAATAACATTTAACAAAATTCCAAAAAGAATAACTATATTACGAAATAAAAAGAGCAATTGGGAATTAGCACTCTAAATTGTGCGCATTACTTATAAAAAAATCTATCGTATTTAGACGTTTACATTAAAATATGTACATGCTCCGGATAACTTTTTAATCATAATTAGTAAAACGTTATAGTAATGTACGTTTATTAAGATATTTTTGGTTGGTCTTGTTATTTTTTATAATTCTTCAATAGGCGGACAGTTAACTTTCTATAAAGAAGACCAGGACATTTCATGATCTTAAGCATTTAAATACATTCAGGGCTAGACATCATATATTTGAAATACTTTTATTTAAAACACAGTATTTGCAATACAAATGTGTTTTGTATTTTATATTTCAGCGAAGCGCATAAAAGTATTTTGTATTTAAAATTGAAAGATTAAAAGTATTTTGTATTTTGTAATTCAAATAATAATTGATTGTTAATCTTACTATTTGAAATATAAAATACAAATTTTTATATGCTCCAAATAGAAAATACAAAATGCAATTGTCTTACAAATACTATTTTTTAAATATATATCCAGCTCTAAATTAACGTTTCGTTATATGCTAACATTAATGTTTTGTTGATGATAGCTAAAAAATTAGTTAAAACATATAAATATTACTATTTTTTTTATATAAAAAAATTACAACGACTATTTCAAGCCATCACGAAATAAAAACATATTTGTAGCACAAAATTAGCTAATAAATATTTCTTAATTTAATGCTTTTTTTTTAAATCTCATTTAGTATTATACTTTCTAAAAATAATAATAGGACTTTTCTTTAGAATGTATTTCTGTAATTTCGTAGTTCAAATTAAAAAGAATATTGAAAACAGATTAGAATGTTTGGCATCATTTGCAATTATTATCTAAAAAATCATTCATGATAAATAATCTGAACGTTCTTATAATTCTAATTTAAACTGTGAAATATTCACGCATCAACGATCATGTTCTGATCTTGTTTAGCTCGTTATGATATATTGACATTTTTTTGTAATCGAGCAGTAACAACTTGTTGTGATTAAATATATCCTAAAAGACTTTTAATCTGTACGAATAATTTTTCTGGAAACCGAATTTGAGGCACCAAGTTCAGAATGCCAATCTGAAATTTTTTCAGAATTGAAAAAAACTACGTCACTCGTATTACTTTAGAAAATATTATTAAGTCTGCGACTTTATCATATAATCTAATAATTATTTATAATTTAATTTTTAAAGATTTTCTATAAATTATGTTATTGAAGATATAACAGCGTAATTACGGAAGAAATGAAATACTATATTGAAATACTATATTGAAAATTTTTTAAAAAGTTATTCCAAGTAATGCTTTTATTTTAAATAGAACTTTATTTTTTTATATAAATATAGACAGAAGAAATCTTTTAGTAATATAAAATATATCTCAAAGTAATATTATTTTTATTACTTTATAAATATCTAGATCATATTCTTTCCTGACATTATACTTGTAATTTTTTTCTCTTATTTTTTGCTAGTTAGAAAATATTGATACTGTATTTAAAAAGAATATCTATTTGCACTAGGTTCTACTTATGCTAAGATCGGCCCTGCTTGAAATGAAACTATAAAACCATCAGAGTTGTGCGCTGTAATAGATATTTGTATTTTGAACGTCGATGTGTGTACTTCTTCTGAAAGTCACTTTCAACGGATTCTTTAAACTGAAAGGAACATCAATATTCGTTTTAACAGCAGATTTTTATTTCTGAACGTTCTAATAAAACTCTGTTAAAGGAAGTGTTTTGGAGGAAGTATTTCGGAAATTTGATCTTTTCCACATTAAAAGTGAGTAGAATATATGCTATTAAATTTTATTCTATTTCAAAGATATTCTTTATAATAATTTGAATTTTCCAATTAAATTAAACTTATTGTCATGATTTGTCGGATTTTTCAAAATCAAAATGATAAATTCTTAAAGTAATACGACGCTAAAATCGCATTATTCAATACTCGCGACATTCATCTAATAACGTTAATTATATTATCTAAAATGCCGCAATTATTAAGCTCATCTCTATCCTCGTTTATCCAATATACATAGCGGCTACCGAAATCCTATTCTGACTCTCTGGAATATATACATGCGAGAGCGCGGTCAGACTCCTGGAATTCCTCCTTAGCCATACATCCCTTCCAATAAGCCGGTATCGGAACGCGGAGCCGCATCCCCTTCAGAATATTGATTAGCCATCATTTTCAGATGACGCCTACGTTCTGTTGGATATTCCTGTTGGTGTTGGCGTTGGTGGGCCGCGCTACGAGCGTACCAAGGCCTCTCACGGTCGACGCTTGCGCCCTGCTCTGCAATCCCGGGGCAGAGACTGAGTCCGAGCGAGAGAGGGATGTGCACCTATTTCCCCGATATCCCAAGGTAAACTGCAAGCTCCAGTCCCTCAGCGACGAGCACCAGACGTTTGCTATTATGAGCCACTGTTTGAAACTGTGCTCTTACGAACTATCAATCGCGTCGGAAGTCAACTGTTTTGCTCTGAGATCATCCCTTCAAGCAAGTATAGGATGTTATTGTGATGCTTTAACACCCTTGAGTCCGAACACTATGCGCCTTCACGAAACTTGGCGGCTCAGCTTTTTGGTAAAGGAGTTGGCGAGCGATATCATGACTACGATTCTCAAGTCACCTCTCGACGTAATGATCCTATGCGAGATCCATCAAGAACTGTTCAAAGACGTCAACATATTACATGGAGAGTTGTACACAAAATGTTTAAACTCAGAGAGTTCAAACTCAAATGACTCACCCGAACGAGCAAAACGAAATATCGAAGAGGGTGAGATAGATGAATTCGACGATGACGACAACACTGTGGAACTGGTTGGAGATATACAGAAGGATGAAAACATAAAGTCGGTACCACGACATCAGGAGAAACATAATTCGCTATTTTTCGAAAATCTGGACTTGTCCAGAGAGCAGACTGCCGAAGTTTCCTCGCATCAGGAGCAGGACAATCCAATATTAGGTGAACATAGTGAAAATTCAAATTGTCATGCAGAAACGTGCGACCGACTTTTATAAAGAAGTCTGTCAATGTTAAATGAGTTAAAAAGCTGAACAATTATAAAATATATATAGACAAAAATAATAGACAGGAGAAAGAGTTTGCGTGAAGACCACGAATTTTCATATCTTGCGTAGATTGTCAGTTTATAATTAATTTATTACGCAAAAGTGTTTTTCATCGTAATCGGGGAGGCATAAAATAGAAGTAATCTGAAGCATATGATTTTCTTTCCAATTTTGTTATTCAAATTAATTTTTGTTTAACGTATAATAATAATTGTAATACGTAAGAGAAATTAACAAATTTTTTTTTGGATAACTAAAAATTTGATATTGTAATACATTATTACATGCGTAATTCTAAAAATTACATAATAACAAATTATTGTTAGACTAATAATTCAAGCTATATAAAAATATTAATTTGTTATAATGTTCCATTTATAAATAAAATTGTATCTTTTTATATTTTTAATATATCTTTTATATATACTTTTGTATTCTTCTATTTTTATATGTATTTATATTTTTACACATATTTATATTTAGTTGTCGATTTTTACTCTCATTTTTATACAGTCTGTACAAAAAGTTGAAAAATATAAAAGTAAAATGAATTATTACAGAAGAAAGTTAGTGACAAACATGGCACGTATTAATATAATTATGTGTAAAATAATATAATCACTAAGTTAATGATTAATATAAATGATAAGATTTTTCACTTAATGTTTAATATTGTAATCGCTTTAGGCCTAAGACAGTTCTACACAAGTCCAGTTCACACGGGGTTGCATTACATTTTCTATTTTGATTCAGAAAATACGACGCTGGAATTTTCGATTTCATGATTTAATTGATACACAATCCTTCTAAGTATTTCAGATAATATGTAATTTTCCAAAAGAATCTAGTGCAATGAAACATGATCACTAAATGAAAATGTACAATTAAATTCGATTTCATTTCATTCGATTTAATTACTATTACAACACGTTAAGAAACAAAAAACTAAAAATTAAAAACTAATAATGTATTCTAATAGATATTATTATTATGTTTTTACAATATCATATTCTATAATATATCGTAGACATTGCCTTTTTATCTTACTGAGTACCATACGTAACTTAAATAAAAATATTTCTGTATATCTTTTATGTTTCTCATATATTAATTGTCTTATAAAAATATCCTAATAACAAATAATCTTTTCCTAATCGATAATTATAAATGGAAGATGGATACTTGTTCCCTGATAAATAATCTTTACTAAACAGTAAGAAATAATAAAAATTTCATGAAGTTAATCATTTCAAATTTAATAATTACGTGTTTAAAATTTGCTATTTTTCATTAAAGCAAATTAATTATATCTATATATACGTCTATGTTAAGACATAATAAACATTTCAGTCAAAAAGCTTGCGACGTGTGAGCAGGACATCGATGTGTGATATGTGTATTATGCAATAAATTCTATTTATATGCGCGCACGATATGCACGTGCATTCTCGCGCTAATTATAGTTTACATAAAGCAATTAATAATTTTTATACAACGATAGAATATATACAATGTAAATAAGCAAGCGAAACAAAATCCACGTCTTCCACACTTTGTAGTTAAATTACTGTTTCTTGGCAACGGCTTTGTATGATATTACTTAAACGATAAGTATAAGGCGCAGATTATTTATTGATAAAGCGCAGATAATTTACTCGTTGTTTAGTGCGATAAGTCTTGGCCGGCATCAATACGTCGTCGATCGTCATCGACTGTGTGACTTCCAATTGGAAAACTATTAACTTTGTAAAATAAATAATTATTTGTATTGATAGTACAGCGAGTAATCGACGGCGTGTTTGTTTATCGTGCCAAATTAAGAAGAAAAAGTTGTGACGCGACAATAAGACGTAGACCCTAATATGCCTGTACGATGTATTTTAAATCGTATCGCGCTCTCGGTTTTCAATCGATAAAGACATGCATATTTTAGCTCTGAGAATTTTTTAATAGCAGCAGACAAATGAAGAGAACGAGAATAATGATTAAATAGAATGTTATTTGTTGAATGTCTAAGAAGAATGTTATAATTGTAATTTAATTATGTACATATAATAATATTGAAAAATCGATTGATCATCAAGAGCGTGATTAAATTTGGCTCTAATAATCGATCATCTTATACTATAATGTATATGTAATTATTTATATAATTAATTGTATATATACGCATATTAATTATATTTATATAAATATTCATATTAGTCTATTATTACTCTATTGCATGTATATTATATTATAGTAACATAAAAAAAAAATACAATGTTGTCGCATTAACCTTCTCTCATATTTTTATCCATATATATTATAATTATATAATCTGCAACAATCACTTTTTGTAACTAACATGTGATATACAAACGAAACGTCTTAAAAGATTTTCAAATTAAATAAAGTAACTGCTTAAAATATTCATGCATTGAGTTATGCGGATAATTCAACTCCTTTTAAAACACAATCTTTTTAATTATATTTATATTAATCATGTCAATATTATTAATTATATGCATATATGTCATAAAAGTTTACATACTTAATTATGTAATAATAAATATGTTGTTTATAACAAAATTTAAAAATTCTGTTATTATTATTTTAGTATTATTACCTTTTTTAACAAAAATTGAAGTATCTTGTGACTAATAATATAACAAATTTGCGACAATGTTAATTTGAAAAATAATCTTCTTAAAAATAATCTTTTTTGTTTATAATGAAACATTAATATTGAAAAATTAATATTGAAAGTTTTGATTATTATATCATATGTTAAAAATATAGTAAAGCCTTTTATCGACCGACGCGATGAGAGTATCATACTTAGGAAAAGTAACAGTACTTTATCGATGATAACTTATCTGTGATGAAAGGTATAAGTCCTTTCAAATTAGATCACTAACTCTAAAAAGAGATGTTATATTGACAATGGATATAAATACTATTTTAATATCATTTATTGGTATTATTTAAAAAATTAAATTTTGAAGGGAGAATTTTATTTATCCAACTATCTATTCTACTAATCAATAATTTGTTTTATTCTTTTTATTAAAATTATGTACATAGAAGATAATATCTAGAAGATAATTTTTTGAACAATATAGTTCCAACAATTTGCAATTCTTCATATTTCCTTTAATTAACATATTCATATTAGATGTTGATGTTAAAAAAAATTAGTTATTAGAAAATTACTTTTTTAATATTTTTAATAAACATATTATTTAAAATTTCTTATAAATAATAAAAGAACTATCCTTTTTATTATCCAAAATCATAAGTAATAAAATAATAAAATTTAAATTTCTGTTAATAATATACTTTACGATAAAGTATTTTAATATAATTGTTTAATAAAAACCGTAGTGTTAAATAAAAGTAGATATTAATCTTAAACTATGATACTTTATTAAGTTTTTTCACGATATATGGTCTATGTAATACGTCTGAAACATCTTTATTTCCCTGAAGAAAAAGGCAATCAGGATGGTCTTTAATCACATTACACTTTCTGATAGCTTATTATCTTTTTCACACACTACATTTCTAGAACATAGTCTACTTTCTTATAAAAGCCGCTTCAACCATCGAAGAGGCATCAGTCAAGCATCATCTCTCGGATACATCCCGTTCATTCAGGTGAAAACGTCATTTTTAATTATAATAATTATAAATAAATATAAATTTATATAGTCTTTCTTATTTTCACATTATGTATTTTCTTCCTCTGTATATAGATTTTCTTAATACTTAAATCTATTCATTCATTGAATCATTTCACATACTAAAGTATTTCTGATTTTTCAATAATTCTTCAATTTCATAGCGTAACTTTATGTGCTATTTTTATACACAAGTTGATCATTGTCAGTTATTATGAATTTTGATATTTTATGATAAATCAATACCCTCTTGGACGAACTTGTGACGTTACTTGCAAATAATGTAGGTCGACTGCATTTGATAGAGACATTTGTCTTCAAATCATTTCCCCGAGTATAAAAGCTCACAGCTTTGCGTCGTTCGTAACATTCAGCGTCCGAATCTTCTAAGAATCACGCAAGTTCTTTTCGTTTTTTCAAAGAAGAGTAAGCTTTTTTCGTTCTACATTGAATTTTATTTATTATAAATTTTTTTATTATTATTGTTTATTTCTAATTATTAAACTGATGATTTATTTATGACAGTAAATAAAATAAGATAATAATTATAAAAAATTGTTATTATAAATATTCACTAAATTCTTCATTTTTTATTTCAGACGAAAATAAATCAACGCATCGATATGGTTTCCATTCGCCTTATTCTGACTCTCGCTGTTATTATGGTAGCTTTCGTCATCAGTGCAAATGCTGCCTATAAAAAACCACCTTTCAACGGTAGCATATTCGGCAAACGATCTAACACTGTGACTGGTAAGTATCTTTATAAAATATTTATAACAAAATTTAATTTTATAAAGAAAAGTCCAATTTTAAAGCTTGAAATAAATTTATGTTAAACTTTAATATTTAACATAAATAGATAAAACTAACTCCATTTGTTAAATGTTTATTTAATATTTTTTTATACATTAGAATATCAATTAATATATTTTTATTATATAGCATATTATATATATAAAATACTTAAATCAGATCTATATTTCCTATCCCAGATCTACATTGCCTCAAACTTTCATTTGATAGGTTTTATGTTCCTTTTTACGTTAAAAATTATTCGAAGAATTTTATTGATCTTAAAATACTTTTCGCTTACAAATAACTGCAGTTCACAGAATTTTATTGTATCAATTTATATTGAGACTGATTATTTTTTCTTATTTCCCAAAAGATAATCAATAAATTGTTTTTCTTTTCAGATTATGAAGTTACCAGCCGCGCTCTATCAGCGATTTGCGAAGTCGCCAGTGAAACTTGTACCGCTTGGCTGTCTCATCAAGAATCCAACTGAAGATGAAAAACCGACCGAGACAATCCATGATTCTCGCCAACTGATCGACTCATGAAACAATGTAACTAACCGACTCCTGTAAAGTACCTGCAATCATGCGCTTGAAAATTCACATTGTCTTCTATCAATAATTGTTTCATTACGCGTCATATATTTAATCGTAACTTTATACATAAACAATATTGTAATTACGATGGTTTAAGCTTTCACGATCTAGTTTTATTTATCAAAAGTGTCCCAAATAAAGTATTATGATTTCAAGAGTTATAATTAGTATTTTTATTATTTTTATCTCCTATCTTTCATTACATAAAAAAGGCATAAAAAAATTAACTAACTCTCAGCAGCAACTAAAAACTTTAAAAACACTAATAATTCTTTGGTAGTTAAATTTAAATTTGTAAAAAAAAAAATATAATACAGTTCGGCTTTCAAGATGATAAAAACTCGTTGTTTTGACAAGTACAGAATTTCTTTAGAGTTTTATATCCGAAACAATAAAAAATTTTACTGTTTCTCAAAAACTCTTATTGCTGACGGAAAAGTTAAAATTTATGTTGTCGGTTTTATGTTAAAAGTTTAATATATATTATATATATATATATATATATATTTATTTATTTATTTATTTTATAATACTAACTATAATAACTATTTATTTTCATTTAAGTTATTACACAATAATATTGTGACAATTTTTTAAACAATTATGTAATAAAATAATTATCGATTAGAACTTTTAAAATAGTCTAATGTCTAAAATAATAAAGTATGTATTTAAAAATGTTTAATTTGAGTAATTTGAATACTTATAAGAGTTCATTGCAATTCAGTTAAATTAGAAGCAATTTGATATGGAAAGCACGTATCATTCACCTGCTTGAATAAGGGTTATTGTCTATTGTCTACTGCTGAAAAAACATGCAATACGAAGCAATCGCAAAAGTATTGACACATATTTGATTGGCTTACTTTATAAATATATGTACAATATTTTATGTATTATACATAAATATTCTACTTATAAGTATTCAACTGCAGTAACAAAATCGTGTTGATAAAGAAATTTCACTTTTACAATATTAAATTTTATTTTCAAGTAAATAATGTAGCAACAATCATATTCTGCAGTAAATGGGTTGTAAATTTTTGTATGTAAATTGCATGTATGTTAAAATACACAAAAATAATTTTTCTTTTAAAGTTTATTAAGAATTTATGTCAAATTAAAGTATGAGGTATTTTACTTGTGGACGATAAATATTCTGCTGATAAAAGCCAGCCGAGAAATTTATTCTCGGTACTGTTAAAGACAAACACATTGGTGTTAATTTACAAGACGTACATGAACTAAATATTTAATTACTCTTTAATCAAGTATAAATACGCTGAGTTAATGGAATTAAGTTCATTGCATTCAGTTTATCTTCAGGTAAGGAAATATTATTCGTCGTGCTATGCTCGTTCGTTATGAATCTATCTTTCTATTAAATTTCGATTTTTATAAAAAAATCTACAGTTTTTATCATTATATCTCTATAGTGATATTAAATTAGAATAACCAATACCTTTCTTATGGTTCTCAAAAAGAAGAGCAAATATCATATCTCTGAATATATAATATGTGCTCTTTACAGAATTTTGAAGCAAATCGTTTAACAGTTAAAATAGATATTTTTATTCGTAGCGCTTGCAATTAAAATAGCTATTATTATATATGTTTAATTAACTATCTGAAATAACAATTATTTAAAAAATTATTTTTAAGATCAAGATTATGCCATAGATTAATTTTCAGTTGCTTTCTATTATGCGAAAAAATTAAATATCTACATATAGAATACTTTCTCACTGAAGACGTTCAATGGCGCGTTGGCGATTACGGAAATTCTTTATTTACTTCTATTCATGCAATTGCATAGCATCAAACATTTCCCGTAACATCCTACGAGGCATCAATTCTATAGAATGCATTTTACTCGCACGGGTGCGCAGTTGAATATTTCTGTGCGCGTTACGCGAACGAGGATAAACAGTCAGCGTGATTCAAATACGATGAGGTTTCACGACGTGCAAACTTCTCGTCGATTCTCCTTCGCCCACAATCCTTGAGTACTCCGGTCCACTCTTCGCGATAATGGAAGAAGCCGTATGTACGCGAAAAATCGTTCAGTGTTCGCCGAATGCCCGCGAGACGCGCATCCTTTCCGCGAGAATCGGCAGATTTCTATGGCAATCATTTATGTGTTGACCGCGATCGAGAATGCCACGTCAATTGAAACACGTTCACCTGTTAAATTAATTGTTGCGTCTGATTGTAAGGCGTGTAATCGATGTGATGTGCAAAGGGTGAAGTTGCTCTTGAAGACTGAACTGCGTTTGATTCATTACAGGCACTGAACTGTTACTTTCTCGAAATGATGCTGCAGAGGGTGTGTGCTCGATGGATCGGAGGTGTCTTTTTTAATGGTAAATTAAATATCTTTATATGTCGTATAAATTTGCAAAGATGACATATATATGTTTACTCTTTGTCTAATTATAATATATCTAAAGAATAATGCCTTGTTTATTTAAATATTAAAATATTCAATATTATTTTTTGTGCAATGAATATTCAGCTTTTCTCATTGGAGCCGTCATGTTATTAATATGTGAAAATACTACAATTGCGGAAGAAGTGCCAGCATTCTTTTTGAAAATCGCCAAAATACCAACTTTGCCGAGAGTAGGTCGAAGCGGAAGATTTGAAGATTTCTTTTATAAAGCTGAAAAGCATATACCCCGAATTGGTAGAAGCAATCAGCACAAACAGGTATCTAATTATTGGAACTAACGTAATTATTGCAATCTTTTCTGTATTATTATATATATTTGTATTATTGTATATTTTTGAGATATCATTTATGTAATAATTATTATATAATAATTATACTAAATAATACTTGAATTGCATTTTTTAAGTCAACCAACCCTCTATTGCTGCAAGACGAACAGGAAATTTACTCCGATTTAACTAAAAGGCGCATAGATTATCCTTCAAAAGGTTAGCAATTCCATTGATATATTTCTTCGTATTATATCTAATTGAATAATCCTATGCCTTATTTTTTCTTGTCAGTTGAAGAATGGTCCTGGCAGAATTTTCCTCTAGCAATCGAAGGTCCAAAAGAACTGTGGCGAACATTAGCTGGATATTCAAAAGATGGTACTGACGAGTAAGTTTTACGAAATCAGATTGTGGAAAAAAATATTTAATTTGCTAATTAATATAATTTAATACTTAAAAAATATTAGAATTTATTAGAATATACATATGTGTATATATATATATATATATATATATATATATTTTATGAGATTGAGATGTTTGTTTGAAACATGTTACAAATTATTGAGTTTTATATAATAATTTTGAAACTTTTTATCAATAATTATTTAATTAATTTAAGCATCGAAAATGAAGTGTGGCAGAGGAAGAAAAGGACTGAATCAGCAATCACACAAGCAAAATAACAAAAATCCAGAAATTATTTGTCGCTTTGGAAAAGTTAAATAATATACGGCTTTTGTTATTATATGGTGACGGGAAATAATTAAAACTAATAAATACATAAATATTAAATGGCTTCATATTTCTTCAATTTTTTTGAAACCTCCAAATGGAGATTTCAATAAATAATCAATCTTTTAAACTAATTATAAGACTTAATTTGTTTCAAGTTACAATAATGTACAGTGTATTAGCAAAATTTGACAATTTGTCATTAGAAAATATACTAATTGTCTAGAATGCAGATTAACACTATTGTATATTTCATGATCAAATTTTTCTGATTGTTCTTATCAATGTGAGAATATTTATCTGAAAACAATGTGAAATCTGAAAAATTTTATTTTTCCTTCTCTTGTTCCTATATAATCCCGAATAAAAAATCTAATTAATACAATTTTTCATTACAATTAATTCTGTAGTATATATTATGTTTTATACATTACTAGCATATTATATATCTCATGTACAAAAAGATAATTTATTTTAGATGTAATTAATATCTTTAATTTTATAATTCGTTTAACTAATAAAATCCTTGGCATTTAGATTAAGATTTTTATTTATATCATAATTTATGATAAATATAACATAAATATATAATATTATAATATTATAAATATAAAATATAAATATAATATAAATATAATATAAATATAATATTATTAACAAAGAAGTAATAAAGTAAAATTAATTAACTCTAAGAAAAAATAAAGAAAAAATACCTGCGGGCCTAATACAATACATGTACTCACATCGAAATTATAGACTAAGATAGAAACAGTTGCAAAAATTGCAAGCAGAGAAAATTTTTTGCCGTTCCCTCCTTCTATATGCATTTTGCTTAATCTGACACACTGTGTTTTTACGGACGTTTGTAATTTCCACGACTTATGGAAAATTGCCGACGCAATCGAACCCATACTTATAAGAGACCAACTTTTTCGATGCATGGCAACTTGCGCGACAGTTGTTCGCTGAAATTGCATATGCGAATCCCCTTACCTTCGCGTCAGTGATGCGACAAATAATAATATTCTATAACATTCCCGAAAACGTGCATGTAACAAATGAAAATCGACGTAATATTTAGGTTGAGTTCCGTTTACGCTCGTGAAATTATTTCATCCTTGTTGTTTATCAAATATTAAACAAAGATAAACGATATTTGCGAGCGTGAGAGCGTCAAATAGAACGCACTTTTTAGTAAAGAAAAGTATAGCTGTATATACATAAATGCATATTCCTCGATAAATAATTTCAAGACGCACTGCACGTAACACTGCGAGGCATCGTTTAATGTGATGAATACGAGATGTTGATGAGCGATATGCAACGACAGATACTGATAAATAGGAAAATGATAGGCAATTTATAGACAAAATATAGTTTTCGTTATAATAAATGCGTGGTGACCTCCGGTTATCACGATCGTGAGCCATTTCTTATTAGAAACAGCTTAAACTTTGTACAAAGTGAAAACAATTATCATTAATGAGAAAGTAAAATCCTATGTGCATGTGATCATTTCTCAGACATGAGAGATTCAAGCGTAGATGGACTAGATTGTGATAAGGAATTGTTTT
>Ga0157363_1002494_pt1 | contig 16262 bp, 5 predicted proteins | sample AttsexASBM1_FD_111477 | JGI IMG/M metagenome (GOLD analysis project Ga0157363, IMG submission 111477) | Fungus gardens microbial communities from leaf cutter ant in Ribeirão Preto, State of São Paulo, Brazil - Atta sexdens ASBM1 | ecosystem: Host-associated > Fungi > Mycelium > Unclassified ... | reverse complement strand
ATTCAGTCTTCGAAATAATCGCGAGGTGATATTACACGATTTCGTCTTTTACTTGAAATATTTTTCACGTATTGGAAGAAAGAGACTTTTTCTTTATTAAAAATGTTAAAAATATTTAAAAAATTTCTTTTTTATAAATTTAGTTGCTAACAAATGAATACAAAAACTTATTCTTTAATTCGTTGTAAATAGTGGAATGGAAAAAAATTTCAACTTCAAACTTAATGAAAATCGAAACATTGGATATTAAAAAGAGAATTGTAAGAGGAAATGTTCCCAAAAGAAAATTTTGTTAAACAAAAATGAATTCTAAATTGATCGAAGAATTCCATATAAAATTCGTGTGAATTTTGATTCATCCTGCATAACGCTGAAGAATTAATATTAGATATGTACATAGTGTATTACACAACCTGGTTCTTTACTAAATTACAACGTGCGCGGAAATTGTGCGGCGTGTTTGCCGGAAGGGAAGGCGAATCGCAAGAAATGCGCTCGTTCGTGAAGGAGAAATCTCTGTGACGATAAGGAGCCATGTGCCGTTGGGAATGCCAGGGTTTAGCCATGGTGAATTTTGCCATGGAGGTCGTGATCCAACGTGCAAACAACCCTATGGGCAGAGATTTCGATTTGGTATCCGTTGATGTCGACTATCGCAAAGCGCCCCCGAGGCGCAAAAGCATTGCTCACCATTGAAATAAAGTCTCGAGGTATGCTCAAAACAACATGCCGCGGTTACTTTCATAACGGTGTTTTGGCTATAGTTCATGTTTTTTCGCGAAAAGTATTGTATATCTTTCTAAAACGGTTACATAACAACAAATATCATCCTACAGCCAGTATTAACAGTTCATTCAATGTTTTTATTTTTTAAATAAAAATATTTTTATTTTTAAAATATAAATATTAATAATCATGCTACTATACACTTTATAAAAAAAAATTTTTAAATATCAAGTTACAATTTTTTAACAAAAGAAATCAATATTCACGAGTTGAATTCGTGAAAGTTGATTTTTTCTTTTGTTAAAAAATAAAATAACATAATATAATAATGACAAGCATTAATGTAAAAATTAAGCTTGTATAGCGTAATAATAAATATTATTATAACACTGCAATATTTTGTACTACTGCAATTCACAAATTCCAACTAATATCCGACGATCTAATTAACTAACTTCATATACCTTCAAGACGGTATGATTTTATCTCCACTTTAACTCAGCAAAGTCTGCGAAACACATCTCTTAGCGACCGCGTAACCAGTAACACAAGGAAGAAGTAAAACACTGTCTTACGTCGGTGCAAGGAAGTGACGCAGACGAATTTCGAATTAACGTGCTGGATGTTTGAGCACCGTACCAGAAACCTCTCCAGGGGTTGTAAAAGTGAGGGGGTGGCTTGACAGTAGCTGGTAGCTCGGAGAGATTCAATATAATCGCGCAATAAAATTCACTTACAAGCTATAGCCGCGCACAGCGTCCCCTGTTACCCTCCGTATCCCGGATCCACTCTATGCTCCTCTGTCTCTACAACCCCGAAAAGCAGAGCTTTATCCCGCATCGCAGCAAAGCTCCATGAAATATTGCTGTTGAATTCCCAACCGAAATTTACGTCCGCTCCGCGCGTTCGTGAGAGGGTTGATCAGAATGTAGGTTTATAACGTGCTTACTTCTAACAATTTTTTAGCTTTGATTTAGTTACTGAGCTTATACATATCAGTTTACAATAGAAATAATGCAATCTATGGATTGCTGTTGGTAATTATATAAAAGACATTTTTATTGAAATTTAAATTAATTTAAGTCAAATTAATTAATTTATATCAAATTTTTAATTTTGCTGAACATTTTGTTTCATCTTATTACACACATGAAAGATAACTAATTTTATATTTCATATGTAATTATAATATAATTACCTCAATGACAACTTAAAAATGTAGCATTTTCTCTATAATTTTCTCTATAAATTGATGTAACTCTTCAATGCCACAATCACAAATACTTGATGTTTCGATCGAAAAAAAAAAATTTATATATTCGTTTTTATGCGTTATTATTTTTCACAATATCCAATATAGTGACAAAATGATGTAAGGTATCACAAAGGACTAAATATGCTTAATTAAACCAAACCACAAAAAATTATTATTATAGATATTATTTAAGAGCAAATTTTACACAATTTTATAAATAATATGATCAAAAATATGTCATGTTATTATTTTTTAATTTCAATTTCTATGTAATAACAGTATTATCAATGTATCAGAATTCCAAGATTATCTAATTTATCCTAGAAAACGCCACGAAAGAAAGTTCTCGCGGAAGACGATTGCTTTTGGTACGAAAGCGCAACATTATGACGATTATTCACAGCGCAGCGCTTCAATGTCTCCCATTAAATCATGCGCTCTCAGGATGATGCGCGACGGTGCGCCGATATATACGTGCTGGCCGATGAATACCAGCTGTTTGCATAGGTCCGAGGTGCGCCGACATATGTACGGGATACGAGAACGACGCCGAGTCCGGGCTAGAACCCGAATCGTCCTGGGAGCAAAAGGGAGGCAGAACGCCAGAACGGGCCCCTGTGTACACTCAGCTGCCGGTTGGTTTTTGCGCGAGATTGGGCCCCTCCATCCATGAGTCTTAATGTTACGAACCCTGGCTTGTGCCGAACGATGCAGTAGTGCGCCTTTCGGAAAACGTAGGATTTTCTCGAAAATATTCAGTATCTCAAACTCGATAAAACAAGGATTAACTCACACCGGAAAGAGAATCCGGGGAGAGGAGATACAAAACTGTGAAAAATTGTAGCAATATTATGTGTCAGAAAAGAAATTTTTGATGATTCTATTTCTAACATTTTAGAAATTTACATTTATTAATTTTGATAATTTTTCTCTTCTTATTAATTGATTTTATTATTCTCTTTTTATTGATTTCTATGATTTCTCTAAAATTTTAACAGTAAGTTTTATACGACTACTAAAGTCATATAAAACAGTTAGTTTTATACGATAATTAAAAATAAGTTTTAATTTTTAAAAAATCTTACATTGCAAATAATCTATATTTTAAAGCATTAACGCATTAAAGTATTAAATTAATTTTACTTGCACATCATGCGTCGCAGATTTTTATATAAACGGTAGTGTAAATTAAAATAATAAATTATAACATAGAAAGAAAGATGCATGAAAATATTTGCGTTGTTGAAATAAAAGTATGTAGAGAAAATATTTTGTAATTTTAATCTTTCTCAAAATAAAGATTAAAATTTCACGTGAATTCTTTTTATCATAAACAAATTAAGAGAAAATTATTTAAAACATTTAATATACTAATAAGGATTCTTCTAATAGATATCAATTAATTTATCATTATAATTTTGAAATAATCTGTTTTTAATTAACTATTTTACTGCTTCTTTCATTTGCTTCCATCATTTGTCATATTGAATTTATGAAAAGATCGAATTTTACGAATTCTACGCAAAATATTTCATTTCTTTCCATTTTATGTCTAGTTGCATAAAATGTCGAAATTCTCAGGAAATGCGAAAACTCGGCATCAGCGTAGTGAGCGAATCATCAGAATGATCTATGTCGGAGGTTCTTATCGGGAAAGGTAGCGCAAGTAGACGCTAAGAAGTGGATTCCAAAAAGCGAAGGCAAGCGTACGCTTCACCGAGCATGAATTCATGACATTGCCTTCAAATGCTACATAATTGCGGAAATTCGATATCATTGTGAATTTATTTTCACAGAGAATCTGTATCGACATTTTGTGCACGATACGAACTGTTCGAGTTATTCGAGTAAAGCTGTGTAGCAACTTTTAGCATAAAGCTATAATTATCAATATTATATAAAAACTTTAAACAAAATCATTTTAAAAAACTATCTTAAACAATATTGGCATGTGATAGAATTTTTATAATTCTACCTAATTTAGTTATACGATAAATTACAAGCTAAATAACAATTACATAATTAACGCATATGTGTATTAAAGTAATTCATTTGCATTGATATACAACTATAATTTACTTAATTGAATTTCTCTCACTCCAAAGTATCCATTTAAAAACATACAAATTATTTTTCTAAACTATCAATCAAAATTCTTATATGTATACTTCGACCATCGCGCAAAGAGCTATACTTCTTCTTTAAAGTTGCTGGCTAAATTCTCATGGTATCTAGGGAGATGCAGCGTAATACGCAAGCAACCGTGACGGATTTATGGTAGCTGCAGGACTTTTCCGAGAAGAGCAGGAAGCGTGCCCAGCGTGCATTTGGTCCTGCGAGAGAAGCTAAAATGGAAATTCTCGTCTCTGGTTGGCTAGGTCTGACTCCGCCTTTCCCCGGTACTACGTGTGTTACGCTCTACGTGGTGTTTAAGCAGATACGTATACCTACTAGCGGCATACTACTGTCGCTGAGAATCGCGGGACCCTATTATAGCGGGGCCTCCCCCTTTCACCGGCGGCGTCATCCTCTTCGTCGTTTTGGTAGCGCCCCCGAAATTCAGGTTTGCGTTATAGGTTTGCGTAGCGGTATGTAATCCGCGTCTCGTAAGTTCGTAACGCCAGGATTACACGCGGCTGAGGATCCGAAACGAATCGGTATGTACCTATTCGCGGGTCTTAATTTGAGCTTCCGTTATGGCTCTACAACGAAGCAGTATAACGACTATCTTGAATCAACGAATCGTGAAAAAAAATTTCAGACATTCATCGTAATCTAATGTAATAGTAAAATTACGTAATAGCTAACAATTAAAATCGATAAGAAATGTAAAAATAAAAAAATATAATTAAAAACAATTAAAATTTAAAAAATGAAAAAGAAAATTTTAATATTTTGTATTTCTAAGCAGAATACATCATGATAACAACATTAAGATAAGGTTAAGATGGTCGTAAATGGTTGATTTGAAATGTTTTTGATGTCATTTTGATGTTTAACTCGGTTAAATCTGACAATGCAATCATGTTTAAACGGGCTGTTAAATTAAAAGTCGTAGATTTATATAAAACGTTTGTACTTCGAAGATATTCTTAAAATTTGTCAAATGATATAATTAAGGATCAAAATACTTTTTTTAAGATCTACGATTAAAATCTATTAATCAAAACAAAATATGATTTAATGTTCGATTTATTACTTCCCGTGAGATTAATGTGGCTATATTATTCGTGCATCGTGGGATTAAAAATACGCGTGACTTAAATTACGTCACGCCACAATTTCGTGGTCGCAATTTTCCAAGCCATCAGATGATAACTTTCCGCACGTAACATTACGCAATTATTTTTATCAAATGTATTTTCGAGTGCAATCGCAATAGGTTTCATTTATATACACATCCCGCTTAAATATTTGTACATACTCATTTTTCTGCAAGTAATTTACTCACGTGATTGGTTCATGTCATGATGTTATTCGCCACGATTATCACAACGATAGTTATTTTTCCTGTATTATTTTTATGGAAAAATGTAAATGTTGGGAATAACAAAATAAATTCGCCTCGTGGACAATATCGGGAAAAATCATCAGGGAGAACGAAGATTTGGGGCTAATAACGTAGAAAACCGCAAACGGACTGGAAACGGTATGGAAAGTATAGAGACGACGGGGGCGGAAGAGGACATAAAAAAAAGCCATTCATTTTAACATCGATATTGCCGCTGTTTTTCCCTTTTTTTATAAAGTCAAAATAATGCGACTCTGATCGCGCCACGGTGTGCTCAATGAAACGACACAATATTTGAACCCGCGCGCGCGCGCACGTCCCCGACCTCCTGCAGGCTACGCTCCTCCATTGCTAGACAAATATGCTCCGAGTCAACATTCACAGTACCGAATACAGCTACGTCTGATTGTGTTCTCTGCCGGGACGGGGGTGAAAGAAAGACAGACGCCCCGTCGTGTGCTCACGTGTACGCGGCATTATGCTCGTCCGCACGTCGTCGATTTGAGAATCACGACTATCACATCGCCGCGACGACTCGAAGAGTGTATATAATGAGAATTAAAGCGACGGAATTCTCTTCGCTGTTCAAATCAAAATAATAATTTAAATTTCAATGTTTTTAATATATTTGTTAAAACGTTAATATCTGGCACTTGCAAAATTTACAAACCTCTCTGGTAGCAAAGTATACAGTATATTTTTATGCCATTGATTATTTATCTTAATATTTTATATAAATTTTAATTTAGATTTTTAGGATAATTATTCGATCAGATAATGTTTCGTATGATTTACAGACAATTATTTAGCTTTTTTTACGAATTGTTTGTTATTATATATAAAATTATTTTATATATTATTTGAGAATTAATATACAGATCAGTTAAACCCAAAGATAATAATCAGCATATAAAAATTCAATTTTTGTTTTTAAAATCTCCATAAATCTATTTTCAACCTATTTTCTCATAATTGAACTGGAAAAATTATTTGAGAATATAGTTGATGAAATTCTCAAAAGAAAACTAGCAAAAACGGCACTGATAACAATTCGCTAAAAGATAGGTGAATATCGCTGACTTGATTCAATCAACAATATGGTAATCCTTGCTCGATGACAAGATCGTTCCAGTGGAACGCCGTAAAAGCCAAACAGAAAACCGCCCCGCCGGTCGTTTCGGAAATTAAGTTCCTTCGCCTTTGGCGCCCGAGTCCACGGGGATCTAATTATCAGTTTGGGAACTTTCGAAATTAATAAAACTTCGTCTGCGCTCCGTTCTACCCACCCTTAGACGCTCTTGTTATATTACTCTTAGAAGTAAAACCGACATCCTTAGAGCCGAGGGTTCAAGGAAGAAAACGTAGAGAACGAAGGAAGAAGATTGGCGAGGGGGTTGCTCTGGAGGAAAGGACGAACGTAAAGGGTAAGTTAAGGGGACGGCTGAAAATTTCACGGGAGTTAGTGGGGATCCTTTTGACTGTGAAAGGGGAGGATCCACGAAGAACATGAAAAAGAGGAGCAGGCAGATTTAGAATTTACCAGTCTAATGCGATTCTCCCCACGAATCTCTTTGGAAAAGAAGTTTTTGAGATATGTTTACGACTCATGGAATCTTTTTATTGCTGTATTATACTCTAATCAAGATAATAAAAATATTATCTTCTGTCTTTTAAGATATTCTAAAATATGTATATATATTAAAGAAGTCTCTAAAAACTATTTATGATTATTTACTTATATTAGTGCTATTAAATATCCGTCTATTATTAGAAATTCAGTTTGAAGAAAAGATAACGTCAGTAATGAGTAAACATTTTCTTTTCAAGAATTTTGGGAGAAAAATTATATTTTCTTATGATAGATTTATGAATCTTATAATTAGTATATTTACTTACTCGTAAAATCTAGTTACTTAAAAAAGGAGTTGGTTTTTCACGAGTGTATAGGAGTAATGACGGTACTAACTACTAAAATTTTATTAAAAAACAGCTTTAAAAATTAAAAAACAGAATGTTATAATAAATTTAAAAAAAATTTCAAAGAAATATTTACATGACAATTTACATGTGCAGTGCATTTATTGCTGCACATATATTATCAATATAATAATTTATTATATAACTTTCAACTATTATATTCCTATTGAAATTTATTTATAAAAAATTCTTATTTGAGAAAAAAAATATTATTTATTCATTTTTCGTAAATAACTCACATAAGTCAGCTTTGAATCGCCGTTAAATTGAGAATTTTATATATATAGCGAATGAAATCGACATATATAATCGTTTTATTAGAAAGACTTATAAAGGTGTCTGATAAAATCGTCCTTGTCCGAAATTTGTTCATTGACGCTTAAGTGTGAGATTCGCGTCTCTCTTTTCGAAATGTTTCGAGTGATTGAAAATCGAAGTAACGTCTCTGTAGCGATGACGTCGAGGGTCCTCAACTCGCCACGTGGGACATCCGCCTCCTTCCGTTCTTCATTGCACTCTGGGTCACGCACAACGCGCGCATACACGACCCGCCGGAGTTCGACACTCGAGAGCTCTGGAAGTAATTCGGTGTCACGCCAAGCTGCGGTTTTACATCGAAACTGGAGTGTCCCATTGATACACTTCGGCTGTCATTATGCCGCGCAACGAGCGTCCCTGTATCTTCTGCCGATATGCGCAATTCTCTGTACTTTGAAAGCCAAAGTGCTGCATATCAATATACTATTTCTACACATATTCCATATTCACACATTTCGTAATCCGTAATTTTATAAAAGCAACAAATATTTTAATTTAGTTGCGACTTATGTTTGCGCGCAATGGATATAACAGCGTAACTTTATAATAATCGAAAGTATTATACAAGTAGATGTAACTGTTCATTTAATTCTATTATAATAAAAAAATAATAGCATTTATATATTTTGAAAAATAGTTGGTAGTAGTGTTGCACCCTTCCTGCTAAAGTTTTCAGCAACAATATTAATTTCATGTTAATTAACAACAGTAATAATTTTTTAATTTAATAAAAATATGTAAATATAAAATACGTTTAATTAAAATGATGCATCATTAGTTTTGCTATACTATAGCTTGCAGCCCTCTTTTATTCAATCATTTGTAGAAACTATAATATTGAATCATTTATACGTTCCACCTTTCATATACCCTCATAATCGATCGTTATCAGTACACGCTAGAATTGTCCTGTGTATCTGGGTGTCTATATCGTGTTGTAGGAAACCGACGATAAATCGTTATTCAAATCCTCGATAAATTGGGGGTAAACCGAGCAATATGTAGCGTTTAGCCGGCATTATTCGCGACCCTTGATCGCATCGGGGATACCAAAGACAGAATAACCAGCTTCCCTCTTCGACGAGATGTCTCTTTCTCTTTCTCACCACAATGGTCGGTACCGAGTGGGCACAATGAGAGATCCAGTGGGGTATGAAGCACCCTACGTCGTCGGTGCACATTTAACGCATCCGACCACCCCCCCTCGATTGTCTGTCTCGTTCTCTCTTGCATAATGGTACCATTTCCAGGAAGGGTGCTAAGCCTCGCTGTCGCTCAGGATTACCGACTCTGATTTGCTCGTCGACTATCGCGGCGAGTTGGCGTTGCTTCTGCATCCGGGGCCCCCGAAACTGCTGCGGTCCCCGGGGGCAGCACGCGACCCGCGGACTCCCTCGTCTCGAAGATCACCAATCTGGACAATTGTTTTCCTGGGGATAGGCGATCGTAATTTTTTTCTTTTGCTTGATATAATCTTCATTGCCGAGGGGGTTAAATTTTATTTCCAGGGAAATGTAAATGAGATAAATCTCAATTACAATCGATAAAAGCCTCTATTAAACATCATTTTATAAAAATACAAATAGCTAAATGGCATCTCTTTCTAGACATTTCTAGTGTGTTACAAATTATTGTATATTTTTTAATCAGATTTAATTTTTTCAATGTTAAAAAATTATTTCTTTTTATCTTATATGACTTTCTGTTTTAATAATAGCTTAGATTAAGAAATACTTATTCATTATATCAACCAATCTATCTCTCGAAACTTTGGAAGTTGTTAACAATATTTACACAGTTTTAAAAAGACATCTCTACCTAGGCTCCATCTGGCTCAATCTTTCTTTCCTTCTCATGCACGATAGCCTGAAAAAAGGCATATCGGAAAAATGCAAGGAAAATAAGAGAAAAGAACACTTCTACTTAGTAGAAGCAAGAGCGGTGAAAACGGTTGGTAGAGAATCCGAGAACAAGAAGGAAATTAAAATTCATGAACACTTCAAGCAGAATTAAAATTCATGGTGGAATTATCGCCGACTCCTTGAAAACAAAAGCGTGCGATTCAAGTTAGGTACTAGTGAGTCATTCATGACAAGAATTTCGCGGTCGCGAACTGACTTTCTTTCCATTGGCAATAGCTATCTTATATAATAAAATTTCTTATTTTCTGCTTTTAACTTTCGTTTTGCTTTCCGTTTGCTTTTCTTCTCATTTTTAATTCCTACGTCCTAATGTCTTATCATTTTGAAGATTCTTTCTTCGTCCACTCGGTCTGTGAACAACGTCTTGGCTTGATCCTTGAATGACCTACCAGATGAGAATTGCTGTCTTGCGCATGAGAATGCGAGGCTCTCTGGTCCAGAGGCCACTTCATTACCATCCGAAAACCGGTTAGCTCGATCTATGCCGTAGCCTACGGTACCTCGCTACTGCTATTGCTGAGGAACAACTCAAAGTGCTTCCGTCTGTCGTATTCACCGTTAATTAAGTATTATTGCTTAACTTGCCATTGTCTTCGCGTTACGTTTTTGCGTAAATTTATATTAATACGCTAAAAATATTCTTTGAGTAAAAGTTACATAAATAATTATAAAACTCTCTTTATTATTAAAATAAAAGAATAAATAAGAGATCTAAAATATTTTGTTAAGTTTTACTTGGAGAGTTTAACATACCAAAAATAAATTTCGCGCGATAAAAGTTTTTATATATTAAAAAATAGAGCATTTTGATCTTTTTTAACCTTAAAATTTAATAGATTTTATTATTATACATGGCAAATCTTTCTCAGGTTATTTTTTAAGGATATCTCTTCTGCGGCGACCGGAAGAGCACTTCCCATTTTCCATAAAGTAATCGCGTTATAATTAAGGACATATATACATTCGTCAATTATATTATTGTAAAACAGCGTGAACTGCTTTCGAGGACCGATGGGACCGGAACTCATGCACTCAAGGTATTCGTGAAATCTCACGGACAGATATGAGATGGGAGGCCATGAGAGGTCGAGTGTCGTTCAACGATGAGAACAGCGCGGCAGAGTTACTCTCCGCCTCTTTTTCTCTATACGTGCCCGGCGTTGGATCTTAGATAAATAATAAATATTGGCGAAATCTCGAGTAAAATAATCATCGCTATCTCGAGATGGTTCACTTACTAGAATCTGATACATCCGCGCATATGAGAAAATAGATCTGTGTACACTCGCGATTGATACACATATATGTTTGTCTTATTTATCATTATACAACTACAAGAGTGTGCTTCATTTCGTGAATTAGTTTCGTTTCATTTACATCAGATGTATAAAATCAATTATTATATATCAATTATTATATAAACAAAAATAATATTGTAATGAAAAATTAAATACTTTAAGGCTCAACGTTATTTGATTTTAAGCGAAACTTAAAACTCTCTCTATCTCGTTTTAAAACCCAAAAAAAAATAGGGAGAAAGAGAATTTTAAGCCTCACTTAAATTAAAGTGTAAGTAATGTTGGTGTAACTGGGCCTAAGATACATATATTTTTATAAATAAACTTAATATGATTCTTAATATATGATTCTTAACATATGATTCTATTACATATTTAAAATTATACTACAAGATAAAGTGATATGATAATATAGGATATGATAACTATTATTTTAAACGTTGGCAAGCATTATTTTAGAGGACTTTACGAGAATAAAAACGTTTCGAAAATCTCACAAAGTGAAAATACCTTCCGAGGATTAAAACGAGGCGACGATTGAATGAATATAGCACGTCCGAGTTTTTAGACAGTCTGCCATACGATTTTACTCCGTCTTGACGCGGACTGCGTGGTTCTCTCCTTGTTAGCACTTAATTAACTTACCACCGGCCCAACCAGTCTCTGGAGATGAGACGTGAAATTTCCTCTCGCTCGTACTTCTCGTCACTCGAGCGACGAGCCTAAAAAAAAACATCCTACGCACACGGCGCAGCATCAATAAAACGCAGTACCGAGTCGCACTTTTCCAGGAATACCAGAGAAATATTAATGAAATATTAATGTCGACACTTCGCGCTATTAGTGCCGACGCAAAAAGAGAAAAAAAGACTTGTGCATGATATCGTCGAACGGAGTAAAATCGTGAGTCTTTACAAGCCAGAATGTGAGATGTAAATATTTTAGAGATAAATGATGTAGTTAATACATTCATTCAGTCATTTTTAAGGTAACTCGATAATGAAATAATTAAATGGATTGTGTGATTATTCATTTTTGACTTGCAATTTAATCGCGCTTAAAATAATCAAAATTAAAAAGAGAAAAAGATTAAATTCATTATGTGAAATCCTTCTTTTTATGTATATCCTTCATATTTAAATAAATTCTGTTTTAATGACTTCTTGTTAATCTCATTTGATTGACTATATATATGCGCAGAATTAATAACTACCTCAATAAATACATCTCTTTCGTGAAGCATATAACGATGGATAGTGTAATGATTCACATCGGTTCGTGTATTATCAACAAATACATTGTTTTCGCAAGATATCACGCGTAATTAGCAATAAACAAAACGGCGCGTGTCAACAGCTTCAAAATTTTACTTATATAGACACTCGCCAGTTCTGTTGACAGGACGTACATACAAGCATTCTTCATTCCCGACAAAACTGGAGGAATATGACTGTTAGCTGTGATAACATAAATCGGTGACGACCGATAACACCGCAAATACGGATTACATTTTGGCGCTAACAACGCCAGTCGAGCTAATTCGTATTTGTAATGCGTTACGCTGCGTACTTGCACTAGCATCACTATTTGTACCATTATAGCGCGTAATTTGCGAACATTAATATTACACGTATCTTACACGCGACAATGTATTATCTAGATGATCTAATATTGAAAGCAGATTATTTCGTTCAACTATAATGTCTAAAATAGGAAAGAAAATTACAAAGTAACTTTTGTCAAATTGGTAATTAAGACCTCGCTAATAATTGCTTCACGGAAAGAATAATTTTGCTAAAGTATCTAAAAATTTAACTAGATACAGATTTTACAAACAAAAACTTTAACTAAGTACAGAAAATAAATTTTGTCGGAACTATCAAAATAATTATGTAAGACGCACAAGCTAAATTGCTAGAAAAAATTAAAATTTTTGTAGCATTAATCATGCTTGAATTTCTTACACAAATTTGATAGTTCAATAAAATTATTTTCAGGTTTACATATATGTCTAAATTTGTAGATATTTTAATAAAATCTTTTCAACGTTTCTACCCTCACTTAAAATAAAATTTTCATTCACAAAATGATTTTAAATTTACTATACAGAAAGAACGATTTTGTTGAAAGATCTAAAATTTTGTTGGATATAAATTTAATCTTGTTAGGCTAGCAAAATAATTTCGTTCGAAACTGAAACTGATGGCAAGAACATCAAAATTTTTTGCTCAACAAAACTTTTAGATTTATATCCAGAAAAATTAGATCTATCAACAAAACATTCTTTTCGTGTACAAAACCAAGAACACTCTGTTTTTGATCGCCTCCATAAGTTTAATAAACATTCCTAGATAATAAATTTTTATAATAATATATTATTTCAATTATTCTATTATACAATTCTCATAAATTTGGCAAACAAATTTGAAATCAACACAAAAAATATTACAAGGAACATATATCAGATTAATTCAATATGAGAAAAGTATAAATTTCACTTTTCTTAGCTGATGAACTTGAATTTTTCATTTCTCAAATTTTTCTTGATTATGCAGTTTTCCGTTCAATATCTATCTATGCATGGATACTTTTTCTGAAGTCTATATACATACTTTGTCAATCTCGATTAATAATGTTCTTGCCTATCCTTAAAGAAAATTTATCCTGTTAGTAAGTTTTTAAATATTTTAAAAAAGTTATGGTTTATTTTCAATGGCTAAATAAAACAGGTGATACAAAACAACGATGCTCTCCTCTTCATTCGCGTTGCTTAATTTGCTCTTTCGTTCACAGCGCGCGCACACTTTTGTGCTACATTATTGTGTCAACTTTCATATTCTAGATGAAGTCAGACATAAATAATCTCTCGTATTCAAAAATAAGAACAATTATTTATATAAGTAAGTGACGAAAACATTTTATCAACAAGTATATGTAATTTTTGGAAGGTAGGACTTTGCAATCTCACATTGCCTTATAAATTGAAACAAAAATTACACTGATGAATAAAATTTCGCTTTTAATTTTCTTAGCCGATGAATTTGAGCCGATAAACTTTTCATTTCTCGAGATTTTTCTTGATCATTTCCGTTCTGCATGATGATATCTATGCGTGGACATTTTTTTCAAAGTCTACACATGATACTTCATGAATCTCAATGTAATTAATAATTCTAGCCTATCCCTAACGAGAATTTATTCATAATTTTTCCCGATATATTTCAAAAAAGACTTCCAATTTTACCAATGGCCAAATAATATATAATGAAAAAGAAGAGAGAAAGTACAAGATTGTTAAAAAAATCAACAATGCACGTATATTTTATAGCATCGATGTTCATAAGTCTTGCGAAACGCGAGATGTGAAGATTAGATGTGAATTGATTTACCGTTTTCTCGGCTTTGAAATTAGCAGCATGTCTTTATTTATCACTTCTGCTTTTTTTTTCTTGCCTCGCTGAGATAGTCGACATGGCATATACAGCCCATGTGTAAAACTCATGTTTTTTCGACCTACATATAGACGAATGTCAGTGCATTCGCGAGAAATTCAGCAAGAATGACAAACAATATAAACAACTCATAAGATAAATGAGAAAATAGTCGACTGAGAAATTTATCAGTTTTATTTTAAATATTACAATCTCTCTTTTCTTCAAAAACGATTCTTTGCAGAAACATTTATGTTTCTTTTTTTCATAATTTTTAAGTTATTCTGAAAAATATGAAGAATGATAAAAAAGAAACTGAATGAAGACAATTATAGAAACGTTTTTTTCTGGACTGTCCTAACAAATTCAAAGTTGTGCATGTCAACAAGAAATGCAGATTTTGCATAAAAATCACAAGAGATAAGTATTAGGAACCAAGTTCGGCGGCGGAAGATCTCGTCGACACTGCGCGGCGCGATTATACGCACGATTCGTACAGAAGATCGAGATCGCTTATTCGGAGGTCGAGCATGTAATCTGGTTTTAGCAGACGCCCGCGAAACGCTTTGTATTAGCCCTGCACATATAGACACGTTCATTCCGCGCGACAGAAGTTTGACGACAAAATATTTGTCGTTCAAACAGCACCCGGGTCCTGGAAGTCCCCTATGCCACATCCAGTCGCGGCGCCGCGACGCGGATTTCGGCAAGTATTTCTCTCTCTTCCTCTTTCTCTCGATCTCTCCTTCTCTCTCTTTCGCGTTCTGTCTCTCTACATCGCGAATGACAACAATGCCGTGAAATTAAACGCAACGCCGCTCCTGACTTGATACTCGGAGATTGAAACCATTATAATTCCAGTGAGTTCAGATTTCGATGATACAGACACACCAAAGTGAACTCAATGCTTGTTCCTAGTCCTGCTTGACAATTAGCGTAGGGTACTCAAAGGCACATTTACATAACAGTTATAAATTCGCGCACGTATTCTATTTGTAATCAGTGAAATTCTTTTGCAAATTAAACAAATTTTCTCTTAGGGAAATGTTAAGATGCAAATTATTTTTAGCAGTTTAACGGATTTGTTACAAACAAAATCGAAGACTACATTCATAAACGTCCTCTTCGAGGAAAATTTTATTCAAAATATTTAGTATATTAGTACATTATATAACTCAAAATATTTAGTACATTATATAACTATATTTATGAGCGGATTGTTTCATCTTCAGATAAACTATTTGATAACTTATCTATAATGGATAAACAAAAAATAAGAAAATAAGTGCATAAGAGAGTAAGCTGAAGTTTATCGAAAGATGGAAAAAATCAATCCAGCCTATATTGAGTAAAATTTTCTTCGGACAGAGGACGTTTTGGAATGTAGTTAGCATTATACTGCAAACAAAAAAATTGAATATTAAATCAATTATATTAGAAACAAAACCAATTACGGAAACATAAATGGTATTATATGAACTTCGGATATTTGTAACGATATAACACATTAAACATTATTTGTCTGACAAAACTGTGTAAAACACTGATTATGACAGTAAACAGCTGCGTTTAATTTAAAGCAAGGTATAGCTATTACTGACTGTACTTAAGATAAACCGCGTAGAAACATCTGTGTAATTTTGATACCTAATACACATTGTACATATACTCTCACTTCTTTTATTATTATTTTGTTTTTCTGATGGAAAAATGTTCTATTCTCTCTCTCCACATGTTTTATCATTATTCTTATACGTGTATATATATATATATATATATATATATATATATATATATATATATTTTTTTTTTTTTTTTTTATTT
>Ga0157363_1002493_pt1 | contig 16266 bp, 14 predicted proteins | sample AttsexASBM1_FD_111477 | JGI IMG/M metagenome (GOLD analysis project Ga0157363, IMG submission 111477) | Fungus gardens microbial communities from leaf cutter ant in Ribeirão Preto, State of São Paulo, Brazil - Atta sexdens ASBM1 | ecosystem: Host-associated > Fungi > Mycelium > Unclassified ... | reverse complement strand
GCTTCCGCAAGGTTGACATGGCTTCTATCTAGTGCCTGATGATAGACCACTACGCAGCCACTGATAGATAACAGAGGCTTGGGAACCTTCTCAGGTCGATTGTCAGTTAGCAACTGTTGAGAACGAGTACAGATAATTAAAAATCATAACAACCATGGAATATAGGGGGCATAGCTTAGTTGGGAGAGCAGTAGACTGAAGATCTTTGAAAAGAGTATTCTAAAGGTCCCGCGTTCGATCCGCGGTGCCCCCACTTTAGTAATTTTTGAAACCAAGCACAATTACCTTTCTCATAGTATTCAATATCTGCTGGTTTCTTGTGTACGTACAAACTATCTTTTATCACCACTGCTACCATCATTGCAAAAGCTATAAGGTAATATTTAGTAAAACAACTACTGGTAATCTGACTATATCTACTAGTTTTTGTATTGTAACTATGTGATAGATTATCTCTATAGTATATATATTTGGGCAATTAAGCAAAAGTGCAGAAAAGCCTTAAAAACTTAAGGAAAACCTAAGTATATTCCCAACTGAATACTAGTTATATAATCCATCTCTAGAGAATTCTAAGAGAATAGAATAAGGTTTTTAAAGATAATAACTACTCTAAATACTGTATCTACATACCAATTTATCAGATCAATACCTATATAAGTATGAAATGATTGCACCATCATAGTTAGAAACTATAAAAAATAAAGAGACCAGCCTAAGAATAAAAACTAAAAGCATATATAATAAATAGGATAATTATAGATAATTATAAAATAAAATGGAAGAATAGATCAGATATAGATGTTAACAAATGAGTAAATAATATATCTTTGTGTGAAAAAGCTAGTTCTTTTATAATATAAAAGTAGATTTATTTTCCATGTTATAAACTGATTTAAGTACATCTACTTTCTATAATATATTCTCTTTTATATTTATGATATCTTTTAATATAGTACAGATCTCTCTATTTTGTTAAACATTTCTTGTAACTTATCCCATGATAATACTAATGTTATATCAGCAGATATCAAGTATTTATAGTATTTATATTTTTTTCTTTATTTATTAATTATTGTCTTTAAATCAGTATTATAAGAAACCAGTATTTTTATCTAGTCTATCATCCATATATCAGAGTTTCATCTATTATTATTTATATCTTTATCTAAGTTTTATTCCTCTTCTATTCTTATCTGCTCTTTTACTTTTTTGCAATCTTCTACTATTCTAAGATAAGCTTTTGTTACTTTTAGATTTGGTATTCTAGAAGATTTCATTGTTTCTAGCTGTTTCTAACTATATTAGCATAATAATTCTATAATTAAGTCAGTATTGTTCTATCTGATTGAAGTAATTCTGTAAAATATTATTATTTCCAGAAAATTTTATTTTTAGATTTTGAAGTATTTTTCATGCTTTTATATAGTTGTCTTAATAAATATATTGTAGCTACTATAGTCAAGACAACACTTAGTATACTCTTATTATTAGAGTTGAAGATGGTAAACTTAGTTTATTTTTATTTTATTTTATTTATTTTCTTATCTTTAGATTTAGGATTAGTAGTAGTGTGATATCACACATGGCTGTCACATAGAAGATTATAAAAGATTCTAGAACAATGATGTTATTCTATATATTAATACTATATAATATACATAGTCTTTAGGATAGGCTAAGATTAGTATAACATAGACTAGTAGTCTAATATATATAAGATAGACACTTTTGTATTTGGAACTTCATTGAGTTCTTTTATATTAACTCTAATATAAGATTCTTTTCTTGACTTAACACATTGAGTCTTAAATTATAACACTTATAAGAGTTATAAGAAAACTTAACAAGGAGTTCTATCATATGCCAAGTTCAACTCTATAAATAACACATCTTCCATAGCAGAGCTATCTTTTATCAAGCTCCATAAATACTTAGTCTTTTATAATAGAGTTTATTCTTATTTTATGCTTAGTTAGTATCTCTCTATGAATTAATTCAATCAAACTTCTGCACAGCTTAGAACTAGGCCCAGACACTGACTTTACTTGATGTAAATAACTGCAAAATTATATAGTAATAGCACTACTTGAGTTTTCAAGTGTTTTAGACACTTTTCTTATTACTTAAGGACTGATAGATACTTTGTAAATCTTTAGTCTGATAATCAACCATAATTTCTATATTACTAACACTAATCTCTAGTCTTGAGTTGATACACTTATTCTCATCAGTACTCTCTCTGTTGAATTCTGCTTTAATCTCTGAAGTTGTGACTAAGTAACATACAAATAGTATAGTATATAAGCTAAAGCCAAGATTATTCTTAGAAGACTGTAATATTACAAACTTTGATAAGTTTTCATACTTATTGAGCTTTTACTAACCTCATGATCTTTTACTATTAAGTGTAAACTATCTCTAATAGTATTATCAGACCTTAGTTTTCTGTTATATCTATTGTAGTTCTATTTGCTTTTTATTCTTTTTATTCATTCTATAGTCTTTTCTAGTAGTATTCTCCTAACATAATTCTTTAACTAATTTAGAATCAAAAACTTATCCTATCTCTTGAAATACTCTTTGAAACTGCCTTATATCTAAGTGAATATTATGCCAGAGCCTTTCTTCCAAATATTTTATAGTAATCAAAAAAAATCAATCAATAAAGATGTTCTTTTCCCCAGTCTCAACTTATACTATCCAAGATATATGAACAGCTATTATAACTTAAGCTCAAGTGTTAGAGTAAAAGATATACTTATATTAGGGTAACTAGTATAGTTTGTGGAGTTTCACAGACTTTTACAACCTCTAAAAGAATCTAAGTTTCATTATTAAGTACTGTAATTACACCATTTACCTTTAGAAGAACCTAAGAGAACAGAATAAGATCTCTGAAAGCAACAGATATTTTATATAGCTATGATGTATATTTTAATCTCATGAATTAGCTTATATAATAAGAAATAATAAAGACAGTATGATCAGAGATGTTTCTGATAAAAACATCTAGAATTTTAGCCTATAAATTAAGAGAGATCACTATTAGTAGTAGATGAAAGGTGGTTAGGACAATAGCTAAGATAAAAATCCAGGAGTAGTAGCAAAGAGTAGCAGAGTTAGAGAAAGAAATCATAAGAGACCAGAAAAATAGAAAACAATTAAGTCTACTTGATAGATTTCTAACATTGTCTTTCTTTAAGATTTCTTCTCCAGAGAAATATAATATTTTTGCCATATACTTCTCTAACTGTTCTTTCCTTCTAAAATCTCTATCTTTTATCCTATTTATCTTTTTTTATCTTCTAACTTTTGCATTCAGCCTCCATTCAAATTCTGCTACTTTTGTATTCTCTAGATTTATCTTCTTTTTCTAGATGTTATTGCTTTGCTGTAAAGCTCTTTTATCTAACTAAGTACTTTATACATTCTCATACCATTCTCTTATTGAGAATTCTTTGACTTCCTACTCCTTTTCTCTCTATCTTTATTAGTTTTGGTTTCTTTATCTTTTACTTCTTTACTAATTCTCTATATCTCATTACTCTACTGATATTTACCACAAGATGAATTCTTATTGAGGCTAGCAATCTTAGCTTAACTACATTAGTTGATACTTTCTCAATAATGCATAGCCCAACATGTCAGATATTGCAGAAATTGACTTGGACACTTTTTTCTTTTTCATATTTCTTCTTATTTAAATGAAAAGAGTTGTAGGTGGTTCACAATATGTTTAATGAAGACTTGCTGACACAATGCAAAGAACCACAGTTCAAAGGACAACATATAGATCTAGTATCACCACCAGATATTATTAATGATGAAGAAGAATATGAAGTGGAAAAAGTACAGAATCACAGAAAACAAGGATGTAGTACACAATTTTTGGTATACTAGAAAGGATATGGAAATGAGCACAATCAGTGAATATCAGAAGTAGGGTTGCTACATACCAAGGAAGCAATTGAAGATTACTAAACAAGAATTTTGAGTTGAAACATATAAAAGAGGGGGGTAAAAATCCTAAAGCAGCATCTCAATTATACTAATATTAAGAACTTTATCCAAATGGCTTATTAATTCATGACTGCATCTACTTCCTCCAACCCATATATTTCCCATACTATCAATAATATAGATCTTATTATTATCTTAAACAATGAAAGAAAAGATTGGACAAGAAAATACTACAAGATCATCAGGGGACTGGAGACAATGGTAAATATCCAACTTCAACTCCAGAACATAATCCAATTAGCTAAAGTTACAAACACTCAATTAGCTGAAGTTGAAATCACTATACTACAAGTAAGTGATATGTACAAGATACAAACTAGAGAAGATATATTCAGTATATCTGAAGAGTTACAGAATATTATCCAAGGAGAGATAGAGAAGCAAGCATATCACATTCAAGTTTTGCTGGCAGATAAACTAAACCAATGTAAATGCAAAAAAAACAAAAGAATAGAGAAATATATTAAAATGATTCAAGAGGCATACCAAGAAACACATCAAGAAGTGTTACAACCAATAGACATTGACAAAGGGAAACAAAAAGAAGGCATTGTATAAGATGAAGAAGTATTCTTGTACAAACCATATAACATATCATTGGAATCAAGTAAACAAAAAACCTCAGAACCAATATTTATACAAGATGAAGTAGATAACTTAGAGAAAGTATTACAAATATTACAGTCACCAATGAAAACTATTCTATTTATTCCACCACCACACTATAAAATCATATGATGAAATGGAGAAAGAGACAAACAATATTGGAAAGAAATTGTAGCTGAGTTCATTAAACAAAAACATAATTTAGATACAAGTCAATAAGAATTTCCAATTGAAATGTATTTAGGTAGACTACTGTATGAACCTTTCTTTATAGTCTTAACATTATGAGGAGAACTTGTCATAGGTCTGATAAAGAAACTAGTAGTATCATATGTCATTGGAGATTTAGCATTTTTAGACTAGTTCATGAGGACATAAATGTTAAAATGTTATGATTGATATCTCATGCTTCACAGATGGTTGCTTTATAGACAACATGTGCTGGGGTTCATTCATTCCTGATTTACTTCTTTACTGTTCCTTGTGTTTACATCATGTATAATCAGTCAGCACCTTATGTAGTAGTAGAGACTTTCTCATTTCCTTCCTCATTGTTTTCTCTAAGACAACATATGTACTCCTTATGGTCAATAGGTATATATAGCTGTAGATACCATTATATATCCTTACACTTTACTAATTGACTCAATCCATACTCTTACTCAAACTTTTGCCTAAGTTGTAATCTAAACCAAGCTAAGGTTGTAACAAGAGTAATGTGATGTCATATATGATGGTCACATATATGACAAAGATATGACAAGAGCGTGACATCTGTCACAGTCACAGTCATATATCACATGGAAAAATTGAGAGAAAGATATATAATAGCTAATATTATAACAATAATAACTAAAGCATGTTAGTATTAGAGTAGACTAGAGTAGATAGTGCACAGACTACAACTTGTGGTATATAAGGCAGAATATCTTGTACTCTCAATACAAGAGTTGTTTTTTGTTCTATTACTTAAACTTAAGTTATAACATAATATATTATTTTGTCAGTTTTCTAGCTAGTCTCTTCTTGATTACTAAGTATTTTGTGCTCAGCATCTCTTTATTACTATTAATGGTAATTCACATTCACTAGAATTATCTACAAGTAGTACAGAAGATGGGTTAGGTTGAAAGATAGTATTGGAAAACAGATTAGAAGTAGTACTACACAAATAGAGTGATTTTGGCTTCAATCAAAGATTGTTGCATCTAGCCTAGCTTGTTGTATGGTTGTATTTTGGAAGAGAAAGTTTAGGTATACTTAGAGTAAGTATAGCATAATTTCAGTTGATTATCAGACTAAAGAACTGTACATAGTAGTCAATGTTCTTAAATATAGAAGTATTAATCTAATAATATTCTACTGCTATATATACTCTGGGTTATTAGGCACTATAGAGGTTGTTGTTTGGAACTCTATAGAATTGATAAGAAATGTAGAATTTGGTCCTCAGGTTGATAGATAATTAAAATAGAGTGTGATCTGCACTAAAAGAGAGTAGAAAGAGTGTGGATATTAGATAGTATGTAACAATTACTCTTCTTTCATGTTTTTACTTTTTTTGCCTCTTATCTGCTTTGTTATAAATCAAAGCCCTTAGGATTGGACAATGAAGTAATCTTGTATAGGGTTTACACAAGAGAACTTGATAGAGAACTCTATATAGAATAGTCTACCTTTATATACCAGATCCTCATAGTCTGTACTAGCTATTTCTAACCTACCCTAAACAACCATGTGTTAGCCATGAGGCTCCCATGTGGTATGACATCATTCTTCTAGAACCCTCTCTATATCACATGCTCTCTGCTATCACTACTCCTAATACTGATAGAACAAAGGGAAAAATAAGATAGAAAAGATAGAAAAGAAAATAGAAAAAAAGAAAATGAAATGAAATGAAAAGAAACTAAGTCCACTTTCTGCGATCTTGATATTACCTCCCCTTCAAGGTTTCTCCTCTGGAAAAACTGATTTCTACCTCCTCCAATTTTTTTCCAACTTCCTCAGGTATTCTGCCTCGAATTTCCTATCGTTCCATCCATACAGCAACCTTGCTGTATACTTTCCTGGTAGCTTGCTCCTTTTATACTCTTCCCTTTTCTGTCGCCTCACCTCCACACTTAATCTTCTCTTGAATTCATCCACCAACTCCTTTGTGTTTTCTAAATCTTCTTTCTTTTCCCATGTGTTATTTTCTGCCGTAAACCCCTTCCATCATACCAAGTACTTTTCTACTCCTCTTACTTTTCTTTTATTTAGTATTCTTTCCACCTCCCACTCTTCGACTCCTTCTATTTCGATTAGTTTTCCTTCTTTCCTTTTCTGCCCTTCTACTTGTTCCTTGTATTGTACTATTCGACTGACATTCACTACCAGATATATCCTCATAGAGGTTGGCAGTCATAATTTGACCACATTGGTGGATACTACCTCTTCGATTGCATATGGCCCAATGTATTGATCTACCAATTTTCTTGCCGGCCTCTCTTTGAACACCAGGTCTCTAGTACTCAGCATGACTCTATCTCCCCTTTTCCAATCCTCTGTCTCTTTCCTTCTCCAATCTGCCTGTCTCTTCATATCTTCTTGCACCTTTTTCAGTGCTGCTCCTGCTTTCTCATGCACTTTCTTCATTCTTTCTACAAATACCGTCGCACTTTCTACCTTTTCTTTCTTTCTTATATTTTCCCCCATTCTCAATTCTCTACCATAATTTGCCATGAAAGGCAACACCTTGGTTGTTGTATAAACCTTGTTGTTCACTGCAAATTCTGCTGATGCCAACCACTCCAGCCAATCCTTCTGTCTATGATCTACAAAGAACCTTAAGTATTGCTCCAACTCTTGGTTCATCCGTTCCGTCTGTCTGTCTGTCTGTAGGTGGAACGCTGTCAACAACCTTGTTTCTATCCCCAGCATTTGGTTTAATTCTTTGGTTAGTTTTGCTGCAAACTGGGGTCCTCTGTCTGACACCACGCTTTCTGATAGCCCATGCAGCTTCCATGCATTGTTCCTGAACAACCTTGCCAGCCCTTCTGCTGATGTTCCTTCTGTTGTTGCCATAAAGTGTGTCATTTTGGACAACCTGTCACAGATTACCAGAATTGCATCTTTTCCTGCCACCATTGGTAACTTCATGATGAAGTCTACTGTTAGGTAGGTCTATGGCTTCTCTAGTACCTCACTCAGCTTCAGCTTCCCCACTACTTCCTCTGTCCTATTTTTCATTCTCTGACACAGGTCATACTCTTCTACATATTTCCCCACATCTCTCGTTATCTCTGACCACCAATAATTCCTAGTGACCAATTCTACTGTTTTCCACTTTCCTCCATGTCCAGCCACTGGTACATCGTGGTGCCACTGGATTACTTCTGCTCTTAACTCCTCGTCCTTTGGTATGTATACTTTCCCCTCCTTGAGCACCAGCTCCCCTTCTAGCTGCCACTCATTTCCCTACAACTCCTTTATCCTCATCCTCTTCATTTCTTCTACTACCCTAATTACATCTTCATCTTTACTCCTGACCCTCTTTATTTTTTCTAACATTTCTACTTCTGGTCCTTCTATTACTACTTCCTGTAGACTACAAATATAATTGTCCTTGATAACTACTTGGTTCTCATTGTCCCTATCTACATCTACTTTCCAGTCTGGTCTTCTGCTCAGCCCATCTGCTTTTCCCATCTTTGTTCCTAGCACATGCTTTAAAGTAAAATTGAATCTGGATAAGTATAGAGCCCATCTGGCTTGTCTCCAATTTAACTTCTGTGCTTTCATGAAATATTCCAAGTTCTTATGATCTGTCCAGATCTTGAACTTGGACTGTGCTCCTAATAAATATCTCCAATTCTCCAAGCCTCGAATGATCACCAGCATTTCTTTATCGTGGATTTTGTAGTTCCTCTCCATTTCATTCAATGACTTGGAAAGGAATGCTACTGGTCTCCACAATCCATCTTCACACTCTATCGATAATACTCCCCCCATTGTATAATCCGATGTATCCACTTCCATCCTCATTTTTTTTTATCTAAATCCAGTGCTGCTAACACCGGTTCTTTTGTGAACTGCTCCTTCAACTCCTTAAACACTTTTTCCTGTCTCTCTATCCAATCCCACTTCTTATCCTTTTTTACCATGTCATGTAATGGCCTAGCTATGGATGCGAAGCTCTCAATGAATCGACGATAGTAGTTCACCAATCCTAGGAACTTCTGTACACCTTTGACACACTTAGGTGTCAGCCATTCCAGCACTTCTTTCACCTTTTCTTCTTCTATCTTGATTCCCTCAGGACCAATTATGACTCCTAAAAATCCCACTTCTCTGACCTTCCATCTACACTTCTCCGTTTTCACATATAGATCATTCTCCTCTAGCCTCCTAATTACTTCCGCCACTATCTCGTCATGCTCTTCCTCCATTTCCGTTCCTACTATTATATCATCAATAAACGCCGCCACCTTTCCTATGTTAATTAAATCCCTCAATAATTCATTCATCATTGCCTGAAATGTTGCTAGGGAGTTAGTTAACCCAAAGAACATCACCATAGGTTCAAAGGATCCCTCTGGTGTGGTGAACACCACCTTCCACTCATCTCTCTCCTTAATCCTTACATTGTTATATCCCCACCTCTAATCTATCTTTGTAAAAATCTTTTTCGTCCCAATGTTCTCCAAGATATCTGATATTAATGGGAGCAGATAATTATTCTTTATCGTCCACTCATTCAAATACCTGTAGTCCTGCACCATCTGTTTCTTTCCATCCTTCTTTCTGACAAAGAATACTGGTGCCATTTGTGGTGACTTAAATGGCTGGATGTATCTCTTTCTCAGTTGTTCTCTTACAAACTCCCTAACCTCCTCTCTTTCTTCCCTCAACAATGGGTATACCTTCTCTTTTCTTGGCACAAACACCTCTTTTATTTCTATCGCATGATCTCACACTTTTCTTGTGGGCATTCACTCCAACTGCTTTTTACCAAAGACATTGATCCACTTATGGAACTTTTCTGGCACTAACTTCCTTGCCTCTACTTCTGATTTTGCCATCTCTTTCTCCTCATCCCAGATCTCCCATTCTTCTGCTACCCTTTTTACCTCCACTGTTTTTCCTCTCTTCTGCTTCTTCCTTCTACTCTTTTCCTTCCGTTTCCTTCCTGCTTCCTCCTTTGCTTCTTCTTCCTTCTGTCTTTTCCACCCCGACTTTCTCTGTGTTAGTCTCCACTGCTTCCCACACTCTTCAGGGCATCTTGTCATTTTTACCTCGCCCATTCTCCAATCTATTTCTGGATTGTAGCATGCTAGCTACGGCATCCCCAAGATCACTGTCTACTTTTGTCCCCTAATTACATCAATCTCTGTTCTTTTCCTGTGCCCTCTAAAGTAGATATTTACTTCTACTGTATGTTCTATTGGCCCTTCCTTGTTGAACGAGCCATCCATATTCCTTACTTGCATAGGTCTCTCTAGCCTTTTTAACTTGAATCCTTGCCTTTTAGCAAACTCTGAGCTCATTACTAGCCCTGTGGCCCCACTATCTAACAATGTTTCCACTGTTATTCCCTCCTGTGTATTTATTCTTTCCAACCCAATCTTTACCGTGACTTCTCTTAAGGTCTTCATCTTTACTTTCCTTACTTCTCCCTTAGTTCCCTCTGATTCTAAAGTACCAGCATTTATTTCCATAGCTAGTACACTAAATTTGTTGTGAGAACTTAGTTGAGGGTATCTAAGTTCTCCTCCCCTTTTAAATTGTTCTTGTATTCAAAAAGTCCCTCTTTTCCTCCATTATACTCCATTCTCCTCCCTTCTGCTACTCTTCCTCCTTGGTTTCTGCAATGATGGGCCAGATGCCCAAATCCCCTGTAGGCATAGTAGTTCCTCTCCCTGTCCACTTCTATCGTATAGGGGTCTCTTCTAGGGGGTACCCCCATCCCTTGTCCTAGTCCTCTTACTATCACCGCATTCATCCTCTCCACTCCTTCTATCGGAGCAGGCCTTATTGGCACCTGCTGAGGAGACATTTGTCTCCTCTGCCACACTAGAGGTCATGGCTACATCTGTTTGGGCTCCTGCCTAAGAGCTCCTCCCATTGGTTCCCTCCTTCCCCTCAGCTTTTCTTTCTCTCTCCTGCTTTCTCTTTGATTCCTATCTAGGGCCATTGCTCTCCTGTACCACTGCTCAATAGAGCCTGGTTGATCCTCTGCCTCCATTAGCTTCCTTCTAATTGTCCCATTCATTCCTCTTTTAAATTCTTCTACCAACGGCCTCCCTTCATATCTGCTTCCTCTTGCTGCTTTCTTGAATTCTTGTACAAATTCTTCCATCGTCTTCCCTCCCTGTTCCATCTTCCTCAACTCTGCTGCTTTTACCAATTCTTCTTCCCCTCCACTGAATTCTCTCTTTATCTCTGCTAGGAATTCTCCTATTATCTCGAATTCTAATTCTCCTATTATCTCGAATTCTAATTCTCCTGCCTCCAGTTCTTCCAATACATTCTCTTTCTATATGTCTACTGTCTCCCCCTGTACATAAGATAATACCCATTGGATATGTTCTACTAATGGCACCTCCCTCATCGTTGCCTTCCTATATAACTTACATGCCGTCATAAAGCCCGAGACCTTTGAAGGAGTCCCATCAAACACCTGGAGTTTTGCTACCTCTAGAATTGTTGTCCCTCCTTCCCCTCTTGCTGCTACTTGCTCCGATAGTGTCGTAATCTGCTCTTGAAGCCATCTTATGATGGCAGGGTAGTTGGGTTGACTCATTTCATATAGTGGTGGTGGTGATAGTGAAAGAGGAGTGAGGGGTGGTGGGGTAGGCAGTGATTGATCTTGTGTCAAAAGAACCAATCCTGTGTTGGACTCAGTTTCTGACTCGTACTCCGAAACAGAAGAAATCTTGGTAGGTGATAGCAGGTATCCTTCTTGCCCTGCCTACACCATCTACTGACTACTTCTATTCCACTGACTACTGCCTTAAAAATTCCTAGACGATTTTGGTCTGAGAAGACCATTCTACTCTAAGTAGGGTTTTAAGAACACCTACTATTCCTCTGCGTAGATAGACTACAAGGGAGTCTATAACACAAGGTTGATACTGGAAAAGATAACAAACACGTCCACACAAGGTGTTACATCTGAACTATACCAATGGGCTTTGATGCAACCAAACAGCTAGGCTTCCCCTGCCTAACTAGTGTGCCCTTTGAGCCTAGGGTCCAGCTGTTTCTTCTTGACTAAAGGGCGGTGTTGCCCTTTGGTCAAGGATGATAAGAAAGTAAGAGGTGAGAGTGTCCTGTGCTGGATGGTCTCAAGAAATGGAGATCAAGTTCTAATGTTATGAATTAAAGCCCTTAGGGTTGGATGATGAAGTAATCTTGTATAGGGTTTACACAAGAGAACTTGATAGAGAACTCTGTACAGTATAGTCTACCTTTATATACCAGATCCTCATGGTCTGTGCTAGCTATTTCTAACCTACCCTAAACAACCATGTGTTAGCCATGAGGCTCCCATGTGGTATGACATCATTCTTCTAGAACCCTCTCTGTATTATGTGATCCCTGCTATCACTACTCCTAATACTGATAGAACAAAGGGAGAAATAAGATAGAAAAGATAGAAAAGAAAATAGAAAAAAAGGAAATGAAATGAAATGAAACTAAGTCCACTTTCTGCAATCTTGACATGCTTGTATTTTCATTTTTTCCTAAGCCTTCTTCAATGTTACTCTTGTTTTCTCCTATATCTTTCTTATTTTTTCCATAAATTTTGTTGCTGTCTTTATCTTTCTCTTTTTTTTGATATATACTACTATCTGTAGCTTTCTCCCATAGTTTGCTATAAATAGTGAAATCTTAGTTGCTGTGTGGACTTTGCTGTTAATTACAAATTTTGCTATAACAAGCTATTTAAACCAGTTCTTTTATCTATAATCTATAAAGAACCAGAGATACTGTTCCAAATCCTGGCTTATATGCTCATTTTGGCTATTTGTCTGAGAGTGGAATACTGTTAACAATTTTGTCTAAATATCTAGCATTTGGTTTAACTCTTGTATCAAGTTTATTACAAACTGGGGACCTCTATCTAATATCACACTTTCTAGCAGCCCATGCAATTTTCACATGTTATTCCTGAAAAGTCTTACCAACCCTTCTGCTAATATCTCCTTTATTGTTGCCACAAAGTGAATCATTTTTGACAACCTGTTATATACTATTAGAATTGTATCCTTTTCTGTTACTAATAGTAACTTGGTAATGAAGTTAATTATCAAGTGTGTCATCTCCTCACATCTTTTATCACTTTTTGGCCATTAGTAGTTTCTTGTTATCAATTCTATTATTTTCCACTTGCCTCCATGCCCAGTTATTGGTATATTATAGTGTAACTATATAACCTTCAATCTTAGAGCTTCATCTTTTAAAACATAAACTTTTCTTTTCTTCAAAACCAACTTGTCATTTATTTCCTACTTATCTTTTCTTAATTTTTCTTCTAGTATGTCTACTTCTGGTCTTTCTACTACTACTTTTACTAAACTTGTTAGACATGGTTCACATCTTGTTGCCCAAGATCCAATAAGATATCCTGCAAGTTCAAACTAAGTCAGTTGTATATTATCTGAAAATATAGAAAATAGATTTGTAACAGTCTTCAGCTTTAGCTTGTGTATTACATTTCTATAAGTTACATAGGCTATATATTTCAGAAGAGGACTTGGGGAAACTTAGAGTTTTAGAGGTATCAGAAAGTAGTAAGATATATCATTACCAACACCAGAAAAGAATGTTAGTTTTAGTCAATTTTCAGGATAAAGCTAATATAGTATAGACTACCAGTTTATATACCAGATATACTACCTAGAGCAGTTATCTAAAATGAAACTGCTAAGCAAGTTACTTTAAATACTAATAATTCTTGGATGTTATAGAGTTGGTAGAAGTCTAGTGAGAATATCTGAGGTAAAATGGAAAGGTTAGGAGGTATAGCATACCAAGTAGTCTTATAAAGCAAAAATCTTGTAGAAATCACAAAAAAACTTGACAAGAAGTTCTCAATATATTCTTATATTATATATACTATTGGTATATAGTCTGTGCTAACAATAAACAACCCTACTCTAATGTTTATACATCAGCCATAAGGTAAATGTCAGAGTTGTGAACAATGGACTCAGTTTTATTCTATTTTCCTTTTCTTTTATTTTTCTTTATTTTATTCTGGGTTTCTTTTTCTTTATTTGGACATAGGCAAAGAAGACAAAACATGACTTGGTGGTTATAAGTCACATACTCATGTGATGCAATGAAACAATATAGAAGATTCTAGAAACAATGACATTATATGATATGGTTAATATATATCAATCTTAAGGCGAATATATGGTTATTAGGGTAGGGCTAAAAGAGTGTAGCAAGGACCATCAGTAGTTTGTATATAAGATAGACATCTTGTACTTAGGAACTCTATCAAGTTCTCTTATGTTACTCAATACTAGAGTGATCTTTTGTCCTAACCCTTGGGCTTAAGTTATAATAGTAAACATACTATAGATATACACCTTGACATTATTCTTTCAGCTTCTTCTTCTATATTCTAGGCCTATGACATTATGTCATGTGATACATTATATAAATAGAGTCACATATTTCCTTATTGTCCAAGAAATAAATAAAAATAAAAAATAGATAAAAATAAAAGAAAATCAAAATAAAATATAAGAGTTCAAGCATACTATGGAATTTTCTACTCAATCTATTAATAAGACTCTTCTTGTTGTATAGTCTGATATATCAACTTCCATTCTTATTTTTTGTTTAAGTCTGGTACAGTTAGCATTGGTTTCATTGTAAACCTCTTTTTTAACTTCTTAAATGTCTTTTCTTGCCTATCTTCCTATTACTACTTCTGCTTTTTTCCCCCTAGCTTATGTAATAGTCTGGCAATTCTGGCAAGATCTTTTATAAACTACTAATAGTGGTTGGTAAGCTTTAGAAACTTTTGGATATTCTTAACTCTTTTAGAGGCTAGCTATTACAGAACTACTTTTACCTTTTTTTCTTCCATCTTGATCTTATCTGGCCTGATTACTATTAAAAATCCTACTTTCTTGATCTTTCATCTACACTTTTCTAGTTTTATACATAAGTTGTTCTCTTCTAAACTCATGTTACTCAATACAAAAGTAGTCTTTCATTTTTACTCAAAGACTTAAGTCATAACATCTGTAGACAACAATTTAAATTAGAAGAATACTTCTAGACTTTTTCAACCTCATAATCTTTGACAATTCTCATTGGACTTCTACTCAAGACACTAACAGGGCCAACAATCTACTGATTAGCTAGCAGTTGTGCTCAGTTGCATTACTAATAACTAGTTTATTATTTCTAAGCTACATGATATATAATTTATCTTTAGAGAGTCTAAAGAGAACAGAATAGAGTTATTAGAGTAACTAGGCAAAGTCTATAGAGTTATAGTGAAGTTTACAACTTCAGAGAAATCTAAGTCATATTGAGACAACTAGTGACTAAGTACTATCTACCTTTAGAGAAATCTAAGAGAACAAAATGAGGTTTTCTAAAGATGACTAACATTTTAAATACTTTTACTATTTATTACAATCCAGTAGAACAGTATTGAGATAACATCAAAATGATAGCATATAATGGAGGTCTAGAAAGTCTTTTCAGAGTACTAGATATAACTATAGGATTAAAGGTCTATAGTAATAAAGTTTACAAAATTAGTAGTGGAGTTTAGAAATATATAGTAGTAGTAAAGTCTGAGGAAAGACTGTAGAGTATAAGAAAGTAATAATGACTATAAATAAGCTTATGGAGTTTTCAGTTAAGAGAACTTGCTTAGCTAGACATAATGAAAATTATGTTTATTTACATATGTATGATACATAAGATCAATATATAATAACTATATTATTTATTTTAGAATCTTTTATATCTTTCTTTATGTTATGTAACAATGTGACTATGACATATATAATAAAAATCTATGACATTTTTCATGCTTTATGACTATTATAACTATCATATATTATTAGAGTTGAAAGTGGTGGACTTAACTTTTTTCTTTTTTCTTTCTATTTTATTTTTCTTTTCCATTTCTTTTTATTTTGAACTTAGGATTATGGATTAGTATAATATCACATATGACTGTTATAAACCATCACAAGTCACATGATCACAAGTCACATAAAAGAATATAAAAGGTTCTGGAAAAATAATATCATTTTATATATTAACGGTATGTAGTATATATCTAGAACTTTATTGATTTCTCTTGTGTAATTTCTATACAAAGTTCTTTCTTTTAATTTACTCTAAGGTCTTAAGTTTGTAATATATATGATTATGCTATTGTCACATCTCATTCTAGCCATCTATCCCAATTCACAGATAATATCTCCTTTGTTATGAACTTAAGTTCTTAGAGTTTAGACAAAAGAACGACTCTGGTATTGAATAACACAAGAGAACTCGATAGAGTTCCTAGTACAAAGTAGTCTACCTTATATACTACTACTCATGGTCCGTGCTCACTACTGTGCACCCTACCCTAATGACCATGTATATGACATGAGGCCAACATGT
>Ga0157363_1002492_pt1 | contig 16267 bp, 14 predicted proteins | sample AttsexASBM1_FD_111477 | JGI IMG/M metagenome (GOLD analysis project Ga0157363, IMG submission 111477) | Fungus gardens microbial communities from leaf cutter ant in Ribeirão Preto, State of São Paulo, Brazil - Atta sexdens ASBM1 | ecosystem: Host-associated > Fungi > Mycelium > Unclassified ... | reverse complement strand
TGTGTGAGTGTAGGTGTGTGTGTTAGTGTGGCTCTGTGTGTGTGTATGCTTATGTGTGTGTGTGTGTGTGTGTGTGTGTGTGTGTGTGTGTGTGTGTGTGTGTGTGTTGGTTTTTTATTTATTTATCAGTATTACTATAATTATGATTGGAGTACTTTATCTTAATCTTTATCTTGTTATATGATTAGTGTTGTACGGCTTATTCTTTTTTCAATAAGAATGTTATTTCTTGGAACGTAATATATTTATTGGATTTATTTTTCATGATTCTTTTGGTACTGTCTTTTGTACTGTCCTTCGTATTGTAAATCTGTCTATATGTATGCCGAAACTGATTGTTACGAATGCATCAGACCAAAGGCGAGGCTAAGACAAAGTATGCCCTGGTGAATATTCTTTTGTACGATTTGTGACGTAAAAGATTATATCTCATAAATTCATAACCATTCCAAGCGATGACATGAATTTTCGGGGATAACTATTTCTTCCTCCACATCAATATCTGTTGTGTTAAGTCTTTTTTTGTCAAAGAAATAGATACAAAATATTTTTTGGATGTATTGATGACATTTAAAAATATAATTTATTATCAAGATGTTCACCTTTCGTAAATCATTTTTACATGTGCACGATAGACATTTCTTAAAAATATTCGGCAGTGAGAATTCTAATTTTTAGCAATATATAGTGCGGAAAACATTAATATATAATTACAGTACAAATATAATTAATCGATAAAGCGATTTTTGTGATTCTTAAGTCTGTTCTATAATTGTGTAAGCGTAGTTAAGAATTGACCAATTATAGTCTTCTTGTATTCAGCTGTGAACTGATGAAGTTTTACGACTACAACCACTTACAACTACGATTACGCAATTGTAGAATAAGTTTTAACTTGATTAATCATATATAATAAAAGATAATTATTATCGCGTTCTAGATAATAATATTTCTTTAATAAAACTATGATTTGTGTGTATGTGTGTATGTGTAGGCATTACGTAGTATGAAAAGTTTGTCGGCTGCACTAAACGACTTGGAACTTGTTCGGAGTCCGTTTGAAGTCCGAAAGTAACCCTGCCATTCTTCGGTAGGGTAGCACTATTCAATGAATTCAGAATGCGTTTGGAGAGTCTCCAACTTCTTTGCCCACCCCTTTTTCCAGTAAAGACGTATGAATCGTCGTCGGATGGTTGCGGTTCCCTGAGCGTGGGACACTTTAGAGCTTATGTCCTCAGAATACGTAACGTGGGATTTCGGTGGCGCATTCTTTCTCATCCCTTTCTCAACCTCCGCTCGTTCTACCTTTTATTTCATCGCGATTCTTTTGGACATTTTGGATATTAAAATCATCTCTCTCTCTCTCTCTCTCTCTCTCTCTCTCTCTCATGCAAATACGCCACATTTATCAGATGATTTACGATTATATTTCGAAAGTTTTTATGTATCGTGTGAAAATGTATAAGTTTTTAATACATTAGATTGTTATTATTGAGAATAGATGAAAATTACCTGACAGAATATTTCACTGTATTAATGTAAAAGTATAAGAATTGAAAAGGATACGGGCAGTAGAAGTCAAGCACAAAAGACATCGCACAAATAATATATCTATGAAGTGTGAAATTTCTTTATTCTAAAACGCGCTTACTATTTCGGTTCATTTTTGAGCTTTTCAGAGACAACATAAACTAACATATATAAAAATTGTGAATAAAAATTATCCTGTCATGGTGAGCTCCTTTACATCGACAATTTAAATGTCGGAATTAAAAGCAAAAAGAGTGAAAGAAAAAGGAAAAGAAAAAAAAGAAATTAGGAAATATCGTAAAATAGAATATAGAGAACTAATTTATCAAACAATTTTAAGATTATAATAATTATTTAATAAATTAGTTCTCTATATTCTATTTTACGATATTTTCTAATTTCTTTTTTTTTTCTTTTCTTCTTGCTCATATCCTTTTCAGTTTGATTTATAAGGAGTCTTGATTAGTTTGATTTGTTATACGGATGTAAAAATATAGGTATAATTTCTATCTATACATTACATTGGATGTAACGAATATTTTACTTAGATGTTTTTAACAATAGTTTATGTTTAGAAAGCAATATTTTATTGATCATTTCTGATTATAACAACACATAATTAGGTTTATTGGATGTTTGTCCTAGATTGTGTTGTCATAAACGAAAATAGGATGCATCAGCCGCCTAAACTGCGCTTTACGGCAGCGTCATAAAACGTAATGCCAAACGTTTACAAATCAACGCCGCTCGTATATAAATTTACACATAAGATTTCGGATTCGCAAATGCATCTGATACGTATTGTTTAAAAACCAATTATTTTATCGTAACTTTGAAATAGAAATTGAAAATTTCTAAGTGCATAATGTATTATGATTGATCTTTATGAATGTGCATTCTAGCTCTTTTTTTGGATTTCATGTTATAGCGTGCTGCTATATTGATGCTAATTTAATAATTAATTGTCTTCTTATTTTTCTTATAATGCCATTAGGAACTTTTGTATATGTTAGGAATTTATTATAAATTTAATTCAATATAATTTATTATTACATGTTTGTATATATATATATATATATTATTACTTTTATTATAATTTCTCTGACAAAATAATATATACTCTTATCGCGAAAATATTTCATCAAGTATAAAATACATTATTCAATAGAGATATATAATAATAATTTATGGTATAACGATATTCAATATATGAGTTGATTGAGACGCTAAAAGTCTGTCATATACTCTAGGAAATTAGTCGCCGTACTCGTCGAAGGAATATACCTACAAACCCGGTCTTCTTTTTCTATCACCACACCCCTGCTGATCGCTTTTCTTTCTTCGGTTAAGGGTGGTGTTGCCTCAACCTCGCCCTGATCCGTAAATATTGGCGACCCCGTAACAGCTCCTCGTAAAAATCACTTGATTACAACCCCTCCCTTCATCACCCAAACATCGTTCATCAGAGAAGAACTGCAATGAAAAATAAATGCTCGTGCTTCTTTTTATAATTATCTAAAATGTAGAAAAAATTATTTTATTCTTGTATAATTTTAATAATAAAAATTGGGAATTTTTTAGTTTAATTCTATCATTTTTAATTTTTTAAATAATTTGAAATAAATGGTCATAATTAGATTTAATAATCAGATGAATTTGGTAAATAATATGAAATGATGATTACGAAGAAACCTTTTTTTTTTTCAATTCATAATTGAAAAACGACTCAGAATAACGTATTAGAAAGGATAATTAAGAGATCAATATTTTAACGTTTCATTTATCATAGAAACAAGGTGAATTAATTTTCAACGTAATAAGAGAGCGGTTTTATCATTTTTATAAAAGTCGTAAAAAACTGAGATTGAGACAAGTTTGCGAGTTTAAACACATTTAATTATATTATTTAATTATAAATCCTGTACAAAGTTCATAAATATCAGCCTCATTTTATGTATAAACTTTATAAATAAATTGATTAAGAAAAACTGATAAAGAAATCAACTACTTAAAAAAAATTATGCTCTCCTGCTCACATATTGATGAAAAAAGTACTTACCGTATTGAATTTTTATTTTACTTTTTACTTTACTTTTTATGAGAATTGTGCGTGTCACTATAGTTTGATAACGTATATTGCGTTACCTACGATATTTTTTTCGGACGTAATAACAGCGCATAGCCGCTAGCCGCGCAACGCGTCACCCTCGATATTTCAATAGGCTGAAACTCGATACGATCTGATCGATAGTTCGTCCATATTGTTGCTATGGGGTGGGAACACTGGGAACGTGCCATGTATATCGTTACGTTATGTAACCTGTTAAGTGGCTTGATGTTGTTACGGATTTTAGAGATTATCGCGTACACATCGACGGATAAATCTCGCTGTATTCCGTAATTTTATGTATTGCGGCCCTTTAATTCGCTATTTATTTGTATATATTGTCATTGTAATGTGCATTAATTCACAACGATTATCATTTGTCTCAACAATATTATGAAAGCTTATATTTTATTATCTACTAATTTCGTGACGGGCACTTTCTTCATTTCTGATATTTTTGACGTCTAAACCGTACGTGATTTTTGTTTCAGATTTTTCTACTTGTATCACTTCTCTTTCTACGCGTATCATTATCGATTTAACGGACAGTATAGCAGTTTGGCGCTGGTCACATCTTGGCTCTTTATACAGGTGAGTATATTTTGTTCATTTCATTACGCTCGAGAATGAGAAATGGATATAAGCTGCATTGATTGTAAATCTTTATTTAACTTTCAAAGATATGTCTTGATACGATCGCGTAAAGTATGATCAATGAAGAATGCGGTCAAGAATAAATTGTTTGATGAAAGTATGCGAATATAAGTACTTGGTAAGGCACAAGTATTTATGCGGTATATTTTGGGATTAAAGTGGCGCGCCGTCGGATCGTGAAATAATCGTCTTCGCGATAAAAAAACTTCTACGGAAATAGAAAAGTTTTCTCAAGAAAAATTGCTCTTTTGCATTGAAACGGACATTGATCACGAATATTCCGTGACCTACTTGTGAGGATTTTAACCGATATAGTTGGCCTAAGGAATAGCAAAGAAAAAAATCTTTCAACAATTGAGCTGTCTAAAAATTATATCATATATACATATATACTTTTAGCAATCCTTTCGGGATATAAGCATTTTACATGTAACATAGAATATTATTAATTAAATGACATTTGATTTTTAAATCGATAAATGACTCATTAATAAACGCTCTTTGTCTCTGAATAATTTATTCAACACAACTAATTGTAAGTATTGGGAAGTAAAAATAAATGAAAATCTATCAACATAAAAAAAGTGAAATTTTATATTGCTGTACTTTCCAGTATAAATCATCACATTTGAATTGAAATATTAAAGAGAGATTGCCGATATATAGATATAGATTATATTTATTGTCCATGTGGTTTCCATAAAATAAACGTACGCCTGTAACATTAATCTTTTTCATTGTTTGTATATAGTGTTAATTAATATTAAAAATATAAAATTTTACTGTATCAAAAAATATACGTTGAAAGTTTATGAAAGAAACTTTGAAATCATTGAAAAAAATATGTTGTTTATTTAAAAATCTTTATATTTAATTCCTCTGAGACTGAATAATATTAATTTAATACGATTACATCACAGCATTTATTGTAAAATTATGTAATATACAGCAATCGTGTGTGTATATGTGGAATTTTTTGGTTATTGATTATTGTAATTGTATGCCGAATCCGTATAAAAAATAGAATGTGAGAGTCAGATTTGTAACGCGAGTTCGCACTTCCGCCTCTAAGAATCGCGTCGAAATAGATGAGGGAAAATGGAAGCGTAATATTTTGCATGCGATCTTGTCGGCTACCGTTGGGAGTCCTGCGATTGACAGCAACCGTAGCAGGACGAAGAACGAGCCGTGCCATGGTCGTGGTCGCTTGGCTGGATAGCCTAAAGCCGCTATCGCTCAAACTTAAGTTACGTAAACGCAACCGGGACAATGCTCTTGACAGCTCGATCGATAGAAATAATTTAATGCGGCTTCTTGGTTCTCATATACAAATACGCATAAGGATACTTTAACACGGGAGTCTTGTTCTTTCATCGAAAAGGGCGTGTCCCGTTTCTTCCATTAAGAACGTAATTCCATTTTAAGTAATCGTTAGTGAGGTATTATCGTGTGTTCCATTGGCTATATTTCATTAGGAAATATATAGGCTCTTGTTCTTAAATTTTTGTTGATTTGCAATTATTTTATTAATTATGCTATTATTGCACGAACATGTAATGAATTATTATTGCTTTCGTTTATGAATGTTATCAGAACATTGTATCACACTCACGATAAAATTTATATACCGCAGATCTTTTGCCTTTTGTATTTTACGTAATTTGACGTAATTTGACATTGGTTATAATTGATATTGGTTATAATCGTACGTTTCTCTCTACATTTAAGTGAAGTATCTATCGAGTTACAACAAACGATCGATCGTAATAGAACATTTGCTATAAGCCGCTGGAATTTTAGAAACAAATTTGCCTGCTATGCCAATAATACGGTGGGTAATCTGATTGGAGAGCGTACTTTGATAACGCAATAACTTATAATTAGATGATCGCGATGGCCGTATTAACAGGTATTATTATAACGGCGTTACGATAGATAGCCGCTACGTTAATAACTACATTCGATATGTACTGTGTACATTTCATGCGTAAAAACTGAATACCATTAAAGTTTAATGGAGTGGTTAATTCACTCGATAAAAGGTGTAAATGCATCACGATGCTGCATCATTACGCGCTGGGGGAAAAGATTACATTATTATGTCGTATTCACCATTCAATTGTTGAACACATTTATTACACGATCATTTTTTAAATTATACTATTTTAACGAAGACTTATCGAGGCGCAATAATTTCGATGAAATTAGTATACATTCTAAATGTAAAGTGTATTGTACGAAAATTGCAATTCTTATTATTGCTATAAAATAAATTAATAGTTATTTCCAAATATAATCCATATAAAATGTTATAATATTTCGAATATTTTCAGACTATATCTCTTAAAATTTAAGATTAGTGTTTAATGTTGTTGTTATAATAAGCATTGCCTGTTATTACATTATTATATCATATAACGATCATTATAACATAGTATAATTTCATTGAATTTTCTTTGTTTTATGATAAAAGATTATCGAATGTATGCACTAAATGTGACATAGCAATTTCTCTTATAAACGCAAATAAATAAAATAATATATTGGTACGTTTGAGAATGTAATCGAATATGCTTTACAAGTAGAGTGCGACTTAAGCCATTACGTCGATGATGACAGTCTTTACTCGACAGGCGGATTACGGGTTCGTTAACATGATCGACGGCTTAACGAGCGACAATTATTTCCTGGGAACGAGTTCACGAATACCGCACAGCGGCAAAATTCGAAAAGCCCGGGGGCACGTCGGCCGAGAATCGTTTTGATTCCCGGATGGCAAAGCTCTCGTCGGCTGTTGCTGTAGGTCAGAGTTCAGCCGATTAACCCCGCGGCGTGATTATACGCCGATTCGATATCGATGTCATTGGCGTTGATTATCCGCCAAACGAAAACTTGATATACTCAGATCCCGCTCTCGTACCTGCAATCACTCCTATACTCTCCACTCTCCGTCATTCTTTCCTATCCATCTTGAGATCCACTCCCGCTCTTCACCAATCTTTCTATCAGTCTTCTTTTTCTCAAACAGTGCGGAATCGTTTCGCTCTTGCCGACGAATCACTGAGAATACTATTTCCTTCGCGTCGTTGACAGGTGCCCAGACCCCGAGATATCTATTTTCCATATCCAGGATTTTTCTTCTCGCTCATCCGCTCGTCACCTTCGCCCTCCTACACATTATTTGTTCATGTTAGATTTTTCTTTGAAAATCTTTGAAAAGAGAAAGCATCAAAATAAATACACTTCTCATTGGTACACTTTGTTACATCTCAATTCCAATTGCACGAGCAATTCGTTGCTCTGTTTAATCAAGAGATGTTCTTAAACTATCTAATGAAGCAATAGGCTATTTTTAGGAATAGATAATTTGATTCCATGGCATGCGTGAAGAGAAGCTGCGTTATTGCGATCGTTACGATCAATATGGATCGGTAGAGGTTCGAAGCGATTGCGGAGAAAGAGAGCGCTGATATAGAACGAATTTGGCGAATTTCCATATAAATTTGCTAGGCGCGAGCGGCTCACATACACTGAACGAACGAGTATATAGATCCATGTGTGCTGCGAGATATATCTCGCGAGATGAATTCTTGCTTTTTGTTTCTTCAATAATGTCCGACATAGACGCGCGAGGAATGGCGAATTCTTTTGGCGACATATAAAGAGACAAAACTCTATGTGTATTACATAAATATTGTTTTTTTATTTATTGTTTCAGCACTCAATGTTATATTTCTTTCATCACTATGAGCTACCAGTGATTCTGCAACAGGCGCAACTTCAGCAATTGCTATTTCGTAATCATATTCAGCCTCAGGCACAGCCAGCGACACCCAGCACGGCCCCAACTACCCCGGGTCCAGGATCGCCATCATCGTCAGCGTCACCGTCAGCGGCACCTTCACCTTCGTCGAGTCCGAACCCGTCAACACCTACGACGGAACAGACGCAACAAAACTATATTACTGAGCTTTCTCAGCTCGATTTAGAACCTAGCAATGCAGAGGCACAACATACGAATGTGGATACTACGCAACAAACATCCGTGGCAACGACGGCTGATCGTCGAGATGATTCTGTTCGAGGTACGTCGTGATTTTAATATTTTTATCTGTTGGCGTTATTTTTCGTTGAACCATCGGCTAAAAAATGATACTAACAAATGTGATAAAAAAATTGGACTTAAATTTAACTAAGATGAACGTTTCAATGACCAGACATGTATCTATGTCCAAACACTTGTATAAAATTTATTATTATTAATCTTAAATGTTTTTTTTAATATAATATTATAATTTAATTGTAATTTTTAAATATAAAAATAATATTAACTTAAATTATATAATATTGTAATAAAAAACAGAGCATTTAAGATTAATAATAAATTTTGTGTGTCTAGACATAAGTACATGTCTGGTCATTGGAATGTTTATTTTAGTTACAATTTTTTAATGTAAACTGAATTTATATTTCTAGAAGTTATATATATATATATATATATATATATATATATATTTATTTATTTATTTGAAGAGAAATTGTGAATGGATTAAGTAAATTTTATTTCCTAGCGTTTTAAAAGAATTAAACGTATCATTGGATATTATATATTTGATCGAATTTCGATACTTAACATACTGTTTCTGTAAATTTGTGTAGAGGAGCAAATTAAAGTGATACATTTAATTATGCGTGCGTGCGTGTGTGTGTGTGTATATACATACCTATTTTAACTTTTATACAATAGTAGGGAAAAAAATTTTTCCCTCTATAACGCTTGCACTTGCGCGAACGAGTTTAATTTTATGAAACATATTATTGGGTTGTCCGGAAAGTTCGTGCCGATTTTGAAAGAAAATTGAAACGCAGAAGATTTAAATTTTAGTATACATTTATTAAATTATATAGGTGCCATTCTGTTCTACAACTTTTCTCCATCTTTCAGACAACTTGAAAATTCCGTCCTTCCAGAATCTCTCAGGTTTTTCAGCGAAAAACTTTTCTAAGTGATTTTTTACCTCGACCAAAGAGTTGAAGCTTTTTCCATTAAGGGAATTTTGTAATGATCAAAATAGGTGGAAATCAGAGGGCGCGAGGTCTGGTGAATGGGATAGAATAGATGGGATAGAACATCTCAACCGAGGTCCAACAACTTTTGTCGAGTTATCAAAGACACATGAGGCCGCGCATTGTCCTGATGAAACACGACGCCCTTCCGATTCGCTATTTCTGGATGTTTTTATTCAATTGCTGTCTTCAATTCGTCTAATTGGAAACAATACTTGTCTGAATTTATCATCTCGTTGTTTGGTAAAAACTCATAATACAGGATCCCTTTCCAATCCCACCAGACACAGAGCATGACCTTCTTTGGATGAAGACCGGCTTTTGGCTAAAGGTGGTTCATTCCACTTTCCTCAACATCTTTTTCGCTCAACATTATTGTAAATAAACCATTTTTCATCCCCCGTCACTACTTGCTTCAAAAATGGTGTCTCCTCGTTGCATTTATAGAGCGAGTCGCAAATGGAAATGCGATCCATCAGATTTTTCTCCGTTAAATCGTGGGGAACCCATACATCAAAACGGTTATAGCCAAGCTTCACAAAATGCTCGTGGATGGTGGATTTTGACATATTCAACATTTCTGTTAATTTACGTCGTATAGCGTGGGTTATTCTCGATCAGTGTTTTAATCTGATCTTCATCTGTGGTGGAGGGCCTACCCGGGCGTTCTTGATCTTCAAGATTGAAATCACCAGCTTTAAAGCAAGCCACTAGCAAGCCACCTAGTAAACCACTTTCGCACAATTCTTTCAGCTACAGCACCTTTGTCATAAACAGCGCATATCTTGTTTGCCGCTCGTGTGACATTTTTGTCTTTCTGGTAAAAGAAAAGCATTAAATGCCTAAAATGCACTTTGTTTTCTTCCATATTCAAAGGCATATAAAATTGACAAAAATGAACGTATCGCAATCAAATTTTTTTCCAAGTATGCCTGAAGTACCGTCTTTTACGATATGCACGCATATCATTTGTTTTTAATCGTTCTGATATATTCAGACCTGTCCCTACCTACCAAAAATCGGCACGAACTTTCCGGATAATAAACCCAATAGGATTTATACGTTATTAGGAATAACGAGAAAAGCTGCATGTTCAAATGAAACAGGCCGATAGAAAAATGATTCTTGAGGATTTAACCTGATATCAGAGAAATATGTTTGAGTAATTTTTGAGATATCATATAACCTATTGTAATCGTCAATAATTCCGTGATTACGCATTCCGCATGCCGGTTCACGAAGCGCGTACATTTCATCGGTTTAGAGTTTTGAGTGAGCACTTTGTAGATCCTGTGTCACTGACACTCGTCGCTTTGGAGCGCCTACATAGTTTGGCACGCGATACCGCGCTATCGTGTTTCAATTCGACGATCCAACTAGCACTGATTATTTTTCTGGGCTTTTAATTTCACCTCTCGTTTCACGTTCATGGCTCGGATAATCGATAATCGTTTTAACACGCGCACGAGCGTTATGTCGGAAACCAGTTTATTTACACCTGTGGTTTGACTTACAGTTGCGCGCTGCATCAAATTTATATTATATTTAACTTTTATTACGGATATTTATTATCTAATTTGTATCATATTTGTTATAAGTATGATATTTCTTCATGGGTTTTGGTATATAATAAAGAATCAATCTTGCGTTCAATCACAGTGTCGGAGGACACGACAGTGTTCGCTACACCGACTTCCGTTGCAAAAACGGAAGCGATTCCCTCAGTGTCCAGAGCTACGAGTTCGTTCACCGATACTTCGTCCTCCGAAGGCTTCGAGGTCATTGAGTCTGCTGAGGTGACGAAGGAAGCGTCTGTCGAAGACAAAAAAGAACATTAAACTTTGACTATGCCAACTGCGTGACAGTTAGAGCATAGAGTGTATCGTTTCCATATGATTGCTTCCGTCGATTTCTTTTCATAGGAAATCGGCGCAATTATTTTATCACAGAACTTAATTATAAAGCAATATAGTCTCTCTATATATGAGAATGCATAAGTTACAAAACATGTGTTCGATGTTTTGATGTTTAATTTCAATAAAATAAGGATGAAGTTAGAAACCGATTTTTTGAAAATGTCATTACGCTTCGAGATCAGATCCAATGGACGAAGAGGCAAAGATTTATACAGTGATCTTATGGAAATAAATTTTCAATAAATGATAATAATATAGGTGATTATCACAGGATTCGCGTTTCATGCAGTTACACGTTTCAATGTTAGATTCATTACAAATCAAGCAAGTTAGAAATCATATAATAGCAAAGTTAGCTTTTACGAATGTAATTTCAAAATGATAAATATATACCATGTTTTTAATTTATCGCACGTTTAAATTATTTAATTAATTGTTCTTTATAATATAATTTTTTAATGCAATATTCTCTAAGAGTGTCTTATATTTATGATACAAGAGATTTCTTATTTTTTTTTGTTGAAAGATACGTTAGACACAAATGGAAAATATATTGTATATATATATATATATATATATATATATATATTATATATGTATATAATAAATATTATCTTCCATTTAAAACGCATCTTCGCGAATAGGCTCTTGTTAAGTTATTTCCTTCATAAATATAATATTCTCTTATTGTACGAAGTGAATAATTTCGGACGTATCTTTTTTCTACACATATGTTTCTGTTTAATTATCCTATGTATTTATTCTATGTCACATTCACTCGACAATTAACAAATTTCTATTCTTGTATTCTTCAAAGATAATAACAGTCAAAATAAGACAACTATTACTTTTATACTTTTATTTCTAATCTAATCTAAAGATTACGAGATTACTCGAAGAAAGAAATATAGATATAAGAAATTATATCTAAGATTAAAATTTTTACAGCGAAATTAATTGGGATGCCTTAAAATTTTTGCTAAATAATTTTTTGCATAAATTCTTACGGCGAGATAGTTAAAGATTGAATCGTTGTTTACACTATCTCTGAACTCTTCGTCTTTTGAAAATGTTAGAGAAGCACCTGTCGGCGAAACCACCAAGATTGCAGTTTCTAAGCGCAACAATCAGTGTGCCTCTAAATATTCTTTTATTTCTTTTTTCATTCATTCCATATATAATCTACCGAACTATCTACTATGATCTACCGAAATAGAAATGAGATTACAAATAACAAGTATACTCACGAATAAATTTTTGTATTGAACAAAGGATTGTTAAAAAGGATGAGATATTTCTTTGGTTTATATTATGATAAATGTATTAATTATGCATCAATAATGTTCAATCAACCGATGTAACTAAAATAAATAAATTCATAGATGAAGATTACGCGATTGATTGCAGCATTTTCTCTTTTTTATCTCAATAATATTTTTTGCTCGATTATATTTGCTCGATTAAACTATGGCTTAAGAGATAATGGAATAAACACGCAGTAGAGTTTTGATTAAGATGAATATTTTGAAATTACTGAATTCTCGTATAATGATGTAGAAAAAACTATTCGGCTAAAAATTTCCTTGATATAAATTCATGCGTAGCTAATCTCGCGCTCAATAACAAGTCATTCGACAACGTATTATATATGAGCATATAGAGTTACTAAATAGAATTGATAATATATATATCTCTTTCATATATATCTCTATTTTTCTTTATCCACTGTATATTTTATAGCGTGTTTGGGATTGGATCTTTTTCGAATAAATTTTGCCCATTTCTAACTCACTATTTTATAATTAACCAAATTATTAATTTTACGTTTTCTTAATTAGTTTAAGTTGCAATTGTCATTTGCTGGAATGATAAAACGTTGCGAACTATTACAACGATAAAGAAAATGGGAAGAAAACAAAATATATAAATCGGAAAGAAAAAACAATTTTTGATGGAATCGCCGATGTCGTATTCTCCACCTTGATGCGTTGTTACTTAAGATTAATAATAATCGTTATAGTGTAAGTTTACACTATTACACTATATAATTTGTCCGTTCCGGAGATTTGTATGACATTTAGTGATATAATATTGTGTATAATATCATTGGCAAGCGAAGTGGTATGTTTTCTATTATGTGGACTGTGACATGTATGGAATATTGAAACAATTCAATACAAAAAGAAAAAAAACAAGACAAACTAGCATACACATTGGAGATCGATGTTAGTAACAAATGATGCATATATATTTATCGCGTACTGTTGATGTAATTTATCGATTTTGGCATATATTAGCGTACTATAAATGATATTCTGAGCTAAGCGATATTTTGATGAATAACAATTATGAAAAGAAGAAAAAACAATTGCGCAGAATTGTACAAATGTGCTCAGTTAAGACAGATACAAGGAAATTTGAAGAGAAGATCATTTAAGAATACTATCGACTGTAAAACCTCCAATTGCCTTTTGTTGTTTCCCAAGTTATATTTGTAGACGAGCGCTTCTGTAAAATATTTTTTTCCATTACTTATACATCGTATATGTATTTTTTGGTTGTATATATTATCAAATAATATTGTTACTATGATCCCTATTGTGCTACTATAACTACTGTTAATATTAGATTATAAATAAATGCAGAGATCTTATTCTATGTTTTGTCTTGATTTATTATCGATTCGACGTTTAACTTACCTCATCCCTATGCTATCGCGTCGCTTCGAACAGCACGGCAAATTCGAGATTTAAAAGCGATTCTTGCGAAATTGAAATTGATTGTTCAACTTGGAACGTAAGGCGGAGGATGCGCGGTGGATTGGGAGAACTGCGTTGGATTCCGTCCAAGTCGTGTGGATAGGATTGGCGGGGGAGGACGGGACAAACCGAAATAGACAAATAGACACTGGTATCCCTTTGAGGGAATCAAACAGGTGGCGTGGAATACGAAGATAACACGATAGAATGGAAAAAGAGAGCGAGAGAGAGAGAGAGAGAGAGAGAGAGAGAGAGAAAGAGAGAGGATAGAGGGGAAGACGAACTGCGTGGGCGAAGGGTGGAGGTGATTCGTGGAAATGCCCAAAGAGACACGACGCTCGTACAAATGTAGCGATTTATTTTCATTAAGACATAATTAGGAGTGAGTCGCATCGCGATCCGATTCCTCGCTCGAGCCCTCCTTCTGTTGTATCGCTGTTCCGCGTTGTACGATACACGTATGGAGCACATCACGACACATCGCATTGGTGCCATTTCAGCTTAGTATTTCAAAGATGTACAATCTTGTATCGCGCGTATAGCATTTTCTTTAGGAATTATTATTACTATATCCTCTTTGTCATGGAATTTATTGTTATATCGTTGTGATCATCTTTTTCCTAATGGAAATTAATTAGAAATATAAATCTAATATTCTCATCTCATATGAAGCAGTTAAACCATAATTAATTATATACATTTTTCTTTATGACAAAGAGTGTTTCACATAAGCGCGCAACTGATTATACGTATCCCATGTAATAGCGATTCTTCAACGATCGGAATTGGAAAGGGTTAGAATGAATAATCCGGCGAAAGGATGAGATGTGAAGGAGAAGCAGGAGGGTATAGTATATTGTGTATCGGCTACAAGGCCACTTCCGTGTATCCCGGAAACTCGTGCAGAGACTCAGCTCACAGTTGCAGAACGACAGCGGGGAGAGAAGTAGGAGGAGGATGGAAACAGAAAGCCCACAGGGGCTAAATTTGCATCCGGCAAAGCAACCTCGGACTACTTTATTTGATTGGCTGCCCGCAGGGCTGCCTTCTGTCCCTACATGGACGAACCTACACGAATCGGGATCGCTTCGTGTTTCTCTTTTCCTCTCTCCGTCGCGTCGGCGTCTTATTTTTTCGTTTCTTCCGTCTCATTCTCTTTTGTCATTTTGTTTCTTCGGAACTGTCCTTCTCTCTTCTTCCCATCTTCTCACCCTCTCATCCTTGTGGCCACCTCGCTCGTCACTAGATAGATTTTCCGGAATCATATCGGCGATGGCCGCGAGAGACACTTCCACGGACCATGTAAGAGCAGCTTAGGGCGTTTTTTTGCATTCTGAATTGGAAGACCGTGAAGAAAACGGACGGTATTAATCTTTTTGATTTCTTGTAAGATAAAATGCTGATGAATTTACGAAATTCACGAAATAAAAAACATTGCATTGTGCTTTCATATTTTTTATTGCAATTTCTCTCTGCTCTGATTTTATATTTTTAATGTACTCGTATAATTTAATATTTTATTGAAAGATAGATATTCGCAATATGAAAAAAATATATGAAGGATATTCTTAATTACTTGATGAACATTTACAAACGTGGTATTTGACTCGGAAGTCGTCGGATATTTTTTAGAATAATAAATTAAGTTTTAATAAATAATAAAAATTTTTGTTCTCGACAAAATCTTATATTGGAGATTTTTTAATATTACAAATATTAAAGATATATTTATTTCGTCACTTTATTGCTTAATCGGATGTAAAACCCGCAAAGGCGGGTTGAGATGATGATAACGACAACGGTTGAAACCATCAATCGATTTTCGTCCCTGTCCACCGACGATGCTCAACGTCGAAATAATCATCCGCTTTAATAAAAACGGCTTATCCGCGAAACAATGGACTGTCGCTCGCAGGACAGCCAAGCACGTGGTGTCGTGGCGCGCGTCGCGGCTTGTCTTTCGTGGGAGTACTACGTCCGCCCGCTCGTTCGATTCTTCCTAAGCCGTTTTAGCTTTACTTCGCTACGCACTAAAACAAAGTATCTTAATACGAAGCCACTTCAAGTTCCACGGCGTACCTGAAATTAAATCTCCTTCTTGTCGCAATTAAAACTTGATTCTGGAAACGCGTTATTATGGTCCAAGCTATAATGAAAAAACTTACGGCACGCGCAGGCGATATATAAAAATACTAGCGATTTATTCATTTTATATATATATATATATATATATA
>Ga0157363_1002491_pt1 | contig 16268 bp, 17 predicted proteins | sample AttsexASBM1_FD_111477 | JGI IMG/M metagenome (GOLD analysis project Ga0157363, IMG submission 111477) | Fungus gardens microbial communities from leaf cutter ant in Ribeirão Preto, State of São Paulo, Brazil - Atta sexdens ASBM1 | ecosystem: Host-associated > Fungi > Mycelium > Unclassified ... | reverse complement strand
TCCGTGCTCACTACTGTGCACCCTACCCTAAATGACCATGTGTATGACATGAGGCCAACATGTGTTGTCCATGTTGTATGATGTTACTTTATTCCAGAACCTTCTACTCCATTCTCCCAAGTCCCATGATCAATCTTGTGACTATGCCATCAACTTGTGACTGATGTGACAGTGTGACTGATAAACCCTAACCTGAGTTGTTCTAAAAATAGAAAATAAAATGAAAAGAGAAAATAAAAATGAAGTCCATCGTTAATGATCTTGACATTACTGTCAGGAGTACAGTATGAAGTACATATATAGTACCAGCCAGATGTCAAAGCTAAGCTTGACATTGTGCACTTTTAGCGTAACTGGTTCAGTGGCTGGTCTGTTCCTAACATGTGTTTTCCTTAAGGCCACCATGCTTCCTACATGTGCCCTGATGTCATACTCTTAATCTCCACTGTACATGTGCACATCATGTGTATACTATGAGGAACCCATGTCCCTTGACATCATCTCTAACCCTAACTCTAATTTAGACTTCTCTTGATCCTTCTAGACCGTTCTAGACTTTATCATATGACTTCCAGGTCACGTGCTCTTCCTCCATTGTAGACTAATAATTATCTATCTATTTATGTCCAGCTAACCCTAACCCTAGCCAAGTCTGTCCACACTCTCATACTATAACATTCTGTCACTTCCATAGATAATATAACTGAGGTTTTTTCTGAAGATCATAGCTCCATATACTTTACAGACTTTACTTAGTTACCTTAATAACAGAATAGAATTGTTTTCTCTAGGACTTTGAAACATTGATTGGTTTAGTAATCAAGGATTGTCCATCCTCATGTTTTAATCTCCCTCACTATCTCTCACTTCTCAACTGATGCCTGCTTCTAATAACTACCTCATAATATTTATTAACACAAATGAAGTTCTGAAGCTCCTTTAACACTATTTAAAAAAAGTAGCTAAATGCTAGTGTGCCTTGAAGCACAATATTAACAGCATTCTTACCAGTCTTGTAATATAGCTCAGAAATCTGTAAGCATCAATATCCAACTCCACCCCTATATCTACAGATGTACTCTGTCTACTATCACTCTCAAGATCCTATCTTTCATTAACATTCCAGCATCTAGAAATCTTCTTCATTACTCTCAATCTCATATTCTACCTCTACTAGACTTTAGTGATAATGAACAAAACGAACAAAATTTTCTGAGCTCTAGTTCTTTATATATCCAATTATCTATGAATCAATTTTCATATGACTAAGATAAGGTTCTCTAGGCTCTTTCATTCTTCAGAAGTAGTTGAGTCTTCAAATGGTCTAAAAGTATTTTCTGTTAAAAATTCACCACTAGTGTCTTCTCCATTACTATATAGTCCAAGTTTGAGCAGCTCTTCTGAGAGCACTTCTTCCCAATTAATGCTGCTGCCAAAGCTGTTAACAAATTAAAGAGAACAACATATTACCAAGAGTGCTGTGCTATAAAAGACTATCTGGATGAGTTCCAAGCTCTAATCTTAGAAACTAGCTATACCAACTATAGTAGTCTAGTTTCACTATAGACTTCAAGTAGTGATCTAGAATTAGATTGTAACTCTGTTAGTAGGTGGACCAGAGAATACAGATTTCCCTACATAATTTGAGGCTGCACAAAGAATGGATCAATCTAAACAAGCTAATAAAAAATTTCAGTCAACTCAGTAGACTATTACTATTCTCTCCTTCAACTTTTAATGTAAGGAAACCCAACTTTTCATTATGCTCAGCCAAGCAAGACCTCTCAATTGCACACCTATAAGCTTTGTTACAAACATTACTACTTCTCTGTACTCTGCAGGCTTAGCTACAGACTTTACTGCAACCTTGCACTCCTGAATACCACTACTGGACCCCACCACTGGACTTATAAACTTTACTACCACAAAACTCAAATCACATGCTCACACTCTGTTCTCTCAGAAGACCTTCTGGACTACTAGTTCACTATTCTGGATCACTTCAAATACACCTTGTCTCTTTGGGTAATATTTTAGATATTTTAACTCAGATTCCTGACCATTTGTATACTATTATTCTAATAGTTAGCTTATTGTTGTTCCACTAGATTACAATGGACAGTAAAGTATTTAGAATATTAAATATTGCTGTTAGAGCAACTAGGCAAAGTCTGTGAAATTTAGTGGAGTTTGTGACTTTAGGGAAAATCTAAAATATATTGTTCAAACTACTAAGTATACAATTTATCTCCAGGAAAAACCTAAGAAAACAGAATAAAGTTTTCTGAAGATAACAACTACTCTTAAGTATTTAAGAGTCCATTCTAATTAAACAAAATATTAGAAATTGCCAGATAGTAGTAGCTTATTAGTCAGTGGTTAGAGAAAGTGATTTGATGATCAGAAGAGAGCACACATAGGTCTGTGGTGTTGTTGTGAGAGTAGACAGAGTCTAGTAGTATTTTAGTAAAATAGTAGTGGAGGACTTCAGAGAGGTTTATGGAGTTAACTATGGACTTGAGCAGATGTTTCAAACTTAAATTTTGGCAAGATAGTAGATCCCCTTATATTCACCCTCCCTTCCAGATTGCTACAACTCAAAGCAAGAGACATTGGTTGAAAGTTGATACTGCAGAAGTCTACCAAACAAATAAACTACAGGGCTGTGGGATTAAAATAATAAAACTTGGCTACTCAATCAGGTGCAAAAATGTCTATGATATTCTCCCATGAGTTTGTCTCCAGTCTGAAACCCTTCCACTTAATTAGATATTAATATCTCTTACAATACCAGCAGCTGTTTAGAATCTTCTTTACTTTCTACTTCTCTTCTCCATTAATAATAACCAGATCTTGAGAAAGGCTAGAGTGTCTCCTAAGATGGGGTCATCAGGAACAGCAGTGAGCTTGACCACTGAAAATACCAGATATAGTCTTTACAATGTAGGAGAAAGCTTAAGAGGGTATAACATGGGTCTAACTTGTTTTTATATCCTATAGAGTCTAACATAGCGATGAGACAACTTAGCAGAGAGGTATGTTGTATGGATGTTTAGAAGTACCTTATCACTAGAGCAGAACATGCCACAAACTTTATTTAGCTTGTATCTCCACAACTAGTAGACCAATTTTCACAAAGTAAGTTGTGCTGAAAAGCTCCAAATGAGGACTATCCACATATATGTAGGATGTATAAAAGTGAGAACAAACAACTGAGATATCAGGCCATCAGTAACTACAAAAGCTTCATTGGCTAATATCTCATGAATGGCTGAACAGATTTATGCAATTGAACTTACATTGGAAAGCACTCTGTTATGAACTAAGGTCCTTAGGGTTGGACAATAGAACAACTCTTGTATTGAGTAACACAAGAGAACTTGATAGAGAACTCTTTTACAAACTAGTCTACCTTATATAGTCCTACAGATGGTCCGTGCTAACTACTGTGCACCCTACCCTAAACAACCATGTGGCGTCCATGTTGTATGATGTCATTTGTTCTCGAATCTTCTACTAAATTCTCCCAAATCTCATGATCCATCTTGTGACTATGCCATCAGGTTGTGACTGATGTGACAGCATGACTGATCAGTCCTAACCCTAGTTGTTCTAAAAATAGAAAATAGAAAATAAAACAGAATGAAAATAAAAATGAAAAGTAAAATAAAGAAAACACTAAGTCTACCATTTGTGAACTTGACATACTCATCAAACTGTTTCTAATAATATATTATATATCATATAGAAATCAGTATTCATAGAGATACAAGCATATTAATATAGTGACATAATTAGTTACCTTCTAAAATTAGCCTGACATCTGCTATAACAGATAACAGCCCCACTATTACAAATAAGCCACTCACTGGTTGTGATACTTGAACTTAGTGGTGTTTCAGAGGTTCAGTATAAGGAGATAATGATGAGTAGTATCAACAAGGATAATTAACATTATTAAGTCTGAGATCTAGTCCTCAGACACAGAAATATATATACAAAAGAGTGATGATTCATGTGCAAGCTGTTGCCATCATATGATCAAAACTCATATCTGATGGGAGCTGTTATCTGTCAGGCTAATTTTAGAAGGTAACTAATTATATCACTATATTGATATGCTTGTATCTCTACCAATACTTGTCGCTTTGAGATGCATCATATATCGTTGGAAACGAATTGATGAGCACTTCCCAACGCAAGTTTAATCGTGCAAATCTGTTCAGCCGTTCATGAGATATTAGCCGACAAAGCTTTTACAGCTACTAATGGCCTGATATCTCAGACATTTGTTGTCACTCTTGTACCTTCTGCATATGTGCAGATAGCCTTCATTTGGGGCTTTCCAGCGCAACTTAGTTTGTGAAAATCAGTCCACCAGTTGTGGAGATACAAGCTAAATGAAGTTTGTGATAGTATAGAATTTACACAAGAAAACTCAATAGAGAACTCTGTACAGGATTGTCTACCTTATATACCAAAACACATGGTCCATGCTGCTCTACTTCTAGCCTACCCTAAACAGCTATGTGTTTGCCTTAAGGTTAGCATGTGTTTAATCATGCTGTATAACATCATCCTTCCAGAACCTTCTATACTCTTCCAATGTAACATGTGATCATGTGACTGTGACATTGTTATGTGACTGATGTGTGACACCTAGTCACTTCATGTGACCATTTGTGACAGTGTAACAGTGATGTCATATTAACCCTCACCCTAAGTCTTCAAAGATAAAATAAAAGAAATGAAAATGAAAAATAAGAAACAGAAAATAACAATAGTTAGAGTCCACCATCTTGAACTCTAACATCCTTGATGAAGAGTACAACAAACTGTGGTTCTTAGTTTGAGACTATACAATTAGAGAGGCTATGAAGTTTTCAGACATAATGTAAAAGAGCCTTGCATAGAGAACAAAAATGATGAGTTGAGTTAAAAATAAACATCCCAGAGGTTCCTTACTGAAAAATATACAAAAATACATAGTTACTAATAAAACAAGATTGCTCTTCACAATGACTATAGTGTAAGTGGGAATGAAGTGAGCCTTCTTGGAAACCAAGTCTATTACTATCAAACTCCACAGACTTAGATAGTTCTACAACAAATTCAACAGTGATAGTCTTTTATCTTGTATTTGGTACAAACAGCAGATACAGCTCTCTAAGAGAAAAGTAATAGACAGGCTTGGTTTGTAGGTAAAAATTACAAGTACTGACATATTGACAGACATACCTGGATATTTGGGGCTACCAGTAACTCTGCAATACCAGCTGTGTTATACTGAAAAACACTTTTCCATGAAAGAACATGCTCTTACAGGCTTTTTGAGCACTTGAGGCCTTCTTTAAGACATTAGTGAAAAGACCTGGTGCTTTGTTACATAATGTAAGGTTCACTGTTTGGGACTATGTTGGCAAGGGAACACATTTGTAAGCAGATGTTCTTTGTCTATTCCTTTTGATATTCTTTCTAGCTATACTTTTTTGTATTCATGAGTACTCTTTTAGGAATTTTATATGTTCTAACCTCTTATTATATTCTTGTTTCTATCTTCTCTACAAGGTCCTGATACTTATATTGTTCCATTTGAATTCTTTAGCATGCAGTCAAGAGCTAGTGTTATATAGTTCTTGTTGCATCCTAGTAAACATCTCTTTTCTGCTTAACTCCTATTACTGGTATGACCAGCAGCCTTTGTGTCATGATGAAGGGACACAATACACTACTGTAAGTAAGTCTGAGATATCAGAGATATAGACCTTTTTCCAAAAGAGAAGCAATTCATCCTCCTCTGACCATTCAGATGACTATATCAATCTGAAGAAGGATTGACAAAGTTTCCTAGTTGTATAGGCTACCAATTTCTCTTGCTGACTTGCTCTGTTACTTTGGCAGATATTCAACAGAAGGCTACATTCTTCTTCTTTGAATACCAGTTCCTCTATTATATATACTACTAGATACTCTGGTTTGAACAATATTACATTCTTGTTATCACACAAACCATTGCTATGGTTTAGCCTTTGAAACAGTTTATCCATAAACTTATCCAGATAGTAATGCAAATCAAAGTCAAACCTCACTAGATACAATGACCACTGTACTTGTTTGCAGTTAAGTTTCTTGGCTATCATAAAGTACTCTAGATTCTTATAATCTGTTCAGATCTCTACAGGGTTCAGTATATCTTCTAGGATGTGTCATCACTCTTCAAGAGTCTAGATGATTGCCAGTATTTCCTTGTCATGAATCTTATAGTTGCATTTGATGGAAAAAAGAAATTTGTTTAAAAATTGCTACTAAATACCACTTATCATCAATTTTTGACTTCTGAGAGAGAACTGCTCCTATAGTATCATTAGAGCTGTTTGCTTTAATGTAGAAGAGAGAAATGGTATCTAAGAAGACTAAGACAGATGCAGAAGTAATAGTGGGCTTTAAAGTATCAAATATTATCTACTAGTCTATAGTTTATATCTAAGTACTGTTGCTGCTATTAATACAAGGTTCTTCTCTTTAACTCTGTCATATGCAAGCCTACCTATCTGGAAATTACATCCCTGCGGTGATATCATCTCCAAATTATACAAGCCTGCCTTCCATGGCGGCCACCTTTCTCACAACACATCTTATAGTGGTGCTACAACCCTCCAGGTATTCCATCTTTCATGGCGGAGATACTCCTATTCAACTTGGTCTTCCATGACGGAGTTGCTCCTGTCAGTGTCTTAACACTGAAACCTCTGCTCAAGGTAATAGGAGTTTTACCACTGAAACCCTGAGCATCTCCTATACTATCTGTTTTGTATATAAGACTTGTAGTTACACTGTAATTCACTAGTCTGATAATCAACGAAGATAACTCTTATTGAACTTGATCTCTAGTATTCAACGGCGACACACCAATCAGCACTCACTCCCATCTCAGACTTCTTCCCATCATCTAAAGTTGTAACCATGCGGCAAACAGATGGCACAGCACATAAGCTGAAGCCAAGGTCATTCCACAAGTCTACTCATCTCCAAGTCCATCCTGCAGACTTCTACCCTGGTGTGAACTGTGCCTGACAAACTTGCTCTAAAGTCTTTGAGTTATAATATTGTTACTATACTATATAATATCACTTATTCTAGAGCCTTCTATATCTTTCTCTATATCACACTATGTGATATGTGACATCACATCACATACTTTTCTTTTTAAATCAACAATTTATTACGTAGAGTATAAGAGTAGACCATAGTAGTTACTCCATAACTATATACAGACAGAAGAAAACAACATGAAAAATGAAAATGAAGAAAATGAAGAAAAAAGAAAGAAAGGAAAAGGCTTATAAACTAGATATCCAAAGAAAAATATAAACTAAATGTTAGAAGATAGGTGACTAAGCAAAAGCTAGCACATAGCAACTAAGTAATGCCTTCCCCAAACAAAAAAATACTACCATTGAACTCTAGAAAGAGTGTAAAATGGAATATTATATCTTACCTCAAATTCCAGTAGTTGTTGTACCTTGTGCAATTGTGTAAAATATGCTTTCTCAATTCAATCGGATAAAGACTATATAGACATTTGAATTCTTCTTTAGGGAAAAACCTAAGATGATATTCTTCTATAGGAGCATGGTTGACTATTGCTCTTAAAGCTCTTGCACACAGCAAGTTTGAGTGACCAAAAACTTTTAGCCATAGTCTACCTTTAGCATATGATAGTTTAATAGGATTTAAATCATCATCCAATAAATCTAGAAAGTGTTGTTCTTTGGTATCTGATGCTTAAAATGTCATTCTTCAATTATCAAGAATTTTGTTGCATTCACATTTTCTATCAAAGTCCTATGAAAACTTGTAAGAGAGCATGGGGATGAGATTGAAACTTTTTGTTTCTTTGTCAACTAGATTATGGAGAGTCCAGTTCTCGCAACTTAGACAGTCCCAAAATTTAATAGAATTACTCTGATCTCTGGTGAAGAAATTTCTAAGATCTCTTGAGATGAGTATTAACTGAATTTGGTATGGATGACTTGATGAATCAAAGATTCTCTTTGTAGCATGTAGCAAATCTGTAATAACAACAATTCAGTTGATATTAGATATATGTGTAGCTTGATTGATACTACATTTAATGGCAAAAAGTTCAGCTTCTATTGAAGTGACATTGATAGCATGGTAAATTGTTTTGACAACTGGTCTGTTGTAAGTATGGATGTGTGCTATAGAGGTAGTGACTTGATTCTTTATACTGGTATCCAATACAGCAACAGCTATTTTGGAATCTAAGGATGCTTCAAGTATGATCTCATTGAGCTTCCAAATGTACACTTTTCTACTTTCTTCATTTTTCCTATTTGTAGAATGAAATGATATGCAACTAGCAAAAATGTCTATTAGTCTATCACTAGGAGAAAACTCATTACTGAATAAATTGAAAGAAGGAAATATTCCATTCAATCTATTATTTGCATCTACTATAGGTCCTTTGAGAAGTAATCTCTGTCTAAGCATAAGCCTTTCAAGCAATGCTCAATGAATAAGAGAGTTGTTTGTATGTTTTGACTCTAACAACAACTTGATAATATGATCTGGGAATAGTGTATGCATTCTGAGCTGAAATCTACTACTAAGTTTTTGAAGGTGGAGATGAATTGGTAAAAGCCTTGTGATAGCCTCAATTCCTAGAGACAGTGAAGTGTGAAAAGCTCCCAATGTTATGACTCAAAGATCTTAGAGCTAGTCAATAAAAGGAATCTTATATAGGGTTTACACAAGAGAACTCAATAGAGAACTCTGTATAGGATCATCTACCTTATATACCTCAGACTACTGGTCTGTGCACTACTACTTTAGTCTACCCTAAATGACCATGTGTTTACCTTAAGACTACCATGTATATTATACATAGTATGATATTACTTCTTCCAGAACCTTCTATCATTTTCCATCATGGCACATGATCATGTGACAGTGTGACCATTACATGTGACGTCCCACTGATCCCTAACTCTAGTTCTAAAAATAGAATAGACTGAAAGAAAAAGAAAAGAAAATAAGATAGAGTCCAATCTTTGTGTTTCTAACATCATCCCTCCTTTAAGGTTTCTTCTTCAGAGAAACTGACTTCTACTTTCACCAATTTCTTTCTAACTTCCTCAGATATTCTTTCTCAAATTTTCCATTATCTCATCCATATAACATTTTTGCTGTATATTTTCCTAGCAACTTCCCTCTTCTAAAGTTCTTTTTTTCTGCTATGTTTAACTGCTCTTGTTATCTTACTTCTGTATTTACCCTCCCCTCAAACTCTGCTACCACTTCTTTTGTGTTCTCCAAATCCTCCTCTTTTTCCTAACTATCATATTTTGCCATAAATCTCTTTCATTGTACCAGGTACAAGTACTTTACCACTTCCCTTACTTTTCTTTTGTTTAATATTTTTTCTACCTCCCACTCTTTGACTTCTTTTACTTCTACTGGTTTCACCTCCTCTGCTTTCTGTCCCTCTACTTGTTCCTTGTATTGTACTACTCAACTGACATTCATAACCAGATGAATTCTCATTGAAGTTGGTAGTTGTAATTTGACTACATTAGTAGAAACTACTTCATCAATGGTATACGGACCAACATATTGGTCCACTAATTTCCTTGCTGGTCTCTTTGAACACCAAATCTTTCATACTCAACATCACTTTAATCCCCACCTTTCATACTTCTGCTTTTTTTCTTTCTCTATCTTCTTGTTGCTTCATTTCTTTCTGTGATCTCTTTAATACTGCTCCTTCTTCAATACTGCTCCTGCTTCCTCTTGCATCTTTTTCATTCTTTCTACAAACTCTGTTGCTTTCTCTATCTTTTCCTTCCTCCTAATATCTACTCCCATTCTCAACTCCCTTCCATAATTTGCTATAAACAGTGACATTTTGGTCACTGAGTGTATTTTGTTGTTTATTGTGAATTCAGCTGATGCCAACCATTCCAGCCAATCCTTTTGTCTATGGTCTATGAAGAATCTCAGATACTATTCTATTTTCTGATTCATTTTCTCTGTCTGGCCATCTGTTTGGAAATGGAATGCTGTTGACAACTTTGTCTCAATTCCCAACATTTGATTCAACTCCTTTGTCAAATCCACTGCAAACTGTGGTCCCCTATCCAACACCATACTTTCTAGCAACCTGTGTAGTTTCTACACATTATCTCTTAAACAACTGTGCCAACCTTTCTGCCAATGTCCCTTTGGTTGTTGCCACAAAATATGTCATTTTGGACAGCCTGTCACAGACCACTAGGATTGCATCTTTCCTAGCTACTAATGGTAACTTTGTAATAAAATCTACCATCAGATGTGTCCACAGTTTTTCTAGAACCTCACTCAACCTCAACTTTCCTGCTAACCTCTCTATCCTATTCTTCATTCTTTGACACATATCACAACCCTCCACATATTTTCCTACATCTCTCATTATCCCTGGCCACCAATAATTCCTCATTACCAATTCTGTTGTTTTCCATTTTCCCCCATGTCCTGCTATTGGTATATCATGATGTAGCTGAATAATTTCCACTCTCAATGTTTTATTCTTTGACACATATATTTTACCCTCCTTCAACAATAAATCCCCTTCTATCTATCATTTGTTCCTTCTCTATACTTTTACTTCTGCCTTCTTCATCTCCTCTACTACCCTAACTACTTCTTTGTTCTTACTTCTAGCTATTTTTTATTTTTTCTAGTATATTTACTTCAGGTCCTTTTATTACCACTTCTGATAGACTACAAAGCCAACAGTCCTTTATAAATACTTGATTATCATTATCCTTTTCTATACCTACTTTCCAGTCTAGTTGTCTACTAAGTCCATCTACTCTCCCCATTTTTGTTCCTAGAACATGTTTCAAGGTAAAGTACAGGTTCTAAGTAAAGTCAAATCTAGACAAATATAAGACTGATCTGACTTGTCTTCTGTTCAACTTTTGTGCCTTCATAAAGTATTCCAAGTTTTTATAGTCTGTCCAGACCTCAAACTTGAATTTTGCACCCTCTAATAGATACCTCCAATTTTCTAGCCCTCATATAACTGCCAACATCTCCTCGTTATAGTTTTTCTCTATCTCATTTAGAGATTTTGAGAGGAAAGCTACTGGCCTCCATCACCCATCTTCACACTTCATTAATAGTACTCCATCTGTTGCATAGTCTGATACATCTACTTCCATTCTTATTTTTTTTTTATCGAAGTCCAGTACTGCTAGTACTGGTTTTTTTATAAATCTCTCCTTCAATTCTCCAAATGCCTTCTCCTGTTATTCTGTCTACTCCCACTTCTGATCTTTCTTTACCATATTGTGTAGTGGTCTAGCTATTGCTACAAAGTCTTTAATAAATCAGCAATAGTAATTTGTCAATCCTGAAAACTTCTGTATGTCCTTAACCTCTTGCAGAGTCAGCCAGTACAAAACACCTTTCACCTTGTCTTCTTCCATTTTAATCACCTCTGGCCCTATTACTACTCCTAAAAACCCTACTTCCTTCATCTTCTATTTGCATTTTTCTGGTTTTACATATAGATCATTCTCTGCTAACCTCTTCACCACTTATTCCACCATTTCATTATGCTCTTCCTCCATTTCTGTTCCTACAATCACATCATCAATAAAACTCACCACTTTCCCAGTGTTAATAAGATTCTGTAGGATTTCATTCATCATGGTCTGAAAAGTCACTAGTAGATTTGTCAATCCAAAGAACATCACTGTCAGCTCAAACAACCTCTCTGGTGTGATGAACACTGCCTTCCACTTGTTCCTCTCCTTTATTCATATCCCCATCTTAAGTTCATCTTTGTAAATACTCTTTTCGTATCTATATTTTCTACAATGTCTGAGATGAGGAGCAGAGAGTAATTATTCTTAACAATCCATTCATTAAGATACCTATAATCCTGTATCATAAGCTTTTTTCTATATTTTTTCCCTACAAAGAACACTGGTGTTGTCTGAGGTGACTTTGAAAGTCTGATGTACCCTTTCCTCAATTGTTCTGATATGAATTCATGCACCTCTTCTCTTTCCTCTCTTGATAGCAGATACACTTTCCCCTTCTTCAGGATGAACCCTTCCTTTATATCAATAGCATGATCCCATGGCTTCCTTGTGGGCATCTATTCACTGGCCTTTTTTTCAAAGATCTGAATCCACTTGTGGAAGTGTTCTGGTACCAGCTTCCTCATCTCTGCTTCTGACTTTGCTGTTTCTTCCTCTTTGTCCTAGATTTCCCATTTATCTACCATCCTTTTTATCTCTATTGTCCTTTTTTTCCTAGGTTTTTTCTTTTTCTTTTCCTCTCTTTTCAGTTTTATTTCTCCTTATCTTCTTCCCTTTTGCTTTTTTTCTTCTTCTTCCTTTTGCTTCTGCTATCCTGACTTCCTCTGCTTTAGTCTCCACTGCTTCCCACATTCTTCTGGATACCTTGTCATTTTTACTTCTCCTATCCTCCAATCGATTTCAGAATTGTAGCATGCAAGCCATAGCATTCCTAAAATCATATTCCACTTCTATTCTCCAATCACATCTATCTCTGTCCTCTCCCTATGTCCTTAATAATAAATATTAACTTCTACTGTGTTTTCTATTAGCCCTTCCTTATTGAATTTTCCATCCATATTTCTCATATATATGAGATTTTTAATTTTTTTCAACTTGAACCCCTGCTTTCTAGCAAATTCTGAACTCATCACTAGTCCTATAGCTCCACTATCCAACAATATCTCTACTATAACTCCCTCCTGCATATCAATTCTTTCTAGTCCTATCTTCACCATCATCTCTTTTAACATGTTCCCATTATTCAGATTGCAACCAGATATATTGTCCACTATTCTACTGAGCATTGCAAATATATTGTAATTATTGAGATCTAATCAAGAACTATTAGATCTCCCTCCCCATTTAAATTGCTTTGTCCATTATTCTGATTGTTCTCATACTTTATCTGTTACAATCTTAAGCTTGGCTCAGGTTGCAACTCAGGCAAAGACTTGAGTAAGGATAGAAGGATTAATCAATTAGTAAAGCATAAGGATACAAGAGTGTATCTACAACTATATATACCAAAAGACCAGGAGTCAATCATATAGTTTACATGAGGAATAATATCATAATCCATGAGGAGACAGAGAGGAAACAATGAGTAAAAGGTAAGAAAACAATGCCTACTATATGAGGCACTGACTGATATCTTCTGTGGTACAGCCAATCATTGTATTAAACCCTGAACCTTATGAACATGTTGAAGTCATACTAAAGATATAAGGAGGTGATCATAATACTATCTTCCTTCCTTGGCTCATAATTCATCTCCTACAATTTCATGCTAGGTGGCCAAATCCTCCACAACTATAACAATTTCTTTCTCTATCCACATTCATTGCATGTGGGTTGTGTAGTGTAAACTCTGCCTGCTGATTTGGGCATATTATTACTACATTTGTTCTTTCAACTCTCTTTATTGGAGCAGGCCCTGCCAGTATCAGCTATTGTGGAGCCTCTTGTTTCCTTAGCTACATCTGAGACCATAGCATTGTTTGCCTGAGTGTCTCTATGTTGTTTGATCTAGGAACCTGTGGTCCTTACTCTCGTCTTCCCCTCAATCTCTCTTCTTCCCTCCTATTCTCCCTCCAATTTCTGTTTAGCACTATTGCTCTGTCATACCATTGTTCAATGGAGGTGGGCTGCTATTCCAGCTCCATGAGTCTTTGGCATATTACCCTGTTTATCCCTCTTTTGAATTCTTCTACTAACAGCCTTCTTTTATATCGGCTACCTCTTGCTGCCCTTCTGAATTCCTGGACAAACTCCTCTATCATCCTTCCTCCCTACTCCAACCTCTTTAGTTCTGCTACCTTTACTGTTTTCTTATCTTCTCCTCCAAATTCTTTCTTAAGGTCTGCTAAAAATTCCTCTGCAGTTTCATATTCCAGTAATCCTCCTTCTAAGTCTTCCAGCATATTCTCCTTCTATATATCTGCCAATACTCCCTGTACATATGATAAGATCCACTATATCTGCTTCTCCACTGTTACCCCCCTCATTTAGACACTCTGATAGAAATACATCAAATAATATTTGAAAATAGCAAGCACTTGTCTAATAGTAACTGAGAATATGAGGTAAGAATCACAAAAGCACTTGTTATGACCTTTAAGCTTGGCTCAGGTTACAACTTAGGCAAAGACTTGAGTAAGAGTAAGAAAAGAAGTCAATTGGTAAAGTGTAAGGATACATAAGTATATCTACAGCTATATATCTAAAGACAATATGTTATAGATGAGGCAAATGAGTCATAGTACATAAGGAAAGCATAAGAAAGTCTTGCCTACTACATGAGGTGCTGACTGAGATAACATGTAGCATAGCTGATCATTGAGTCATAACAAAGTAACCCCAACACCTGTAGTCTATAAGCTAGCTATATTGGAGACATGAGGGATTGATCATAATAGTACTGAAAGTGGTCAGAGTTGGGCTATAGGAATAATAGTATTAGTATAACAAATTTTATGTTTTTGACATTAGATATTGGAGTTTGTAATATAGCAGGAGTTACAAACTTTGTGTTTTTAGATATCAAATATTGAAGTTTGTATTCCTCTTACATTCTTGCTATATATTGGTCCATATTCTGTTAGTTTACCTTTTTCTAAAATCTATTCATTGTCTATATGTCTACTATAAAAACACTTTGCTATAAACAACTCTCTAATTGTCATAGTATACTTGAATCCTTATATTTTCTTTTTATTTTCCTTTTCTTTTATCTATTTTTCTTGAATTGATTTTCCTTTTTTATTTTTTTTTTCTTTCTAAATTGATGAAGAGGTATATAACTACAGTCACATAATATGATGTCATAGTTCTGAAACATGGTAGAAGAAACTAGAATAATAATATCAAGAAGTATAGTGTCATATTCCAATTCAGCCACATCTGTCCTAACTTACTAATAATACTCTTTCTCTTATTTGCACTTTCTAACCTCTTCTATTATGACTTAAGTCCTTAAGTAAAGACAAAAAACAACTTTTATATTAAGTAACACAAAAAAACTCAATAGAATTCCAAGTACAAGATAGTCTATCTTATATACTACAAACTATGGTCTGTATGCATATTATAACTAACTTATCCTAAAGTACATGTGCTTTCTATAAGGCCAACATGTTGTTGCTATGCTATATAACATTATCTGTTCCAAAATCTTCTATATCCTTCTTCTGTGTCACATGATTGTGTGACTGTGACTGTGACATATGTGACTACCATGTAACAAGTGTCATGCCTCCATCATGCTTCTGTGACTTGTGTGATAGTCATATATAACATCAAATCATATCTTTTACCTAAGTCCAAAATAAAGAAAAAGAAAAGAAACTCAAAAATAAAATAAAGGAAAATGAGAAAAATAAAATAAAAAGAAAAGGAAAAATAGAATAAAGTCAAGTCCATTATTTGCAACTCTGACATCTTCAGGTGCAGATCACAAGTTTGTATTTCACCTTGGACTTCCTTGTTATACTTTATTAACTCTATGAATATTCATTCCTGGCATTTGAGGATCACTAGAAACCAGGGTAATACTAAGCAGTCTCCATTCTAGATAACTACTCTAAGTAGTATACTTAGTATATAAGCTGGTAGTTTACATTATAAAGCCTCATCCTAAAAATCAAATAAAACTACTACCAACTTCTGGTGTTAGTGACAACACACCTCCCACCTTCTGGTGAACTTAGCTACCCATTATGTCCTGAGTAATCTCATCAGAAATATATAACCAAGTGTAACTTGTAGAGATACAACACATAAGCTAAAGCCAAAGGTTGTTCTTGTTATAGTACGAGAGTGTGGACAGACTTTGGACTAGGGTTAGGGTTAGGACCTTAGATAATTATTAGTCTACAACAGACAAAGGGTTAGGAGATAGGCACGTGACCTGGAAGTCATGTGGTAGAGTCTAGAGCGGTCTGGAAGGACTTAGGGTCTAGAAGGATTGGGAAGAGTCTAGAAGGAGCTAGGATTAGGAGATGACGTCAAGGGACAAGGGTTTCTCATGGTGTACACATGGTGTGCACATGTACAAGCGGAGATTAAAGGTATGATGTCAAGGCACATGTAGGAAGCATGGTGGCCTTATGGAAAACACATGTGGATGAGTAATAGGACATGAGGACAGAGCATGGACTTTAGGGTCGGTAATATAAT
>Ga0157363_1002490_pt1 | contig 16268 bp, 10 predicted proteins | sample AttsexASBM1_FD_111477 | JGI IMG/M metagenome (GOLD analysis project Ga0157363, IMG submission 111477) | Fungus gardens microbial communities from leaf cutter ant in Ribeirão Preto, State of São Paulo, Brazil - Atta sexdens ASBM1 | ecosystem: Host-associated > Fungi > Mycelium > Unclassified ... | reverse complement strand
CCCTCCCCTTGTAGAGGGGGACGAATCATATTACTTTGAAGCATCATATACTTTACAACACAAAGTAAGAGCCATCTTCCTCTCTGCCTAGGAGGTCTCACTTTCTAGTGGAGTTTAAGTAACAGACGACAATTTTGATTAATTTTGATTAAGTTTCGATCCAAAATATATATTATGTAGCATATGATCTATAATACATGTTATTAAGAATATATTATGTATTTTTCGTGCTTTTTGTTGGACTGAAATTTTTTTTTCTTATGTTTTCTGTTTGTAATTGTTAGCTATTTTGGTATCAGTTGATTGCAGAATTTTTTTACTATTTTTCTTGTATTCCTCGTTAAAAATATTTCCGAAAATCATTTTCGTTTCGAGGCGCCAAGATTAACGTAATCATGCTTGCAAGTAATAATTACTTGTTTCAAATATTTTAAAAGCTCATATATTCACAAATCTGACATAAAGTTTATTACATGAAGCATTTTCAAAATATATTCTGAGTCCTAGTAAACTTAATACTTTACAATCAAGATTATTAAATTAAAGGCCCGATTGCACCGATACTTTGACTTTCAGCCAGGCTTAAAACTCACTTCCTCTCTTTAAAGCCAAGAGAGAGAGAGAGAGAGAGAGAGAGAGAGAGAGAGAATTTAAGTCTTGCTTAAAGATCAAAGTTGATTTAACTCGATCTAAAAATAAATTCAATTTGCTTATTTTATATAAAAAAAAAGTTGCTTCTTCAATCAATTTAATTTTTCTTCAAAGGAAAACGAATTCTTGTTTTGAGTATATAATAATGAGTTTTCGTAAAACTTGTGATAAATATATTTGAAGATTATTATCAAGAAGATTTTTTGTTAAAGATAACTGTTAAAAGGAAGAAGATAAATTGGGGTAATAATTTTTTTTAGTAATGGAGTGGCATTTTTTGTGTGTATTTAATCTGAAAATGATATCGTTTTTGTTGTTCTTTAGTTCTCGCGTATGATTATCCTATATTTGATGACAAACACCGCGAGTCATATTCACGCGTTTCTCCGAAACTAATTAATTATATAAAAATGATAATTAACCAAGCACCTGTCACGGCGTACAAAACGAGTGAACGAGACTACATCGAGTGATGACATGTGAATGAAATAGCTTTCAGCGCTCGTTTCGTTTGCTGCAAAACGCTCAGCTATTTCGCAAATTGCGAGCGGCGTGGCTGTGACATCATAGAGCATTCGCAGATCTGCGTATCGATGGACGAACGATGCCCGGGGAAAATTTCGTGCATTTGTGGCGAACCGGCGATACCGCCAGTGCGCCGTCAAAGGACCGAAGCCAGACGCATACCGCGTGTTCGCGAATGCTCTCCCGACCGATTGATCGACAATGTGTCAGAAGGTACTTTCTATAGGGTATTGTCTAGACAGGATATCTCGCGACTGTGCCGGATGCGCTTTCAGCCGCAGGTTCTTTGACAAATTTGAAATCGATGCTGGCAGGTATATGATGGAGAATCATAATTTGTCTAGATTTTTCCACTTTTAGCGCTCCGACAATCGGGATGCCAATTAAATTTCCACCAAGATAGATTTAAGTTATAATTAGATTGGGCAGTAAGTTTTATTATGCATTCATAGCCTTGACGAGAAAGATGAGGAAGGGCTTAATTCTCCAAAAGTTTATATCTCTTTTAATTCAAGATAATTCAGGACTGAATATTAAAAATATTATGAATAGAAATACTCTATTTTTACTTTAATATTTAGCGTTGATCTGATAATACTGTCAGAATTAATATTGATTAACTATATCGAAGGCTTATCACTGAAGTAGCCATTATTATATTCGAAATTATTTTATCTTATCAACTGTCAGAGTATTTGTATTTGAAAGTATCATATCTGATTATGACATCAATATATGAAACTTTATTTTTAAAAAGAAAATCCGGTTAATTTTCAGGATTTTAGTCGTCGAATAGAATTTGAATTAATTAATACGGTAGTTTCGAAAAATCGGTCCGACTCGAGTTTGGATACATTACACATATCATATGACATCTTCCTATTCTGCCACACGCTTTAATCGGGTCACTGACTCTACGGCGTCGACTGGAATCCAATCGCAGGAATGTGTCCTCGTAGCCAAATCGACCAGACCGATCGTATAATAGGAGGTCGTGATGGCTATAAGTCGCTATATAATGACTATAGCACGCTATAGTCGTGGCGCTATAACGAGACTAGAATTGCTGATTCAACGAAATCGCATATGCGCGAATACGCAGCTCTCGCACAGTTCATCGCAGTTGGATGGCTCTGTTCATCATGCCATTATCATGCCGTTAACGTCGCCATTATCGTGCAGATGTCCCGGCAGAAACTGGTTTCCGCGCAATCCTATACGACTACGTATATATTTTTAATGTAACCGGAAAGCACATACGGGCTTACATGATTCAGGTTCTGGTCTCAATGAAGACCAGAACACTTTAATTGGTATGTAATATATTATTATAATAATTATAAGGATTTTATCCTTAGAGAGATAATAAAGAATTTATTTCCAGATAAATTTTTTTTATTGAAACGACAAAAATATATATTACTTATTTAGTTTAGTTTATACTGCTTTATCGTATTTAACGTTATAATTATACCAAGCCAACATTTTCGCATTTGTAAACCTCTCCCTGCATTTTTTGCATCCAATTTGCTATAGATATATACAACGGTCAAAAGTAATTAGCTTTCCTCTCTATTTGTCGCGTAACAAAACTGCCCCGAGAGACGTTAACCGATCCGATTTAGCGCGAATAAATTTAACGCGACACGGTTTCGTACAGACCGTACGCACTTCGCACACAATCTGATATTATGGTAGAGCTAGTTGGACGCGAAGCATAACTCAATTTCTCGGCAAACGACTGCGCCCGCCCTCCACGCGCGCGTCGGGGCACGACGGCAATTCCAACAATTCCGTACTCCCGTAATTTGGCTCGTGAATAATTACCGCCGAGGGCGGTGTCGAAAATAACAATATATTTCCGGGATTGCGTGACGGCGCGTAAACAAGAAGCAAAACGAGATTCGGTTCATTCGTTCGTACGTTTGCTCACGCGCTTTCTGTTTGTTTCTAATTCATGAAATGCATTAAAAGGATGGACGCTTGTCCACCTTGGTGACTAACGCTTTTCTCGCCAAAGAGAAGGGTAGGTCGAGGATTTTCAGACGTGGAGGGAGATACCCGCTACGAGATTTGCGTGGCCGAGAGCCATAAAGGCACACACGCATGTGCACCTGCATTCACGGTATTCACGCGTACATGACGGCGCCGTATGATTCGTACGTGCTTGCGTATGCGCGTGCATGACTCCGGGTGCTTCGAGTGGCGGACCCATTAGCGTGGATCATAAAGGTCCTCAACCTAGTGAGTCACTACGGGTTAATAATTACTACACCGAGCACCACATGCAAGTCCGTGCACTCGTTCGTGTTCTTCTCTCGTTCTCGCCCCTCTTCCGTGCTTGTGCAACACTAGCGCACATTCACAGAGACCCCAATAGCGTAATCAAACGAAACTGGTTCCATGCCGTTTTCAAAGAGAACATTTAACAGGATATTGTCGTTGACAGAGAGAGAGACTGAATGTCTCAACCGCTTCTCGTAATCGTTTAGATCAATTAAGAAATTGGCCTTCCAAATGTATATCGCATAATTATTAACTATATTTTAACTTTGAATTATATTTGACAATTATTTTGTATAAAATTATTGTATCAAGAAGATCTAATATTAAATAGATTATTACTTTTCTAAAGTTTTCCAGCTATCTAATGGATTATCTTGTTGCGCCGCTATACATTTAATTCTTTGATGTAAATGAGGGAATCTTTTCTTTTTTCGACGCCACTGAGCTCACGAGTGCGTGCGGTGCGCCATGTTGCAGGTTGTGTCGAAGAGCGACGGCCACGGCGCGGCGGCGACGACAACTTTTGCCTGACGTGACACACCAGGTGCGCGTCATGCACGCGAAGACACCCGCCCGGATAGTATGCACCCGATTAATCGTATTTATATCCTCGTACACTCCCTGTGTATCTCTGGGCAGTTTTCCTCCTCGTTCTGCAAAGCAAAATGACGCAGTTTCGTGAAGGAATTAGCATAGAAATAGAGATATCACTGCGCACAAATTTCGCGCGTCTTGCATTTTCCACACGCTTACTCAAAATCTCAAACTTTACGTGCTTAGCATACATCGACTTTCAAAGAACTACTACGGTAAATCTAAAAACCATGGCTTATTAGCGCTATTAATTTTAAGAAGCACAAAGTTTTGTGAAAATCTTACTTATCTCATAAAAGAGAAAGACGAATGATCTCAGAGTTACGCGAATCGCATTCTAATGTCTCATGCGATTTGTTATCTGTTAATCTTCTATATTTATTTCAAAATTCCTTTCTGAAATTTTTTAGATATTTGCAGTAGAACCTCTTTCAATACTTGTTTAATACCTTTTGACGCAATGCAGCTTTTAAATCTTCTTTCCTCATCTTTTATAAGAGTCAAGTTTAGCAACAGATCATGACGGATCGTGGTAATCGTCAAAGTGAATGTAAAAAAGAACAAATCCAGAGCGCATTACTTTGAAGCGACCGTAGACGGTTAAGTTATGGCAATGGCATCACCGTGTTCGTGCAAAAGAAATCTAGTTTGAAACTGGGAGTCGCGAACTTTGCCGTTACAGTCGAGCGAACCATAGTTGGACGTAGTTGGAAAATAGTTTAGTGCTCCCATGAATTATAGCTGAGACGTTAGTTTACGTTACTTTAGTATCCACGTTGGTGGTAGGTATAATTCTCTATGTATAAAGCAAAAATTTTAAACTCTTTTTTTAACTTGTTGAAAACATTTAGACAATTTTTTGTCATTACGATATGATTTATCGATAAACATTACAGTGATAAAAATTGTGCATTTAAAATTATCAGCCTGATGGATAATAATACCTAATGTCATTAAAAGAATCAACATAGAATAATATGTGATGGAATCGTATTCATTATTGCTAATGTGTAAAAAAAATCAATTATAATTTTTAATAAAGAATTTCTCTAACGTTTCAAAAGTGCATTTATCTTATTTAAATGATATTCTACAAGTTGAGATTTAAAAAGATTGATCGAAAGTTAAATGAAGAACTGCAAATAAGTTTAGGGGAAAGTTAAATTTGAGATGAGACAGATAATAAGAAAAATGAAGGAAGAGAATATACTTTCGATGTATATCTACAGTAGTTGGCGCTGAAAATTTCGTAACGGAATAGAGTACGATTGGTCTTCCGCACGGACTGTAACAGACCGGTCGTTCCGCTTTAAAAGTTATCAAGCGGTATGCTTTTCTAGCTGTAAAACGTGCCAGCTATCTACATCGTATTCGCCGACGCGATCGCTTTGGCTGCTTCTCTCGCCCACGGGAGAGAAGTGAGAGACGAAGAGGTACGAAGGACGAGAGAGGATGGGATGAGAGACGCTAAAGTCTGCACGATGAGGAAGTTTGTTGCAAACTTTACGCGACTCCGGAGCGAAGCTGAAGAGAGATGGAATCGCACCCGCCCGGTTTTATGGGTCGTTCCGTTTTACTTACATCATAAAAATTCCTCACGCCGCCGATTTGCCGCAAACTATTCTCCTCTCGGCAAAGAGAGTGGGAAGGAAGAAGGAATTATTAGATAGAGGATTAGGGATATATCTACGAACAACAGCAAAGTGCATACACGTGTTTGATCTGTATGAATGTATTCCGCGTCAATGATTACAGCAGCGAGCTAACGTTTAATGACCTTCGTTAAATTATCTTTTTAATGGAGGCGAGAGAGATTTTTTTTTATTCTGACTGTATAATTGATTAATCTTCTTTATGAATATTAATCTACTTAATTTTAATATGAAGTATTATGACCGAGAAGTCGCGTTCTTATGAAAATTTATGAAAAATCATGTCAGACTTTTTTTCCCCCGACTATTTTTATTAACATAGATTAACCGATAACATACCTATAATCCGAAGTATATACTTACGTGACTCACGAAAGATAACTTTTAATGCGGCAACGTTATGGTATGAAGGCTAACGTTTGAAATTTAAACGAGCATGCTTAGCGAAACCGGTCTTTGAAAATATGCGGACAATCGTAAATTTGGTTGTCGTAAAGATTTTATTTGCATAGAGCTTGCATAATATGAACGATAATACATGTATAAATGTACTTGTAACAGAAAATTATACGGGTGACACATCCTGTGCTGTTGTATATCTCTTCTTGAAAGAATTGATTAGTGACTTGCTACTTTACAAGAGTTTTGTACAAACATAAAAAAAAAAATGATCGCTTATAGAATCATCAAGAACAAAATGTCAACTATCCATAATCCACAAATTTCTCTTTAGTAACAGAATTAAGAACGGTTGTTTTGCTGCACGTTTTAATCTTCGTCTCAGCGAAGAAAACGAGATGCAAATTCACGATTTACTACAATTTACTACAATTTTAAAAATTAAAACCATCGCTCGTTTAAAAAATATGACAGCTTGTCCTTCTTTTTTATTTACCTTCGAATTGGGTAGCTTCTAATGCACAATTCGAGGTTTGCTAATGCGACATATCTATGCGACTTAGAATTTATGTATCGACATTATATATGGACTGTGATTTATATGAGACACTGCTCGAATTTTGAGTGACGTAAAGGGTTTCGTCCGTTCAAAGTCATTATACTAAATTATACTTGCAATTCAAACTGAACTTTTAATTGAACTAATTAATTGTGCAATTTGCATAGGCCACTTGATCGGTTGAACTATTTTCGGGCAGTCTAAAAGGACCTTCGCAGCGGCAGTTATTTAAACAGCGATGAATAATACGTGATGTAAGAGACCCGGCGCGTTTATATTATGCTAAATCTGCAGTATTAATCTTTTATTAATTTTCATTTATTAGTAAGAATAGTTAATGAAGATAGTCTTATAATAATTATCACAAAATTTTAAATTTATCGTAATCTGAATTTGTCTCTGTCGTAATTTTGGAAGATTATTTACGAAAAGTTAAATTTCTCTTTTAGACTTTCGAAGGAGCATTATTTATCTAAGAACAAGCTTAACCATGGATTTAACTTATTTTAGCTTCCCATTTTCTGTGAGTTAAATACTTTACGTAAATAAAAGCGAGTCGGGAATTCTACCTTTTGTTATGTTTAATGCAAAGTTGGCGAAAGGACGACAAAGTTAAACGAGGCCGCCATTATTGTCCGAGCATTATCACTTTACGAGGCGCAATATCCGAGTTTAACACGTAACGATCATCCAGGAATACCTTGAATCCTCACTAAGTCAGTATAACACGGAGAATAAAGTTAGACCAGGTCGCGTTATCGGAAACAATCTTTCTTTATGAAGAAAGAGGCGCTACCACGCGATCGCCGATAAATACTCATCGTTAATACAAATGATCGGTGTGACCGTAACCTCTTTACACATATCGTAGAAAAAGGCGGCACGGCTAGCTATTTTTTTATATATCGCGAGCTTAAAGCCGCCTCTAAAAATACCAGCTGTCTCACATCGAGGTCATCACGGACGAACGAGGCGCGATCGAAGAGAAAAAGAGTCGCGCGAGAAAACGCCGAGATTTATTCGAATGTTATTGAGATATGCGGTGTGTAGGTGGAGTTGAAATTGAGCATCATTTAAAAATTATTGGAATTGCGACGAATAGAATTCACGCTGGAAAAATCGCCAAGGTTATCCCTAAGATTGGAGAATAATTATATCTATACTTTTTTAAACTTTATCTCTCAATGCAATTATCGTAATGATCAAAGTACTGGGTATTATTTTTTAGAAAGTTCTTTAGATTTTTACATGATAAAGAATTAGAACGAGAGATAGAAAAGAGAGACGGACAGAGAGAGTGAGAAAGAGGTAATTAATACGAAGTCTTGCATAGATATGCTTTTATTAAAAAAAAAAAAGAAATTGTATAGTATTTGATGTATGGTGAAATATTACAACCGTAATGATTTATAAATAGTGAACAATTTTACGTGATGAAAGTTTACTTTATATAATATAAAAGCTTATAGACTAAGATATAATTAACCGAGATTCTCTACGAGAGAGAATCGTCGCGTGTTCCACGATGATTTTAACCAGATTATTATTCGCTTAATTCCATTAATATTTAAATAGACTTTGATAAATTGAACTAATAGACGAATAGAATATAAATTTTGAGATTTATAATAAATTTCCCAAAGATTTGACAGATCCAATGTTACCATTAACGAAAATATTACTCTTAGCTTAGAGTTAATGCATTATTTGTTCAAAATTAATTATGATGCCACGCAGAAAAATCTTAATCTAAATTGATGAGAGAATGTAATGTGATTCTTCGAAATGTGTAGCGAAATTTTTAAAAATACATCGCTAATATTTAGAATTACTATTAATGTCGATGAATGTTGGATCTCGTAAAAGTATCCTTGCCAAAAATCATCAACATATAGTTATCGCAACAGTGTAGTTGTTCGGTCACAACGATACACCCAGTGTATTTATAGTAATCTACATGATTTACCCATTCGTGCGCGCGGATCTCGTACATACTGGGCGAGTTGCCAAGTTGTGTTTATCAGTATTAGCATATCCACGATTATTAGCATTCGTGATCAATGTCGAGACTCTTCATTAGCATAGGTCATCGAATTTCACAGAACACACATACAAAGTTATCGCGTCAAAAGTCGAAACACAAAACTAATATAACGACCATTATCGCTGCTGTCTCATGCGAAAGAATTATCGTTTTCGGAGGTGACCCGTAAATCATGTGATATTTTCAAATAATGTAAATTGGTGATTAACGTGGCACAAGCTGGCAATTGTAACGATTGTATATAGAGTTTGACGATATTGCCAAGTTTCGTCTTCGATGAGTTTTCCCTTGTCCTTAAATCTGCAATAAAAAAGAAAATATAAAAATAAGTACTGGCGTGTGGACTCCTATTTTGTTCTACAACATTATATCGAGCGTCTAGAAATCGGAGAGAATCACCCGCAACGTTTTCTCGTAAATTCTCCTCTTATAACCGAAGGAAATGTTTATGAGAAAGAAATGATGTAGCAGAGTGCCGTTCAAACCGCAATGGCGGTTCCTGTAGGTCATCTCAATTTCACGAACACCAATTGGTCAACGTTGCGGACGTACTTCTCCGTATTTTCCATGTCTCTTTAAATCGATATGACGCGACACTTCTGATGCCGTATGACAATATATGAGACGTATAATTAAACGAAATGGAGCTATGCTATTTGCGGTTTCCGCGAATGTAACGACTTCACTCAGGAAACTTCGCTCAATTAATGGGAGATATGATTATGCTCTTATTACGTTTTATACGTTGTATCATAAAAATGGAAGGAACGGTAATGGAAAAGCCTCGAAGAAATTGCATCGAGACGCGTGCGATTTCTCACAAATCTAACTTACCGTCGATACCGTAACCCGACTAGCTGAGGAATTAATATTTACTTGTCTCTTGAGTTTCTATTTCAAACTTAAATCGATCAAATTAATTAAACAGTTCCGCTCAAATATAGTAATAAATTATAATGAAAGATTGCCAACTCGATTGCACTCCATCTTCTCGATATTTTACGAAACATTATTTTTGTTTGTTTTTCAATTTAAAAACACCAAAGATAACATTTATAATATCATATGGAAGCAAGAGTCATAAACGTAACATATTCTTGCACGACTTCTTCTTTCTTTATTCATGACTATCTAAATAGCGTTTTATTCTGCGATTATCGATCCCATCTCAAGGCTCTCCTTTACGACCATAAATCCTCGCGCGGAAGTAACATCACCGGTATCAGGAGTGGCCCCTTCGTAATATATACGAACAAGTATAATCGGCCACCACATTGCCTTCCACTACTTTTTGATCGCGTAATGCGATTTACCGGCCGGTGGATCGATCGAGGTGTATTAATATTTAAAATATGACGCCGGTGACGCAGGCTATATACCCGTTCCGACACGTATATACGGATACATATACATGCTATATACCGGTTGTACCAGTCTGTGGACGAGTTGGAGGTTGGAGGTTGGAGGGAGAGGCATCCGGCGTCAGGCGTAACGCCAGAAACTGGAACGACCAGTTATTCGACTCGCGCGGAGCGTCTCTCGGCGAAAACTTTCCTCCCTCCCCCTCCCCCCCCTCTCTCTCTCTCTCAACCCTGTCTCTTCTAAGAAACAAGTTGAAACATAGTTAGCATCTCCCAACTCGCTGTCGCGATGATTTCTGAAGACATCGTCGGTTTACACATTCTTAAGCATGGATGCGGACTTCGGTTTAAATTCTCTAGCGGATTTGTGCTGCCGCGTTACGAAGTTCGACCTCGCCTGAGTGCTTTGGTGTCGAAGTTATTCGAGCTTAGTCATCGAGAAGATTAAAACATCGTGCGTAGGTACACATTAGAAAAAGAAATTAATCGTTGCTAACGCGCGATTTTTCATTTTTTTTCAGTAACAAACTAATAAACTTAGCGTCATTCACATTCACGGGAGACGGTCAAGTGAGATCGAACTTCATAATCCAGGTTGATTAAAAGTTTCGTGATCAAGAAATAGAGATTTCCGAGACTATATAAACTAACTGTATAAACTAGCTCAAAACAACGATATTCCTAAACATAGGCCAGGAGCAATTCGCTCGATAGTCCGTTAAACTTTTCCCTAACGTAATCGTGACGCTCTCGATTTAAGTTGTAATCGAAGTTAAAGGGTTACAATCCTCGTCGTTTCGCAGTGAAATGTTCTGAAAGTTGCTCAACGTAATCCCCGTCAATTTGATAGAATCGAAATTAGGAAAACTCCAACGGATATGTGTGTGTGTGTGTGTGTGTGTGTGTGTGTGTGTGTGTGTGTATGTCGGCAACGCCTTATAAGTTCGTCCAGCGCTGTGTGTCTCGCACCTTAATCGGTCCCCAGTCGCCGACCAGCGCTTAAGAAAAGTGTTTGGGACGCGCTCGGAATTCAGAATTCGTTCGCACAACCCTCACGCATCTCAACGGAACGGAGGGAAGTCTTGACCGTAGGGACGAAGGGCAGGAGGGACGCGATGCCTAGCACGTTCCAGCGAAATGCCTGCGCGAGCGTCGCTCTAAGCGATACGTGCGGAATACTAACAATAAGCGCCCGTGCTGCTCTCGTGCTCTCAGCAAACCGTACCTCGCGCCTTCGAGTGACGTCCGGTGTCGTTGCGTTCATCTATTGCACATGGCTTATCCCCACACAGCACAATTCTTCAATAGATATTCAGAAGACATACCTTCATTATATTATAGGTCGTAGAACATCCTATGGACGTTTTAAAGAATATCACTTGGAGAACTGTGTTGCGTTGTGTGGGGTCCCCTACAGAAAAGAAGTTTTTCGCATATCATGGTTAAAGAGTTAAATCGGCACAGATCATGTTGATAGCGATAATTACACGATACGATAATTGCTAAATGTTTTTTAAAACATTCTCGGTTCTCCGTTATTGCGAAATGTGATACCCGGCCTTCGGTTACATATGATTCTTCGGCTACGAGGGAGGTCAAAGGGGATTCATCCATGTATCGTTTCGATTCTTTATGGACCCGAGTAATCTGTTGGCTGTCCCAGATATTCGTGACCTTTGCCACACACATACTTCGTGACAATGTTTAGACGGATGAGGTGCAGCAAATTGCGGCCACGCCAACTGTAATTGGAGTGTGCGAGATGCCGGCGGTGATGCCTATCGTTTTCAAGTAAATTAATCTTGAAACGTAACACCCTACTCCGCGAGTACCAATTAACGTAACGGCGCTTCCTTATCGGCGCGGTCTGATCTTTAATGTCTTGAATCTTGTAAGAAAACGGCCGACGCGCTTGCTCGCGCACTCGCGCACTCGCGAAGCCTGGATGCGCAGCCGCGCGCTCTTAATTTCAATGGATAGGAAAGCGTGGAGCACGCTACAAGAGTTTCACGATCGATGAATAGAGCATACGGTATGTCTCGCGCGCCGCGCCGGAGGTACTTATCGGAGTTTCTAATCGTTTCTCCTTGAAATCGCACGGATTTCATTTCTCCGCGAGCATCGCAGCACAACGATTATTCGCGCAACATCGTTTAAGTGGCAAACTTTGAATGAGAATTCCCATCAATATCGAAACCCTCTCTTATTTCGTATATAATTAATTCACATACATTTTATACCTTTCCCAAGTTATTAATTTACATTCATAAATCTAAATTGTTCAGTCGAGTCGATTTTATTAAAACTCATCGATCTTTATTTTATTGTCTTCTACGGAACAATTATACAGTATTATACACTATTAGAAATGTAATCATGAGTTTCCTTTACATGTAAATGAAGCTCGTGGTTATGAATGAGATCAAAAATAATGAATGATTTAACTGAAAATTAAGTTATAATAGTTACTTAAATGAAATGAACATGTACATTAAATTTATGAAATTTAATATACTTTTAATAAAATTTTATGAAAAGTACATTTCATAAATTTTCATGAGAAGTATATTAAATTTTATGTACATGTACACAAATATACTTTTTAATATAAATACATTAAATTTATAATATAATGTCATGAAATTAAATTCAAATGAAATTAAATTCAATTGTCTAACTTAAAAGTTAATAAAATTTAAGAACATTTCTAACAGTGTATATAATTTTGAAGACAAAAAACGGACAAGATAGGTTAATAAATGTTGTTAGAATCTGAAAAATGTACTCTCTCATTCGGATTTACGAGTCTTTAAATGTCTTCAAGAATCGACTATAAAAAATAGTAGTATCCTTTCGTCACGGAAGCGCATATCTGCGCTGTTGGCGAAACCGAGGGAACTTATCTGCTTCGCTTTCGTGCATGGATCCTGCACTTTTATCGTGTCGCGTTGTGATAGACGAGCCTCTCTTCGAGTTTCCAGAACGCGACGCCATTTCCAGGAAGCACGCCGGAAGGTCGCGATTGTCTCATGTGACGCGATATCGCGAGTGCTCGTGTAGAAAATGCTCGCGATATTTCGACCTGCGATTACAAGAGAGCTGATATGACGAGAACGTGAAGAGAAGAATCTATCAAACACACGTAGTTGATAATATTAAAAGTGTACTATCCTCTTTTCAGTGTACAGAATGCATTTTTTCCTACTGAATTGCTTGCGTTTTAATAAATTTCATCATTAGAACTGCATCACAAAATACAGAAATTCTAGTAGTTTATTAAAACGCAAGCAACTCAGCAAAAAAAATGCATTGCATACTGCAGTATAGGCAAATGAAGATTTATAATAATTTTTAATATATTTATTTTCAAAATTGATATTTCCGTAAATCGGAAAATTTATTTCATAGAAAATAGAGTAGTAAAAATAATATTGCTAATAGATATCTTCAAACATATTTTATCAAACAATTGTCAAGTAGTTTCAGAATTTAGCAAATTAAAATTAACAACACAGAAACTATCAACATTCAAAATAAAACAGAAATAATGATAATATCGATAGACAGCATTGACGTAAACATTCCATTTCTAGAACAGAAACCGATATTCCACGTTTAGAGTCGTAGCTGGCATAGTTCAATATAAGTAAGTACCAGCGGCGAAAGTTATGCACCACGGACAATATTCTCGCGGAAGGTGCATTATAGATGAAACAGCACGAAAGTTCGCCGTGCGCGCGCGCGTAAGAAGGCGGAGTCGTGGCCGTAAATAATAAGTCAAGTTTTACCGTCCGTCAAGCTGAACAAGGTGCTCTCCGGCGTGACATAGATACGTTAACGCGGCTTGCGATCTCAGAAAAGCCACGTTAACATGAACTCGTGACTCTAACCTCCAGCCTTCCTTCCTTCTCAAGGACGACATTCACGAGAGCGCCTGTTTTGCAACGGTCATGTCTGCGCGAACATAAACCTCTTTTCGTGAGTCATGCTACCCACGTTCTCGCGTGGCGAAAAAGAAGGAACCGCGCGCGCAGTACCGGCATATTTTTTTATCGCGAGTTTAGATTTTGTCGGTAAGCCGGATACGAGAACCGGTGAAACCTCCCCCTTCTCGTCTCTGTGAAAAGATTCAACGAGAAATCGTCTGTATACAATGAGCAGTCGTTACGTAAAGTCTGCGAAAGTGCAGAGTTTATAGCGACTATAAGAACGCGATTAACGGCAGACTCGTCTTATCGTTCGCCTCAGCCGAGCTTTCAATCTTTCTCTGGTAAAGCTTTCACCTTACAAGGACATTGTTCGTACGGTCGCTACGATGATCTTCACGCAAGTTGACGTGACTTATCGACGCTTCTATTGTAATTAAACTTTGTACGTTGTATAAAACGTAATAATGGAGCACGTAGTTCTGTTGCAATTAAACTTTACTTATTATGTAACTTATAATAAGAGTTACAAGATCATAAGATTGCGCACGACACGTGAAGTCCAGTGCCGTTTTTATATTAACGTCAATTAAGTTAAATTATTTCATATTTAACGTCTTGTATTAATTGGAAATTACTCAATGTGTATATATTCAAACATGTAATAATAATGTGTACGCGTCGTTATAATGCCGAATAAAAATAATGCCGATATGATATTGTATGCGTGTGAACAGGGTGGTCCGATCACGAGAATCATCCCTACTATATAGGTCTTTATACTCCCACTCACGGTATTCCGTCCGCTATTATTACATTTCTTCACGACACAGCAAGCGTATAACGATCTAATAAACCGGTCCCCTTCGATCTCGCCCGGCCGGAATCTCGAGGCCGGAGATATTCTCGGCGGGCGTGTAACATCAGGACGAGAGTGAAGATCGCACAGAGGTCAGGCACGGGAACCGCTTTCATCATCCGGTACGTTGCGGTCCGCTTCTTCCCCCTTTCCCAGCGCGCGTTCCCTTCTTGCGCGCCTCCTTCAATCCGGCCCCATCTCCTCATCCTCGCATCTCGTATCTCGCCGGGCCGGGCCCGCCAAGCTCCGTTCTCCGTCTCTTCCTCGTCCACTTTTTCCTTCTCGGTTCCCTCCTTTGGTACCCCTTCACCGCGCTACGACAGATACACACCGTAGTTATGCGTTACACATACAGGGGGACTGCATAATACATAACGACTCGACCCGTAGGTAGGCAGGCGCTACATGGTCAAGTAAATAGGAGCCTGAACCTGTCGAACCGGTTTTTCTTCTCCACCTTCTCCTTCTTCTTCTTCTTCTTCTTCTTCTTCTTCTTCTACTTCTTCTTCTTCTTCGATTTATCCCCATCCTCGCCGTCGCACTTCTTCGACCACCTCCTACTCCGAGCCGATGATCGACTGCCATCGCCATCGGCAACAACCGTCACCCTCTGCCCACAGCTCTTCGTGACCGGAGGATGGGAAGGGTCCAAGGGGAAGGGGATTAACTCGAACTGCGAGATTTGTGCTCAGGGACGTACTTCCCGTTGCGTTGCAAACCGCTTGTCATCATTGACATGTTGCCGGCTATATTGACAGAATACTAGTCATCGTTGATCCATCCTTGATCGTATATTTCATGGTACCTGATACAAAAGAAACGATAAATGATGTATTGTAGAAAGAATGTTTTCATTCGTATTAACTAATAATGCTTTATATTATATTATGAGATTAATATAATTACCGTTTCGTTTTTTTATTATATTCGTATCATTGCACTTATGAGAGTCACAGCCCCAATGCTTCAAAGATCGATCTTTTTTGTTTGGAAAAATAATCTAAAATTCCAAATATTAAGAAGTACATATATATATATATATATATGTATGTATAATATTCGATTCTCTAAGATCTATTTTCTAGCATCTAACATCTATTTTCATGTTCTTAAACATTTTTATTTTCTTTAAGGTACTATATCATTGATCATTAGTTACATGGATTTTATAGATTATACAATGGATCTTTTTCAACACAAAAGTTATATTCACGAATTATTTGATTTTCACTAGTCACAAAAATCACTACTAAAAATTAAATTAGGTTGTCAATATGATTTTTTGTTATGATAGAAAGATATAAAATTTACGTAACGGACAATTTGGAAAATTCTATAAATTATTTGGAGCAATTTCTATACATTTTCTATTGAAAAGCTAACACTTCTAACTCTTATTTGAAATATGTTAT
>Ga0157363_1002488_pt1 | contig 16269 bp, 12 predicted proteins | sample AttsexASBM1_FD_111477 | JGI IMG/M metagenome (GOLD analysis project Ga0157363, IMG submission 111477) | Fungus gardens microbial communities from leaf cutter ant in Ribeirão Preto, State of São Paulo, Brazil - Atta sexdens ASBM1 | ecosystem: Host-associated > Fungi > Mycelium > Unclassified ... | reverse complement strand
CTTATTATCACTACATCAAGCGTCCATCATTTCATTTAAAACAAAACCTCCGCAAACCGCATTCCAACTGAAGAAGGAAATTACTCCTCAGTAATCACCAACTTCGAACCAGTCTTCAAGTGTAATAATCAGCTAATTATCCTGGGATTTTAACTCCCTTAACCGAATGAGAAGTATACCCACAACAGCGTCGTATCTAGGATCCCCTTATAACAGATCATTGGACGTGACAAACGTAAAATTTTTAGTGGCAGCGGTGGGATCTCACCAGGTTGCATACCGCCTAATAGGGTATCATCAGATGGGATATTTTCTCAAGATTTATTGTGGTTTCTAATACTTCCCACAATAAACCAACGGGGATAAGAATCAATGAAGATTCTATTGATTTTGCTCATTCTATTTACTGGAGCTCTCTCTCTCTCTCTCTCTCTCTCTCTCTCTCTCTCTTTTTCTCTCTCTCTTTCTCTCTCTTTCTGTAACTTAACCCTCAATTTCATTTGGCAAACAAAAAGAAAACTTAGCAAAATGACGACCACTAATAACGGAGTAAATGCATTGACTCATCAGATTGGAAATTTGAATGTTAATGAAAATATGCCGCAACCATCTCATGCATCATATATCCATGCACCATATACCAGTTTACGAGAGCTGTTTAATTTACAGCCGAAATAATACTTCCATTTGATGGTAAAAATATGCCAGTCTCTCAATTTTCAAACAGTTGCATTCATACAAGAAATATGGTCTCACTGCTATATGGTTTAGTTCAAATAATTAAGAATAAGTTAGTCAGCACAGCATGAGTAGCATTGAATAAAGAATATAATAATCGACACACTATTGATCGCCTTAAAAACTCGATTTGCTCCTGTGTATTCATCACTACAATTATATGATTCTCTCGCATAGCGCAACACCCAGACGAACTGGTAGTAGATTACGGAAGTCGAGTAATAATTTCTATATCAGCTTAAGACATCTCTACATCACCTATTATCTAAATGAAATTCCAAATCAAGCCGCTTACTCTCATAGCTCCAGAAACCAATATCGTAAGAAATTTCCTTACCGGATTACAATCCGAAATAATAGAATAGGTACGCGAGATAACGTGAATTTAAATAACGCCATCGAATCAGCAATAAAAGCTGAAGTTGAATATAATGAGCATGAACAACGAACAAAAATAACACAAAGATTGATACAGTCAAGACGATGCAACAGTTGCATGGGATATAGACATGACTCTCATACTTGCAGTACCATCGATACTACAGCACAAGTATGACTCGACTGTCCAATGGCAACCGAAAATATGCACCTTTTGTAAAAATCCAGGACACATACGTACAGATTATAAATCCTTATTACCTCGAAATCCAAACCGAAATTTGAACAATCAGAACGTTTTAATCACCGATTTAATTTACAAAATGCAAACATCTCATAATATAGGACTATTTTGTCGATATTGAAAGAACTCAGGGCATAACCTTGAACAGTATCGAAAGAGACAATACAATAATAATCAAGAAAATCAAAATTTTCGAAGAAGTTAGGGAAACTCTGAACGGCAATGCGCAGCTGTAAATGCCCTTGAGTGCGCCTCATAACACAGGAAGATTCGACGAATCAAGAAGAAACGCAAGTGTAAAAATCATGCACATAGGGAAATCACCGTATGTAAATCTACCTAGTGAAAATCTATTTGATGAATGTGTCAATTTCATGATCGACTAGATCAGATTTGAATTTCATAAAGAAATCAATTGTGAAGAAAGAAGTAAAAGTGGATTCCCAGATGATTTTCGAATTAAGTGGAATAACAAAGGATCGAACTCGTACGATAGGCGTAATTAATATACGCATTTTCAATAACGACATCCTCTTCCACGTATCCAGTTAGAAATAGTTCCTCGAAAAAACATCGTTTCGACATCATTATGATGGAAAAGTTATCGATTCGAAACTATCGAAATTTCAACATCTTCGAGTAATAAAAAATTACGTATGTAGAGAGTGCAATGAGAGTTTGATACATTTTTAATATTTTTGATATAAATTTGTGATACGTAATCTTATATTTTGAATATTTTCGTTCAAAGGTCGAATTGACATTTTTTCCGATTTCATTTCGATAATTACAATATCATATAAGCTTTCTCTAATCATAAAAGCTCTAATCATAAAAGCTTTCTCGAAATTTTTCAGAATTTATAAATAATTTTATAATTTTTTAGAAAATTGTGGAATTTTTTTATACGAATCGGAACATTTTTTACAACTGTCAATAAAGTCTACACCTTTTCTTCTAGTAATTCTTTGTATCTTATTTTATTGTTCTACTCCTGCTGAATACAACAAACATTACTTTTATTTGTACTTTGTAGTTTATTTAATATAATCTTATTACGTCACTTTTGTATTGAAGAATTTCAGGGAATAATGTCTGTTACCATAAATGCTGACAACCTAGCGAAATGAGCATGAAATCAAGGAAAAATATCATTGATTCTATCAAAGTCTAGCTAGACTAATTTTAGCTCGAATCGATATCGGAACGATCTCGATTTTTAAATTGAAATGTTAGTTTATCATATAAGTTTCCAATATCATTTGGAAGTATAAAAATACTATTAGTGTCACTGCTACTGCAGTAGTATCATTACTGATACGCAATAGTGTCAATGCTGAGCCAGTATAGTGTTACTACTGTAATAGTATATGACGACATATGATGTAACATAGAACTACTTCCAGTAATATTTGGTATAAAAACTTTATTAGAATAAAAAATACACACACACACATATATATATATCATTAGAGCAATTAGTTATTATTTCAGCTAATAAAAATATTTTGCAGTATTATTAAAAACAAGTTATTATCATAGATGTCATCATTTGTACATTACTGCTATATTTAACATTAATTATTTTTTTATTCCGCCTCTTTTACAACATCTTTGAACAGATCTATTGCAATTATCCATTAACATTATAGATGTTCATGGTTCTTCGAAGGAGCAGTTCCCGTACGATCACAGAAATGAAGCATGGTAAGTGGAGGTTTGGATTCGGATAGGTGATATAAAATTAGTTCTCGAATTTATAAAATAAATTTTTTTTTATTATAATTTTGTCCTGTATTCTCTGAAATATGATGCTAATCAATAATATTTATTTCAACAATAAAATTTTAATAGAACTTTAATGAAATTTTCTCCACCACTATTACGCTATTAGTGACATTACTTGTCGAATTTACTTATTGCATTAATGATAAACTAGTAGTATATTTTTATGCTAACTAGATCAATTCAAGATTTTATTTCCAACTCAAAAATTAATCGAAATTGGAGCCAAAAATTCATCGAAATCAATAGAAATTTCGAAAACTTTCGACTTTTATTTTCGACATCGAAACGACATTTTTTCGAGAAATTATTTCTGACTGGGTAGTTTCAAATGATTTTCCAATCCTTCCAAACAGAATTTTGGAAATAGAATTTTTTTGAAGTCAAAAAGCTACAAGAGCTCAAAAGGCTAGACTATCTGAGGAACAGTCTAATTGTGAATGGAACGCACTACTTCTTTCACAATAATGAGATTACAACGAAACCTGCACGCATGCGTAAACAAATATACGTGCGAATTGCGAATCTTGAAATTCAATGGATATGTAACCAAATTGAATGCTGGACCGCAAGTTTATCTAGGCAATCGTTATATCTAGGCCGTCATACCCAATCGTTACGATAAAGGGTATTTATATACGATAAATGCTTCAGACGAAGATATTGAATTAGCTACCGTGGATATATATCCTATCAAAGAAAGAGTGATATTTTAGTCAAAGGAAAAATAGATGATGTCTCTTTCAACAAGGAGACTCCTGTTCTCAGAAAGGAAATTATGTAGTTGTTACGGCTCGATCATCTAAACGAGAAAGACAAGGCAAATGTCACTAGATTAATAATTAAGCAAGCGGAACGATTCCATTTACTAGGAGATCCCCTAGGGGCAATTAACGTAATCAAGTACTGAATTCATACAATAAATGATCTTCCAATCAATGTTAAGCAATACCATTATCCTCAAATTCACAAAGAAATTCAGCGACAAATGGGTGACATGTTAGAAAAAGGAATAATCGAATTCTCCAACTCTCCTTATAATTCTTCGTTGGATAGAAATCTAAAATTGTTGGAGTAATGTCTGAGATTATAGACAAATAAAAAAAAAATAATTCATTAAGATCGTATACCCGGAAAGGCACCGAATAATGGCAATCGTCCAGACTTGCGCTCGAAAATTTTCTACGCTTGTCCTAGCGTTCAAATCAAAATCTAAATGTGCTGGTGTAATGTCTGAGACTACAGACGAATAAAAAAATAATTTATTAAGATCCTGTTGTTCATAGAGTAAACAGTCATTCACAGTGGAGAATACGCATTTGAGATTTGACAATGTTTTTTATTATGATCATTGCGTACGCACGAATAGAAGTATGTGCAAACAGGAAGAAAGTAGAACGTGTAATAAAAAATGTGAATTAGACTAATTCACGCAGGATAGAGACTGCTCTCAACACGCAACTACAGATTGTCGCATAATCCGCGTATCGATAAGATAGTCGAATTTCCCGACCTCAACACTTCCCTTCGAGACTCGGGCTATAATCGACTTCAACATCGTCGCACTTCGAACCTAATAATTCGATACATATCTGATGCTTATATTTTGTTAGTCCCTTCGTTAAAACATCGGCGTCCTCCATTGATTTATAAACAATCTCGATGCGATCGCTCTGTAGGACTCTCCGCACAATGTGATGCCTCACATTGATATGCTTTGATTGATTGTGATGAATGGGATTATCGGTCAATTTGATGACTCCGCAGTTATTGCTGAACAGCTTCATCTTCTGAACAGTTGCCAGTGCATACCAAGTTTCACGAGAAAATTGAAGATAAATTGCTTCCTTAGTGGCCTCACTCAAAGCCATATACTTAGCTTCCGTGGAAGAGAGTGCAATAGTTGGCTTCTTTCACGACTTCCATATCACGGGATTTCCAGCCAATATGAAGGCAAATTCCATGTAAGATTTCCTGTCATCTAAACAGCTCAATTGGCATTCACGTAACCTATAAGGGATTTCATTGTCTTCTTGAATGTCGATAACCCGTTTCTAATGTTCCTCAAATATCTCAGTACGCGTTTGGCAACCGACCAATGAATCGAGTCGTGACAGTCATTGTATTAGCTAACAGCGTGTGCAATATCTGGTACATATCGCCAAATACATCATGGCTCCAGTTCGCGATAGAGGAATGTTCTTCCTTCAGGGACAGACTCTTCGTTCCTTTTCAGTCTTATTTCGGGATCCAATGGATTCCCGATGGATTTTGATTCCAACATCCCAAAACGCCGCAATACGTCATCTAAATATCCCTTTTGACTAAGTGATACCCTGCTCTGTGAAAACTCAATCCCGAGACAGTCCTTTATTGCTCCCAGGTTCTTGACTCTGAATTTGGTCGACAAGAAGTCAAATAATTTGGAAATGTCTTGATTGTTCCTCAATATTACGATTATGTCGTCTACATGACAGCTATGAGGATGTCTTCCCCTCGTCCGATATAGAACGCATGGGTCGCTATTTGATCGAGTGAGACCTTCGAAAGTTCGGGTGCACTCGATCAAACAGCGACCTATGCGTGTTCTATTTCGGATCAAAACGTTTCTAAATTATTCGACTTTTTGTCGACCAAATTCAGAGTTAAGAACCTGGGAGCAATAAAGTACTGTCTCGGGATCGAATTTTCACAGAGCAGGGAGACGGTGTCACTTAGTCAAAGAGAATACTTGGACGATGTATTGCTGCGTTTTGGGATGTTGGAATAAAAATCCATCAGGAGTTCATTGGATCCCGGAATAAGACTGAAAAAAAACGAAGAGTCCTGTTCCTGAAGGAAGAACATTTCCTTATCGTTAGTTGGAGCCATGATATATTTGGCAGTATGTCTACGCCCGACATTGCCTATGCTGTTGATTATTTAAGCCAATATGATGACTGTTACGACTCGACTTATTGGTCGCCTGCCAAACATGTGCTGAGATATTTGAGGGGCACTAGAAACGTCGGGTTATCATTCAAGAAGATAATGAAATTCCTCACAGACTATGATGCCAGTTGAGCCAACTGTTTAGACAGTAAATCTTACACTGAATTTGTCTTCATATTGATCGGAAACTCCGTGACATGGATCGCGAAAGCAGTCAACTACCGCACTCTCTTCCACTGAGTATATGGCTTTGAATGAGACCACCAAGGAAGCGATTTACCTTTAACATTTTCTTATGAAACTTGATATGGTAACTATTCAGAAAGTGAAACTGTTCAGTGATAACTGCGGAGTCATCAAATTGGCCGAGAATCCTGTTCACAATCGATCAGAGCATACAACACAGTCTAGAGATACCAGTTGCGATACTGAGCGTCGGCGTTTTTGATGTAGGAAAAACAAAGTTACATAATCTGTGGCCATTTTGAGACTGTACACGCGTTCACATTTAAATATTTTATATACATTTAAATTGCTAAATCACTGATTAATATGAGTGTTTTTAAATAAAAGACGCACATAATACAATGTAAAACAATAAATTATTTCATCTTTGTTTAATATTGCAAACAATAAGGATAAAATTGAGTAATTATTTTAGACTATGTTATCTATGTTTCTTGGAAAATGTATAATAAATGAAATTATAGAAATAAAATAAATGGATAGTATTCATTTGTTATAAAATGTACTATTATTGAAATATATACATATGTGTGTATGTGTGTGTGTGTGTGTGTGTATGTGCGCGCGCGCGCGTACGTGCGTGCGTGCGAGCCTGCGTGCGTGCGAGCCTGCGTGCGTGCGAGCCTGCGTGCGTGCGTGCATGCGTGCGTGCGTGCATGCGTGCATGTGTGCGCGAGTGCATGCGTGTGTATATACATATAAACAAGGTGTTTACAAGTATATTTTTAAATAATGATCTTTTTTAACGAAAAAAATTTATTAAAATTTCTTAGAAATAAAAAATTTTTTATGATTTTTTTGATTTCAAAAAGTTTCTGTTTCCAATGAAGAAAAAGGAAAGAATATGGGCAGAATAATATAAATGATATATATAGTGAAACGCTAAAAAGCACAAGTAGAGGGCTATTATATGAATATATTAATAATGTAGCAGATTCATCGATTTGAATTTCTGTTTGCAATAATAAGGAAAAAAATAAGAATGAGAACAAAATATAATAATATAAATGATACGTATAATGAGACACCCAAAAGAACAACAAGAGGACTATTATTTGAATGTGATTATAATAAAATAGATACGTCAATTGAATGTTTAGAAATTCTAGATCACGAAAATAACGAAGCAGATGAATTTAATTCTAATTCTTTATCACCTTCAAGATCACAATTCCTAAAACAAAAATATTGTATAGATCATTCGACAAAGTTCAGCTAAATACATACTCTTTAAAAAATAAAGATAACATTAATAAAGAAAATGTACGTATCGAAATATCTAAATTTATGTTATATATAAATTTCCATGTCCGTTACAATTTTTTGGAGGAATGCGTAAAAATTTGGATTCATATGTTACTTACTACTATGCGCGATACAGATATAAAAATCATTCCAAGTTCATCTTTTAGATACGTTCTCATTAAGCTGGATGAAGGAATACGTACATTTTTTACTCTGGTACACAATGTGGGGAGGAGATTAAGTACGAAGGAAAATTTTTAATTGTTTTGTTCTCTTAGAAAAAACATAAAATTATAAAAGAAAAACTTAAGCATGTTAATCCAAGAATATTAAAAAAACGAACTGACCCAGAACTTGTTCAAGACAGACACATGCAAGAGCTAAGATTGTTTATGACATTTCAGAAAGCAAAATCACAATTGTAGAAATGATCGAACACTTAGCTCAAACAATTTATCAGATTTGTTTCAGCAGTATGTGGAAGATGCACGAAATAAAAATTCGTATATTGAATATATTGATTTATCTTTACATGCCATCATGTATTCACAGGAATAATTAGATATTATTGATACAATTGATCAAATAGCTCATTTTGATGCAACAGAATCAGTAGTATGCAAGCCAAAAGATATTTATTATAAAAGAATACTGTACTACGCCATGGTTATCAAGAAAAATGAGTCAATAATACCTATTGTCGAAATAGTAACATCTGAGCATGATATTTCATCAATTAGTATATTATTAAAAAGATATCGACATTTTGTAAAAACAAATCGAAGAAAATGACTACTTTTCAAAATTGTAATGGTAGATTGGAGTTGGGCCTTAATAAATTCCTTCATGAACGAATGGAATAAATGTGATATTATAAATTACTTAAAACGTGTATATTTATATAAAGAGTTGCTAATAATACACTACACTTCGTGCATACATGTTGGGCACATTTTATGAAACATGTGTCATCATATATGCATAAAAAGTTTCCAAAATGTATTGGAATAAAGACATTTTTACTCGAATGTGTAGCAGCAATGTTAATGAGTATAAAAATATTACAATTAGATAAAATATTCAAAGAATTTATAACTATTCTTTTAACTCATAATGCAGAAGAAGCTCAAATAAGCATAACAAAGCTATATAAATTTCAAAAAGAAATTTATATAATTAATGAGATGGAGGATAATGAAGAAGAAGGATTTTGAAACTATAAATGAAAGACAATTTTTCTGCTTCTCCTTTTTTTGCAAAATATAATAATAAATATGTAAAATTAAAAGAAAAATTTCTAATAGATGATGATGATATTAAAGATTATTTCACGGATTTTCTACGTATCGAGATCCATTCTTGAAATGCCAACGTTTCGTGAACTTTGCAGTCCACTTCATTAAGGCAAGGAGCAGCCTGATATTGAAGTGTTCCTCTGGGTCGTTTCTTTTATATTACGATATTTGTTGGAGTGGAGGGGGGAAAGAAGAGAATTGTGGTGGGGGGGGGGAGGGAGAAATGGGGGAAATTGGTCAGTCTTCAATATAAAAGAAAAGACATAATTTTTATATAGAAAGCACTCGTGAAAACCTCAAAAATATTCAAGAATATTATCAGATGATGATATTACTAATGAATATTACAATCCTGAAATCGCGGAATATATTACATACAAATTGATGCTTCAATATGAATTCTCTTGTCGTTGGTTATATCTGATGTTGCAAGATTAAGTAATGCATATGTAGAAAGTTATTTTAACGTAGTAAAGAAAGAAATTTTACAAGGAGAAGTAAATTTCAAGATTGGTCGCTTTATCAATAAAATGAAGAATTATATCAACAATCTTATTGAAACAGCGCTTAATGTTCCACTTAAAAGTCGAAGTACAATAAAGCGATTGTATCCCGAAAGTATCACTAAATCCATTTGTAGAAGAAATGTGGCAATGTCGTAAAAAAGGAAAAACATACAGTCATATGGAAAGACGATAATTAGCTCAGATAGCGAAAAAGATAGAGCCAATATCTTCTGTTGTACATCTATACGTGATATTGAACAAATTGAACATAGACAAATTCTTATGCAACAAAGTAATAATTCAATGCATATTCAGGCTTTAAATAACGGTTTATTTCTTGATATTGAATATTATGCAGAAATAAGTATAACTATTGGTCGTTATTCTGCAATGAGAAATACGCCAATAATATCAGATAAAGAATTCTATTTATTTTCGGAGCAATATAAAATATTACAATCAGAGAAATGGAATGATAGAACAATTATAAATTGCTTCGCTGTTCTCACATAAACCATTGGAAAAATATTGTATATGTATCCATAGATCATACGACATTTATATTGAGTGATTATTCTGATTAAAAACCAGAGGAAAATTGGCTTATGTATAATATAACTGAAGAGATACATGAAAAAATGTTATTGCCTTATTTATATTAGTCACATTGGAGATTGTTAGTTATTGATATTGATGAGAAAATTATTACATTGTTGAATCCGTATGAGCATGGCAAAGATAATGAAAGAGCGATGCAACTATTTCAAAAATTTTTGAAAGATTGTCTAAAAACATCTTTAAGCAAAATATTGAGTTTAAAAAACTGAAATATCTAATCGTCCTTTCCAAAATGATACAAATAATTGCGGTATATATGTTTTACATTATTTAAAATGCATTGCTGAAGACAAAGATTTTAGTACATCACTAGAACTTACATTATTTCGAAACGAAATTGCAGAAACCTTATTTCGTACGTCTTTAATTATAAAAGATATATATTTGTTTTGTTTCAGAAAAAAAGGTTTGATAATGTGTTAATTTATGTAGGCGTTTTTAGTCACATTCACAATGCATTGGAAGAATCAGCGAACAATGAAGCATACATGGAGAAATGGGCAAACGTTATATACGTCCTAACGTTACATACAATTGCACATTGTGCAAAAAGCATTAAGTATTGGATGATTAAAAATGAGTAACTGTAAACAATAAAACTATTAATTGTAACTGTAATCTATTTTTACCAATCGAAAAATGCATAAATAATCTGTTAGACGATGTCTTCAGATACATTGTATTTAATAATATTGCATGTATTATATTTGCAAAAGATATCACATTTATAAAAAAACACCATACGTTTAAAAAAATGTTACGTCTGTAAAAGAGTAACTGTATAACTATAAACTGTAAATGTAAACTGTAATTTATTTTTACTTCACTTTAAAAATGCATAAATGGTTTATTAGACGATACTTTCAGATATATTATATTTAATAATACTGCATATATTATGTCTGCAAAAGATGCTATGTCTGTAAAAGACACTATATGTTTAAAAAATTCTATGTCTCTCCGAAAGACACCATATATTTAAAAAATACCATGTCTACAAAAGACACCATATGTTAAAAACCATTACATATAAAAGGTACTATATATTTGAAAAGTATCATGTCTATAAAATTCATTATATGTTATAAAATACCATGTTTATTAAAACAATATATATTTAAAATAAATATATATATAAAAGGCACTCCAAAAGATCTAGTACTTTTCAGTAAATGGCACAGAAAAGAAAATATTTCTTCAAAATATGGTAAAAGTTATATACTTTTGTAATATCGTATTTTTTCTTAATGTTTGGTTATGATGAACATATTCTTATAAATAAAAATTTTGTTTGGTTTAATTAGAATTTGAGGCAGTTTCCTGACGAAATCCTTACAGTAACAACTGCTGGGTTATGTTCCTCCAAGAATTAGAAAGTTATGTCCTAATGCTGTTTCAATGTTGCATCTTTACGGTATCTTCGCCAATATCAAATAAAAGGTTCGTCAGCTGAGATATTCGACGAAATAATGGCTTTGACTGTTTTCTAATCAGGTATATAAATAATACTGTGTAACAGATATTTAGATCTAGAAGAACATACCAATTGCAAAACGTACAGACACGCACGCACACATGCATGCACGCACGCACGCACAATTTTAATAGTATATTCCTATTTAAAAATAAAGTAAAAATCTTAATATCAAAATGTCAAAGCTATAATAATTTTTAAATTAATTCGTTATACACATTTAAAATAGTTCGTATTATATATACATATTTATAATTCTTATTATCCTACAATATTTTTATGTTATATACGTTGCATATGTAATTATTTTCTATGTTTAAATATGATTAGTGAAGTATTTAAACATCATTGTATACGATTGTATACAATGATTAATTAACTTTAATTCCGCTCCGCTCCCGGGAAAAAATATTTTATATGTAATTATGTCGAAGTATATAAAATTATATATATTTTTATATAATTTTATATAATTATATATAAAACATTTTTTCCTGGGTTATTATTGGGAGTACAAATAAATTTCCGTCGTTTGCAAAAGACCGCGCCACTAATAAACTATAATTAAAATTGTTTGATGTAAAACGACATATCGTAAGATTGGACATCCGATAACACCATAACCTTGAAATATTAGTGATTTTGTATCAGCATCATATATTTCTTTTTGTACGAAAATGTCAAGTTTTGAGCCGAATAAGCGTCATTTGCGAGAACTTTTGATTTACTTCTTTAATTTGAAAAAATCTGCAGCTGAGACTCATAGATTGCTTGTAGAAACATATGGTAATGCTGCCTTAAGTGAGAGAAGTTGTCGTGAGTGGTTTCAAAAGTTTAAAAACGGTGAATTTAACGTCGAAGACAAAGAACGTAGCGGAAGCCGAAAGTGTATGAAGACGCGAAATTGGAAGGATGGATTATTGAATGAAGATTCGTGCCAAACGCAAAAAGAACTTGCACTTACATTAGGAGTGACTCAACAAACAATTTCATATCGTTTGAAATCATTGAGAATGATTCAAAAGCAAGGAAATTGGGTTCCATATGAACTGAAGCCGAGAAACGTTGGACACCGATTTTTCACATGTGAAAATGCTGCTTGCCAGACATAAACGAAAGGGTTTTTTGCATCGTATAGTCTCACTGGTGATGAAAAATGGATCCACTACGATAACCCAAAGAAGAGGAAATCATAGGGACCACCTGGCCATGCTTCAACATCGACAGCCAAGCCGAATATTCATGGAAAAAAACTCATGTTGTGTATTTGGTGGGATCAGCTTGTCGTGTATTATGAGTTGCTCAAACCGAACGAGACCATTACTGGGGCTCTTTACCGAACACAATTGATGAGATTGAGCCGAGCACTCAAGCAAAAACGCGCCCACTACATAATGCTCGACCATATGTTGCGGCGCCGGTCAAAACCTACTTAGAAACACTCAAATGGGAAGTTCTACCCCACCCGCCGTATTCTCCAGACATTGCTCCTTCCAACTATCACTTGTTCCGATGACGCATGGCCTGTCTGAGCAGCACTTCACATCATATGAAGATACCAAAAATTGTATCGATGGATAGCCTTAAAAGTGTAGCCTTCCGACGCGGTATCCATGCTATCAGAAAGATGGGAAAAAGTACTGGCTAGCGATGGCCATTACTTTGAATAAAACATTATGTACCATTCTTTCACAATAAATGCTTAATTTTTTATTAAAACGGCGGAAACTTATTTGTACTCCCAATAATTTAAGAATTATTATAGTCTCGACATTTTGATATTATGATTTTTGTCTTATTTTTAAGTTAGGAATATATTAAAATTTTGGTCACGAATTGTGGAACACCCTATATATATATATATATATATATATATATATATATATATCAATATCAATTTTTCAAGTATATTATCTCTATATACTAGCTGGAAAATGAGATCGACTTCTGGGGTATTTGTCTGAAGCCGATTAGGTGCCTTTTCTCTGAGGCGACTATACGATTCGCTATTCCGCAGTACTATGATTCTTTAACATTGAATCAGAAGTTCACATGCAGGATATAGAAGAAAAAGAAACTGGAAAGCAGTCTCCGCTAGCATCGAATGAAGATTTATTTCTGTGGAGACATTCGACGGAGTCATGACTTCATCAGCATTGGACAAAAGTTTGATATACATTGAAACGATATCATCAAGTGCAAAAGCTATCATATCTTTAAAAATGCAAGTTATAAATTATTATTCTTTAATGTGAAAGGAAACAGTTTATATTGATCATTTTTATTTATAATTAATGATTATACAATATAAAACATAAAATTGCTAAATATACATAAAAGTTAATAGTTACCGATAAAATGTAACTAAATTAAGATCAAAAGTTAAGTCTAAAATTTAATTTAAAATTAATCAATTTTTTAACTTAACTTTTAATTTTTTTCACTTAAGCGCTTATAATTTAAAAAAAAAGCTCTAATCCTGAAGCAACAACATGTTCAATCTGATGAAATAGATCGTTGTATAGGCCATGACAGCGAGAAGTTATAGAATCTCTTCTTAAACCTGTCCATGTGTTATTCCAGGAATGAATCTCCTCTTTGTTGTATGAAAGCCGGGGGATCTGGATGAGGCAGATAGACAACAACTACAGAATTGAATAAGATTAATAAACACTGTATACTGCTTATTAATAATATAGCTCGCGTAAAGAAAGAATGTGATGCGTGCATAACAAAGAATAATAAAAAGGTATAGAGTGGTACGCGAATGCATGATAGGTATATAAAAGTGTAGTGTAGTCGGCGTAATGTTCAGCGTGAGTCCTTCCGATCGCGGGAGAATTAAATATTCAACATTCCCCCTCGAGATATAGAAAGGTATCAACTAGAAACGACGATGCCGAGTTTTTCAAAACAAGTTTTGTTGTGTAACTGTTTTGGTGAGGAAGTCAACAGCCATCTCTTCGGTAGGAACGGATCTTCGGTAGCTCAGCTTTAGCAAGCCGTTCTCCAGAGTATAGCGAATGAAGTGATGACGGATATTGATGTGTTTTGTTCGAGCATAGAACGATGGATTATTCGCCAGCTTCTGTGCTCCAAGATTGTCGCTGAAAATGGAGATATTGGCGAGGTAATCGAGCCCGAACTCGATAAGAAAATTTCGAAGATAGATCACCTCTTTGGTGCACTCAGAAAGTGCCATATACTCCGCCTCGGTGGAAGATATTGCGACAGTTCTTTGTTTCATCGATTCCCACGAATTGACAACCCCACGTAGCAAAAAGATGAAATCGGTGTAGGATTTCCATCGATGGAGTTACCCTAATCAGCATCTACAAAACCGGTTCGTGATGGACCTGAAACATAGATAATCAATGGTATCCTTTAAATAACGTAGGACATGCTTGGCTTGGCGTTCCAGTGTATTTTTGATAGCAGTTATTGAATTGATTGAGTGAATTTGCCTCGTGAGTAATATCCGTCAGCTATGCGTAGCAAGATACATCCCGTCAACCAACTCGCGATATGGTATGTCTACATCATCGTCGTCCGCAGGTGTTTCTGGATAGCTTCGTGTAAGCGTCCATCGGGATAGATACCGGCTTGCATTCTGAATCGTTGAAGAAGATCTCTTATGTATCTCTCTGTCGAATAACAATACCTTCCGTATTCTTTGAGAACTTTAAGACATCCGAGACAATGCTTGATCTCCCCGAGATCTTTGATTTGGAAAGTATTCATCAGTTTTCTCTTGATGTCCGTGATGATATTTACGTGAAATTATCAGTAGATCGTCAACGTAAATTACGATCAGATTTGGATCTCCCTCTGAATTGCACCCTATATTCCTTGGAATATTGAACATAATCTAGGAAGATTCCTTTTCTTGATCGAAAATCAAATTTGCCCTTATTTGCTGACATGTCCAAGCAGTGAATCTTGCAGTCAAAGCTGAATGAAGGTATTGAGCATCAGGTGATGGCCATATCACAATTCGTATGGTGTCTTTCCTTGGAGGTTCCTTGATGGGCAGCGATTTCTAATATAGTTGGCTGTGGCTAATGGCTCAGAATGATGCAGGAAGATTGAATGAGAATCTTGATTGAATGAGAAGACATCGGGCTGTTTCCATTAATGTCCTGTTTCTTCTCTTCGCGATCCCGTTTTGTTGAGCATTGCCGGCAAGTGAGATCGTCTCTCAATTCCGTTTTTCGTCAAAAAATCGTTGAAATCAGCGTTGACGTATTCGGTGCCATTATCCGATTGCAAATATTTAATCCTCTTTTCCTTTTGATTCTCCGCCAGAAGCTTGAATTCTCTGATCAGTATATGTACGCTTTTCGATTAAGAAGAGATCTAATAATCTAATAGTTAACGCTGTCACATTATGATTAACTATTATTTTATACGCTGTAATAAGAGAAGATTCATTCCTAGAATAACAACAGGATGGACAGATTTAAGAAGAGATCTTATAACTTCCCGCTGTCACATCATGATATAATGATCTATTTCATCAGATTGCACATGTTGTTACTTCAAGATTAGCGTTTCTTTTAAATTATAAGCATAATTTTGCGAGAATATGTGGTATGTCATTTGAATTGTTTTAATGTTGATTTTATTTATTTATTAGGTGTACAAAAAAGTTCTGAGCTTTAGATTTGATACAACCGAAATAACAACTTAAATTTTATATATCTTCCCGCCTTTTTGTGGTTTTAAAGCGTTAACATTTGGCCTTCTAAAATGCCATATGGTTTGACGTTTGATGCACATAACCTCAAAAATCAGTAGTGTTCACGATGG
>Ga0157363_1002487_pt1 | contig 16269 bp, 6 predicted proteins | sample AttsexASBM1_FD_111477 | JGI IMG/M metagenome (GOLD analysis project Ga0157363, IMG submission 111477) | Fungus gardens microbial communities from leaf cutter ant in Ribeirão Preto, State of São Paulo, Brazil - Atta sexdens ASBM1 | ecosystem: Host-associated > Fungi > Mycelium > Unclassified ... | reverse complement strand
CTGAAAAAAAAGACAATTGCATTTTATGAAAAAGTATCAGCAAAATTTCAAACGATGCAAAAGCTGTTCTTGCTGGTTTCTAGGTACGTGGGATAATAGAAAAGAGGTGACGATCGAATTTCAATTCGGTTGCTTCTATCTTTGCCTCTTGCGCTGATGCAGTTACAAAGGGTTAAGTGTTTTCCGCCGTCCTTCCTCTCCATTTCTCTTCACCAAAAGGGTCGCCTTCCGTTTCCGGATTGGCGCAAGAGCTATGAGGTTGTTGAAGTGGGTATACATTGTCGTAGTAACCACTTGGGCACGTGGTGTTCAATGAAGAATCTCCAAAGATCCATTACTCCTCATGTAAAAGTATATATAAAGTATTATATTATAAAGTAGCTCTTATCCTAAGATCTCTGCGCTTTGCCGAAATGCAACATTATACATACTTGTACCTTCCGATCCAAGATGATCAAAAAACGGACATGAGGTTCAGAGATGATAAAAAGTATATAAATGAAAGAAAATTAATTAATTAATTAAATATTAATTTACGAATCAAAGAGAACTTAATTAAATATTAATTTACGAATAAGAGAACTACTTAAATAAATAATAAGCGATAAGTTGTTTGGAATAAATATGACATTATTGATTTAAAAAATGTTGATCTAAACGGAAGCGTGCAGATTCATATTACCAAATATATAGAAAACTTAAAATTCTAATGAAAATATGTTTAATACACCTAATGCTTGGAATAATATTTATTAAATGACACGTGTTTGTAGAAGGAAATAGCAATGTTTTCTATTTTTTCTGCGCACGTGTCGCAGAAATCAGCGTTACTCGACGACGGTATCTGAAAAAATAATGGCATTCTAATTATGTAAATCCCTTAGTTAGAGTCTGTCATGTGCGTCCGACAATGCAGTCGACGAGTCGACGAGATCTGGTCGCCTTATCAAAATACTCGAGAGAGAAACGTGCCGAGAGCACGTACTGTGTGCACATTGTTCCATTTGCCTTCGTCTTGTCGTGTTTGGATGGTTTGTTTAAAAAACTATGTCACGTGAATTCGACTCGTTAGCATATCATATATGAAAAAATCTATTTGACGAAATAGATTTTTACAATTTAAATTTAAGCTTAAATTTTACAATTTTATCGTAATGTATCGTTCAAAAACATTTAACGAGATTTTGATTTGCGCTCTTTTCAATTTGCACACCTACAATTCTGAACTTTGCAATTTATTTATGTAACATTTTCTTGCATTTTTCTACAGTCTTTTGTTTTCCAAGATACAAAGAGAGATTACAATTATGAGCCATAAAAACTACGCTGATAAGATTAACGCGTACAGATTGTGGAAAAAAAATATACATATATAGGTTATTTTTTATTATATAAAAATATCTTTTTTTTTTCGATCTGCGAATTATAAGGCTTTGTGTAAGAAATTGACGATACTCTTGATGGAATTTCGATAAATCACGGATCGTACAAAAAGACTCTCGGTTCTGATAGTCGGCTGTCTCGCAGCGGAAAAAAGAAAAAAAAAGAAAAGAAAATTGAAGAGAGAAAGAGACATAAAAGAAAAAGGAGGAGATCGTTCTGTGGACAAAATGGGTCCTCATTTTGATATGGATGATTTTGCCGTAATGATCTACACAGAATGGTTAGCATCGAACTCCTGGTGAGCGCGAACCGACACCTGACAGACGCACACGCAGGTAGACTGCGGGAGATATACATGGTGCGCGAGTCACGTAATGAGCGTGTATATCACCATAAAATTGACTCTTTCGACACTGCGAAATTGCCGATCGATTAAAAGTTTCCGCGAGCAATTACGACTTGTCAAACCGAATCGAGCCGAGCTAAGCCGAGCTGAGACGAAACGCGACTTGCGACGATGCTGAATTGTAACAGGTTTTTGCATTAGAGTATTAGTTATGTCTTATTGACGACGTTTTTTTCCATTTCTCGTAAATGGAAAAAATGGTGTTTATGAAGTAACAACGTCATGCCACGCAATATAAAATGGAAGTAATGATCTAATTTCGTTCGTTTATTTCATTTTGCTTGCAGAAAATATAACATAATATAGTTGAAAGAATAAACCTGAAGAATAGATTTTGAAGAAGGGAGATACAAGAAAGATACAGTATAAGGTCATAAGATCTTAATGTTAATTTAAGAATGATTTTTTACAGCTTTGTCTACATATATTGATAACTTATTAATTAATTGTCACTGGACTTTTATTGAATTTGTGATTATTATATAACTATGCGTTCTCAGTTAATTCACTTACTCAACAGATTTTGTCAAGGATTATTTAAACGTGTAACTTATAACAATTAGGATAAGAATTAATGTTAAGATTGTACTGTGGATAATTTAAAAAAGAAGATCGAAACATGTTTATTTACTATTACATAGTTTATTTATAATATACAAACAATTTTTAATAAATATATATATATATATATATATATATAGACATAATTTTAATAAAATATACACATATATACCATGAGTATCGGCTCTCTATTGGCATTATTGCTATTTTATTAAAAATTATCTTTACGAACTTAATTTCATATAATGTTAATAAAAGGGTGTATTTTCACTTTTATTCTCTCCTCTCTGTACTGTCTTATATTACTTCTTCTTTATATTTATTGTATCTTCTTACATACATATACTTAAAATTAAAGTAAGAGTATATAGCATGTACTATATAATAGATACGTACAATACACAAATAGTAATAATTAAAGATCACAATACTTAAAGGTAATGTCTACTGCAGATTAATACGCATATCTTTTACTTAGATAAATTTAATAATATATTATATACATATATTATCACTCAATGGAAATGAAATAAATTTTATTTTATATATGGCATCCTAGAATCGAACAAATGATCATTCGATACTTATATTTTTATATATAGTTAGTAAATTAAAAATACGCTAATAAGCATAAGAATTAAGAATGTAATTTATGATATATGAAAGATTTCAGGAGATTAATCCGAACTCCAATGCTGCTCTGTTCTAGAAAATAAATCGATTCGCGCATGCACTCGCGACATAGGGCTCCCGGGTTTAATACACGCGGCATATTTATAGTTGGTTTGTTAAAAATGTCAAAGATATATTGTGATACCGTGGTGCACGAATTAATATCTGTTATTTATTGACTTCGGTGGCGAACAGTGTCTGTAGCTCGCTCGATCGTTAATCGTAGGTACGCCTCGCGCAATCTAGCATAATTGCATCTACGGCGGAAGTGCACCCGTACAACTTAATTACACCGTGTAGAAAGTCGCACGAGAGGGAATCAACCGGATGTTGGATCGCATTACTCGGAAAAATTCGAGGACTGCAACAGCCGTTAGAGACTCAAGCGATTCGCCAGTCATGCGTTCTAATTAAGATCTTGCGGACACGATCGTTGATCGGGTTGATATTCGGGTATTATATGATACTATTCATTCGCAATAATCGTTGAGAGAGAGAGAGAGAGAGAGAGAGAGAGAGAGAGAATCTTTTTCAAACAACAGTCTAGAGATAATGCGATAACTATATTTCAAAAATGATGCAATAATTAGAATGCATTTGCATATTCATCTCACTGTAAAGTAGCACAATAATAATTTGATAGAGGCAAAACCAGGAATCTGTCGACAAGTCGTTCATGTTTCTATTTCTCACACGATCGATTAGTTGTTTATGTCAGCCATTTTATTAGTATTTTTAGTAAAGGTATACATGTATAAGCAATATTTTGAGATTATGCATTTGAACATAAAGAAATAAAAAGCATAAAGCATTATAACGAAGGAGAGCTAAAGAAGATAAACTCTTACGTAATTATATACTAAACCGTATTTTAGAACAATACAGAAAAAGATGTATACTCGTAAATGTTTGTCAAATTATTCTTGTCAAAATTCATATTACAGAATAGTATACAAATTGCATTTAAAAATTCGAAAGATAATTGTATTACTCAAATAATACAAAGCAATAACTTGAAATCTTTCGAGAAAGTTGAAACGACCGTTTCTTTTCTCCTCTCTCTCTCTCTCTCTCTCTCTCTCTCTCTCTCTCTCTGTCATTCGCTCTCTCTTCCTCATCTCTCAGACACTAATTTTTTGACGCAACTTAGATTGATAGAGATGACTGTTGAACGAATGACCAATGATAACGTTTTTCGCATTAATCATATTAATCTCGCGAAGGCAAGATGAGAACTTATCACGGATAACACGATGCGACATTGATGAAAGGAGGAACCGCCAATGGAACGGAAGAAGAAGAATCAAACGGCGGAGTCGAAAACCGGCTGTTCCGCAAGAGCCAATTACAATCCAACTTGGCGTGTAAAAGGCAATCCTATTTGCATAACGCGTCGCGCGATTACCGTCACGAGACTACGATATCTCCATTACAAGTATAGCCCTTTTCTTCCTTCTTTCCGCCTTCTTCTTTTCTGTCGTTCTCTGGGGGCCGTAGATCAGGCAGGCCCTGCTGGGGCCTTATATGCTCGCGAGATATATATATTTATCAGGACCGATGAGGCAAAGACGCGATATAAATGAAGTTTCGAAAAAAGGTGTAAGATATTATATATTGCGCTATAGATATGATAGAAGAAGTTATAGAATTTTATATTCCGTTTGTCATACATTTTTATTTTCTTAATTTATAATATTATTTATAATAACATTTTATTTATTGACAGAAATTATATTTTGTCGCGTATAATTGTATAATAACATTTTGTAATATTTATACGTATAAAAAAATATAGAATTCTAAAAGAAATTATTAAAATTTTTTCGAAATTGATACTTTGTTAAATCATGTTTAATTGTCAAGATATTTGTATTGATTAGTAAATCCTCTGTATATAGAATTCTGGATAATATACCTTTGCTTTTTTGCACACTTTCCGGTTCTTCTCACCAGAATCATCTCTTCGCGACGGGCGGTCATTGGGGTCTCGTTCCTTATGATGGCATTTATTCTGAGACCTGGCGTACGATCGATGCGAACCACGCTCACGTGCAGAGCTAAGCTAATTGCAAACAGATTTATTGACTGGACGATTCTCTTGGAATTTAATACGATTTTATGTGTTCGTCGATGACCATCCAAGCAATAGGCTTATGTATCTATTATTATTAATGCACTATATTCCCATGTAAATTTTGAATTTATTAATAATAAGTCTTTGTATTATAAGTATTGTCTTTCTTATTATTGCCTCTGCAAGTATTCAGTTAAGCAAAGTTTCTATACATTACATTTTTTGCAAGCATTAAATGTTCCATAATAAAATTACATTTTATTCACTTTTCTGAATCTGATTTCAATTTGTTTCTCTGACTAGTACTATTTGTTATGTTTTAAATTATATGTTAGACTGGCAAAGTAAAACTCTCTCTCTCTCTCTCTCTCTCTCTCTCTCTCTCTCTTTCTGTAGATGTGTATGTATACAAATAATTTGTCATATATATCTTAATACTTTATACATTTGTGGATCTGTAAATACTACGTAGCAATGACGAATGGAAGGGGAAGGGCACGCGAAATACAGATCTTCGGTGGGAGGACATTAATCGGAGTCTGGAAGACATGGTGAAGAGAGAGGAATGGTATGTGCACGAGACAAAGCGAGATAGAAAAGAAAGAGAAAAGAAAAAGAGAGAAATGAACATTAGCGTCTTTGATGTGCCGCAAGTCTCGAGATAGGCCTTCTCATACCTCGACGATTCATAGCTTGTCACTCAACTTACACATGGACGAAACATCGAACTGTGCAACTCAGACATTACACTTTTTATTTTAAGATTTTCAGTGTTTGCTACTATTTAGATGAAATTATCTAAATAATTTAGATGAAATGACTTTATCTTGTCTTTATTAGAATATATATTATCTTCATCTCTATTTTAGATAAAAAAGTGTTATCTTTTTTATATTATTTAACATTAAGATCTAATTATCTAGATAATTTTATCATTAAAAAAGATAACACTTTTTTAATCTAAAATAGATGATAATAGAAATATATTATATATATTATATAATATAATGAATAGAGATAATATACATATATTCTAATAAGATGAAGTCATTTTATGTAGATTATCTAGATAATTTCATTTAGATACTAGAAAACTGTTGAAGATTATCGTTAAGAGGGAGCGGAAGAGAGAGAGAGAGAGAGAGAGAGAGAGAGAGAGAAACTCCGCTTCTTATTATAATATACTTATGCATTTATGATAATGATCCAATCCTTGTTATGGGACAAATATATGTAACAAGAAAAATAAAAGATTGCATATTTTGTAATAATATTAAAATTAATATTATTATTTAATTTTCATAATTATAAGAGAAATAAATGATTCACATAAATCCTGTGTTTTTTGTACTTTTATATAGATTAAACAATATATATATGTTTATATAATAATATATAAAACTGTGTATTTGTTATATATCTCATGTTTTTATTACGTACAAATTTTTTTAAAAATTGCTTTATAATACGGTTTTGTAATACAAATTCTTTAAAAACTGCTGTTTGTAAACTGTAGTTTGTAAACGACTGTGATCGTTTGAGAATAATACTCAGCATCATTAATTCAAAAGGATATTGAAGGATATTGTTATTTCATTGTCAACACAAAATGAAAAAATTTTCATTATTATTTTTACTTTATATAATATTTTGTACTATACAATATATGTAAGTTTTTGATATATTATTGATATATTATTGAACATTATCAGGCCGTTTATAAGAAATGTAATATTTTTAAAGTTTAAATTAAAATATTTCATTAATTATTTTTAATTATTTAATAATAATCTAGTATTTTTCATATCACGCGTCATAACGCGCTTTGTCAAATCGCGTTTTATCATTGCAATTCTACCGTTATCTTCCATCAGTCTTTTTCTGCTCTAGAAAGCTATCTTGCTACGTGAAATTTCGCTCAAAACTTGAAACTCTCGTACGTATTTTATGCTCCTTTTTAAAATAGTAGAAATAACGTTTTTATGTATAAGTAGAAAGCGAGCGGTTATCAATAAGTCGTACAAGTAACAGATTGATAATTGGGTCGTAATAAATTAATTATCCAGGTAAGAGACCAAAACAAGGATTAGCGTAATAATAGAAGAAACTTCAATAGAGTTTTAAATATAAAACTCCAATGCTCACTTTGCGATGGAGTGGCATGAAAGAAAAGATCGAGACGAAATGATCAAAAAGAATCGAGAAGCGATGGAACGAAGAGAGAAGAGGATACTTGGCATATGCAGGGTACGTATAACTATGCTCACATGCATATGTGTGAGAGGCAGAATTCTCTTTTTCTATCTTTAAGGAAACTTCCTCCGTTCGAGCCGAAGGCTGAAAGTTGAAAGACGCGGCACGGGTCTCCTTCGTCAGGGATATAAGGTTACTTGTGGGAAAGACGCTTATGTCTTATTATGGCTTGTTTTGAGCCCTTCCAACTCTTTAGTACTATAATTACGTGATTATTGATAAGTCGATCAGGTTACCGTCGTGCGAACCTCCTTTCTGATGTGCACAATGTCCTCACCCGGCCGTAAGCTTGCCGTGCGTTTGTCGACGGAACAATGAGGTAGGAGGATATTGTTCGTTGTCGGTGGCAATGACCAAAACGGATATTTTCATTTCGTTGCCAGTTAGGTTGGATTAATACAACACACAACAGGTTGAATTAATATTACACATAGCTTTACGAATTGAAAGCTAAAGTATATATATATTGGTCTTAGATAGAAAAAAAAATAAAAGAATAACTGATGATAGTAATCAGCGATATAGAGGATAAATTGAGCCATCGTATTCGAATGCGGCTAGCTAAAAGGGATTCCTCAGCTCTTTAATATGTACCAGAAATGTACCGCCCCATTGTTTCTATTGAGTCAGGTCAGATATCTATCGATCACAAAGGATCAATAGTACTATTAACAAATTGAATTGTATAATGGATCTAAGCAAATGCCTGTGTGACAAGTGTTGCATCCCGAAAGTATTGTCATGTATATGATATATTTATTCGTTCATCTTTCTGTAATATCTAAAGAAAATATTAAAGAGAATATTCTCACTCTCCAATATCCTCTCCCCCCCCCCTCCCCTTAATTCCCAAAGACTTTGGCGATCTCGTGTTAATGATCGTGTAATATTAGATCTGTTCAGATTGCTTGTGTTTTTTGCACTCAGCATCTTTATTTTTATCTCTCCGATGGCCGACGAATGTATTTTAATTTTTAATTTTAATTTTTATTCAATTCTTATCTACATTGTGAGTATTGTTTACATTTTTGTTTAGATATATATATCATTTGATGACTTCATAAATTTTATTCTTCTACTCTTTTAGACTCTACTTTTTTGAACGAAAAAAATAGGTCACTTTGGATTTGTGTTAACGAAGAATATGCATTGATTATACTTTCAATTTTAGTTTTATAATACAAACTTAGTCTTTGTCTTAGTCTTTGGTGTGACTTTTGGTTTTATCTTTTACATTATGATTATGAATGACTCTAATGTTTTCTTTCATTTTGATGTCTTTATAAATTTACTATATCTACTTTTAATCTTTTAATTCTCTTTTAATTCTTTATTATTTGTAATCTAATGGCTGATGAAGACTAAGTAAAATTGAAACATATCTACCATATATTGTACATCATTGAAAGACTAGTTTTAAATTATTCGTTTGACATTTTAATAAGATAATTTTAAATTTTGACCTAAAAATTTGCTCATGTATTGACCTCTCTATTATTTTTATTGTCTTGCATTGCAATGTTGAGCTCCAAATTTGTTGACAGTTGTTCGAATATATAAGTACATATTTATTTTCTTTTAAGTGCAAAATTTGTTGGGGATTTCAACATACCTACTATTTCTATTGTCACCGAAGAAAATTATCGTATCAAATTGGATGAATAAAGGCAAATGGTGTTTTGTATAATCTTTTTTGTTGGATGTTTATCCAGCTTGGTGTATGTTTCGTCCAAAAAAGGATCTCTATCTTTATCCTGTAATCTAAACTGTTCATGAATACTGTCGCATTGCCTTTGTCCGCTGGAAGTACGTATGATGTCTTTGTCCTTGTTTAGTTCCCGAAATGCCAGCCGCTCTTTTCTGGTAATGTTGGATTCTGAAGGCTTGCGGAGGATATTAGCTACTTGTGTTCATATGTTGTCTGCTTGCTCTGCAGCAGAGAGATTATAGATGATTTGACTAATAATTTCTTCTTTTGGAAGTCACTGCAAAATTGGATCTCTTGACTAATGCAGATATAGTAATGAGAATTAAGTTTTTATTAAACATGTTTTTTTACCATATGGAGTAAAATCGGTTGGAGGCGTTTATGTGGATTCAGGACGTTGTATTTCTGCTTTTATCCTTCTGTGCACTATGTGTAGATGATCCAGATTTGTTCGTACGTAATGCGATCTAGGGTTTGCCAAATGTCTTGTTGCAATACGGAAGAGAGCAGGAGGTGTTTTGATTAAAAGATTGATAAAAAAATATTAAGCAAAATTATCTTTGCACGAAGGTGCCTTATATGTCAGCAATGGCTTTGCTTATGTAATTACATCATCAAAATAATGACTTCAAAAGTATATTTAAGATCTTATAATAGAAAAACAAAAATTCTGTATAAAGATGTTTAAAGACATTTGGATTTTTATATAGATTGAAACATTTAATACTTTTCATTACTGAGAGTATATGTTCAATGTAGATACTTCACACTCTTTCATAAGATATATATATATATATATATATATAAGATATATATAAGATGTGAATCCTTAAAAAAAGATATCAAGATTTAAGTTTGTAACGTTTACGTTTTCCTGATAAGATACGTAAACGGTAAACAATTAGTAATTATTTTTTTAGATAGAACGATTTTAATAAATGTTTATGCAAATTTTTTTTATTTTGAACTTATCTTCTTCGTACTTATCGCATGATAATTTGCATTAATAACGCTAAATTCGCCATTGTAGATATTTACACGTAAAGATATTTATTTGAAAAGAAACTAGTCTCTCAATACACGTCATTTGTCTCGCATATCCTAAGCATTTAATATTCATTACGTATATAAGAAGAAGTCCTACAAAAAGATTACGACATAATGGCGCCTGACTGAAATTTTCTTCGTCATCGAAAAACTGAGGAATAGCTGAGCGAGGATAGTGTCTTTCATAATATTCCTTTAAAAACTCTCTAGGCGATGTTCCATTATGTATCTTGATACTTTTTCTTTTCAGAGCATGCTACACGGTTATCTTCGTTTGTTTGTTGCGTCATCGTCGTGTTCGTTTCGTAAGAGGAGCCAAGTGCCAAAACATTGATCCCGACCAATTAATTTTGCGTGTCGACGTTGATTAATGGGAAACGAAGATACAGAAGATCGGAAAGGATCTCGATGTATCGGTTGCGTTTTGCTACCTGCACGAAACAATTTCTCACTGCGGGTGGTAAAACCCAGGTAGCCCTTAATTATTGTATTTTTAACCAAGATCTCATAGATTCTTATCAATAAATCGATCTATAAAGCCTTCGCCATAAATTTCATTAACGGCGAATAATAATATAATCGTTTATCATATAAGTGTACTATAATTATTTCAGATTTATCGATCGGCTAATCGTTGAAAAACAAGGAAGACAATTATTATTATTTTTCTGTGCCCAGTTCATAAATAGAATATCTATTTATGACTACAGAATAAAATAAAATAAAATAAAATTTTTGTTGTAGTTTAAGATTGGCCGAATATTTTCGTTTTTTGTTCATATTGATTGGATGACTAATTTCTGAAAAAAAAAATCATAAAAGTAATTATTTTTCAAGATATTTTTTTATCTCAAAATCAATTGATTTAAATAAAAAAGTCTCAGAAACAAAAAATATCCATTTCAATCCAATTAAGCTTACAGAATTTTTTCGGAATTTTTATTCAAAATTTAGATTTTTTTAAACAAAAAATTATTTGTAACTCTTCAACGACCACTTAAAAAAATTAAGTATGTATAGATGTTTCTCCACAGAATAATATGAGGAATCGAATTAAATTATTTTCAGTTACTAGAACGTTGATTGGTTGGTTAGTAAATTGAAACGGGAGTAAACCGCTCGTCTATCAACATTTTGAACAATATTTGCATTAAACAAGTGACAACGTGAATGAATAAATGTAAATGATAAGTAATAAATAAGAACAAAAATGAAACTATATTGTCTTTTTTTACGATTTTTTTAAGCAAAAACGAATATATTTTTTTCTTAGTTTATCGATCCTCTATACGAAGTGGTCATTTAAATTCGAGACACCCTATATATTACATATATTGAAAAAATCTTTTAAAAATACAAACGTATACAAAAACATATATTATGTAATAAATTAAGTAAAGTAAGAATGATGAGAAAAAGTAAATATATTTAAAGCTCTCTCTTGTTAACTAAGTTTCAAAAGAAGACGCGACAAGATTCGTTGATCAGGTGTCGGCGCGTTTGACACCTTCGCTCTATAGAGGCTCTTTCGGTTGATGTGTCATTTTTCCGCTCGCGTTCCCTTTTTTCTTCGTGATCGTGAGCACGGTAGCGTGATCACGTATACGTAATATACGCCTCGTCAGAGTCGGCTCTACGACGGGGCGGTGGTATCGTACAGCGGCATATAATGCGCGAGAAAGTCCTGCGGGGGCGGCCAGCGCGTCCAAAGGGGGTTGGCAGAGATGAAAGATGCCGCCTCTAGAAAATCCCACGGCATAGTACTCCTTCTCCTCGCGGTCCCACACAATACAGTCTCGTGATGTGTGCTTCGACCAAGTCGAAGGAATCCGCTGTGCCGTGCCGACCACCCGCTGTCCGAGTTGTGACTTCATTTGATGCAATTCGGTCGGACTTTTTCCCCACTCAGCGTAACGCCGCAGCCGTCTTCCCGTAGGAGTTTTAAACACAGACGGTAATTTAACAACAGGTACAATATCGATTATGTGTTGGGAAGTGTTTTGTTTCCGCCAATTCTACATCGTGAAAATGTTTATATATACATTTTTGATGTTGAAAAATAAAAAGTAATAGAACATTTTTTTTTTATTTTCACGTTGAACCCTATTATATACTAACCTTTAATAATGTAGAAAATGCTCTTTATTCGCGCACTTTATATCTTACTCGATAATAAGTTACAATAGGATCTATTTTTTTTATTTATCGTTAAATGAATACGTATAATGCGAATACGAATGTATATTATGTTATGATATTGTGCATTTGATCAATTTAATATATCTATATTGTAATTTATTGTGAATAGTTTGTTATTCAAAAGGTACAATTTTATATACATTAAGCGATCAATAAGTTTCGAGGTAAAGAAACGCTCGATAAAATCTACGTAATCTACGTAGTCTACGTAATCGGGATCTCCTTTATAGTTGTGTATGTGTGTATTTTTTTTTTCAAGTCAAGTAGACTTAGATCCATCGTGAGTCGCTGAGACACGTTTATCTGTTTTATCAACAGTGAGGCCACTACACTGCTGCTATCCGTCGAGGAGGAACAATGAGAAAGACAGGGGCTTCTCTTTTTCTCCGAGAAGGTCTGGTAGAACCGGCACAATGGGCCCAATGACTTGCTATAATTGCACGCTTGCGGCATAGCGCGGTCTACTGCCGGCTTCGTGTCATTTCGAGTGTCCGATCGCATTCACGTTGGAAGCAATGGATGGCGTGTACGAGGGACCACGCTACGTCTCGAATGCGCGCACTCTTTCTCATATCGACGATCTCTCTCCCGGAGAGGCTTTCGGTCTTCGCTCGCGACTTACGTCTGTTCTCGCGGAGAACCGGTGACACGCGATTATTTCGATACAAGCCGATCGAATACAAGCTGCATTCACTGTTACAGATAGTGTAGAGCACGAGATAAGAATCGTGAGCATACACGACTTTCAACTTTTAACATACATTCACTTATGCAGCAGGTGCTAGTAGCTACTAGACGTTGACTACAAGTATCTTGACGTAACGAGTGTTAAATGCGTCACAGATAGTTTATTGAGACGATTTAAACAGATTTCTTAAAGGACAGAGGGATTTCTTTAAAAATCAAATAGAGAGAAAGAAGAAGGATAATAAAAATAAACAAAGATAATTAAGACAAGTATATATGTAGGTATAAAATAGGTAGAAAATTTGTTCTAAATTTTTTGAATTTAAGGAAATTTTTATATTTTGTAATTTTTATCTAAAATCTCGTAGTGTGAAAAAATGAAAGAATAATATGTACTATATGTATAAATAAGCATCATTTTACAATTGATTAATAATAGTACGACTGAAACAACATCAACATTAAATGAATTTATATAAAAATAAAGTAACGTATTTAAAGTAATGTACGTACTGTGTAAATAATAGAAAAATAATAAAAATAAAACGATTTGATTTATCAATTTGACTAAACGAAAAAGTAGAATATTTTGGAAAGATCTTTTAAGCCTATTCTACAATGTGTTTTTTATTTCCTTGTTTCTTGGTTTTTATTATTTTTTTACATCTTGTCTTCTTATTCGGTTTTTTGTTTTATATCGCCCAAGATAAAAGTTAATAAATTTTGAAAGAAATAAGAAATACGTAGCAAGAAATACAATTGTCAAGAAAACGGTTGCAAAGAAGAAACAAAGTAAAAGATAAAAAACAAGAAACAGGAAATAAAACATTGCACATTGTAGAATAGGCTTTACGTTTGCTAAAAAAAAGTTTTACATTATAGGTTAGTCTTATATTACTTTTAAAGTAATCTATTTCAATTGTCATACATTTTAAATAATAGATAATCACATTGAACTAAGATTAATCGAAAGGTGCATCACTAATATTTCGGAACATTGACGGAAATTTTTAACACTAATTCGATAAATAAATCTGTATTCATTTCTAGTCACAAGGACAAAACTGGCTAAGATGATTGTAGTCTGCGATCAAGAAATATGTCGTGCATACCAACTCTGACCGACGCATCAAGTCCAAGCATTGTGGACTTCAGACAGGTTTTTGAGTTTGAGTTTTATTGGAGCGTGAGCGACTGTCACGCGTGTAATGGCGGCATTGTTGCGGCCTAAGGACGAAGAATGCTCTTCAAAACCCACATGACGCAACGTTCTCTTTGAAATATACTCTATACCCGAATCGTTCCGGCAAGTTTTCACTTGCATCAATCGCTACAATAATCGTCTCCACGTGTATACATAAAGAATGATCTGAAGTATTTGCTTCATCTGATAATTCCATTAGTTTACTGTAGCTTTTAAAGGCGAAACAGATTTTCTTTCTATACCTATTCGATATTTTTTTACAAAGAAATTAACTCGCGCGCGTGCAAAAATGTTTTTTATATGCCGATTTGGTGGCAACTAATTTGGTCTGGTCGCAAGGTAAATGAAATGCAAATTAAAACGTTAATTGTATCCAATCTCTCATTTTAAGAAAAATAAATTTCCTTTATAGCATCATTACGATTAGACAAGTGATATATCGTATTTTGCATAATGGCAATATTTTGAATACTGGCAATAAAAAACTTAAAGTTTTTTAATATATTTAATATATAATTTGAAGAAGTTCTTTTTATAAAGTTATTAATAAATTTTATAGCATCTAATATGTATGTCAAAGTCTTTATGATTCTTATGTTAGTATAAAGAATCGAATCTATTTCTTCTTAACTTGCTTAATCTTAAAAAGATCAAGTAAACTTTCTATTTTTTAACTTTCAATTCTCACTTTTCTTATAATATTATCATGTAAAAAATAGACAGATAAGCAAAATTTTTTACTTGCCTTTTTGTTTGTGTGTTTATACATATATAGTTATGTGACAATTTTAAATAATAAGAAATCAGTTCGAGATCTCGGATAGAGAAAAAAATTGACAAATCATATTTGCAAATAAAATTGTTCATGAACAATAAAGATTTCTAACATGCTGGATATAAGGCTAAAAATTAAGAAATGTTAAGAATAGCAATATTTTATCATATTCCATATTTAATGAAATTTTGTAGAATAGATTAGTCAGAAGGTTGGTCAGAAAGTTTATTTTCTTTTAATATTATGCATAAATCTTTTTACAAAAATAATTTATACACAGTTTACATTGTTGTAATAAAATTGTGAGATGATGACGTCATCTGATTGGTTTATTTGTCGAGTCGAAATATATAAAATTATACTTTAAGTGAATACACATAACCATTGCATCTTTCTATAAAAAATAAAAAACGTAGATGATTGATAGTGTTACGTTCTGGCATAAACAGATAATTGATTACTTATATATATATATATATATATATATATATATATATATATATATATATAGACATGTTAAGAGATGGATTTATTAAATCGAGGTGTCTCTCTAAATCGATAATTCGATGTTACATCAATACGACGCACTTGACTTAAGAATGCGTTCGAGCTCGAGGTCGACGTGTTAAATGGCGTTATCAGTTGGTTGAAAGCGCTTCGATGGTTGAAGTTGATTGAGAGAGAGAGGAAGTCGTACGGACGAAATAACGCGAAAACGTCGACAGTCGCAAGATATGAATATCGAGGGGTAACGGGGGAGGATAAAGAATCAGTGATAGAAGGGAGAACCCCCCGCAGCTGGTAAAGGGTTTACGCTCCGTCAGCCTTGCATACATGCCGCTCGTCTTTTCTTCCACGTGAGCTGGTATCGGGCGTGCAATCACACGGAGGATTAAGATGAAGACGGTGTGCGGGAAACACGTAAAGGACCCACCATCTTCATGGCGTTTGCCTTTATTTTCTTCATTGGATCATGAGAGAGCCGTTGACGGATTATTTTTGCGTACTTCTTTTATCTTCTCAATATGTCAGAGACTAGATAGAACAAACAATATATATCTTTAAAGTTCTTTTCCCTTTTGACATATATACTAAAAGTTATGTTTATGCTTATATTATAATATATACGAGTATATAATTATGTCATATATACTATATATATACACACACACAAAATGTTCGGAATTAATAATAATAAAATCTCTCTCTGTCTCTCTCTCTCTCTCTCTCTCTCTCTGAGTGAGTGAGTGAGTGAGTGAGTGAGTGAGTGAGTGAGTGAGTGAGTGAGTGAGTGAGTGAG
>Ga0157363_1002486_pt1 | contig 16272 bp, 12 predicted proteins | sample AttsexASBM1_FD_111477 | JGI IMG/M metagenome (GOLD analysis project Ga0157363, IMG submission 111477) | Fungus gardens microbial communities from leaf cutter ant in Ribeirão Preto, State of São Paulo, Brazil - Atta sexdens ASBM1 | ecosystem: Host-associated > Fungi > Mycelium > Unclassified ... | reverse complement strand
GCCATGTCACCATCAAATGACGAGATGGTTCCATCTTCCACGAGCCAGAACCTGTCCGCTACGGATTCTACAAGATGGCTGTCATGGCTGATGAGAATGACTGCACCTTCAAATTCCGAGAGAGCCCTGATCAGTGCGTCGCGCGCATCGAGATCCAGATGGTTGGTGGGCTCGTCAAGGATCAGAAGATGCGGGGCTTCGCGTGTGGACAAGGAGAGCAGCAGACGCGCTTTTTCGCCGCCGGAAAGTTCCGAAACCCGTGTCTCTGCGCGATCGGCGTCAAGGCCGAAGCGGGCGAGCTGCGCGCGGATGACCGCCGGAACCGCGTCGGGCATTGCGCGGCTCATGTGGTCGATCGGTGTTTCGCTCAGAACAAGTTCGTCTGCCTGATGCTGGGCGAAATAGCCGATCTTAAGCTTTGGTGAGTGCGTGTAAGTGCCGGCCATGGCTTCAAGGCGGCCAGCCAGTAATTTCGCAAATGTCGATTTGCCACGCCCGTTTTGGCCAAGGAGTGCAATCCGGTCATCCAGATCCATACGAAGGGTCAGATTTTTCAGAACGACGTGATCACCATATCCGATGCTGACCTTGTTCAGGCTGAGCATCGGCGGCGGAAGTGGCTGCGGTTCCGGGAATGAAAAGCGTGTCGGGGTGTCTTCCACCACTGAATCGATCTGTGGAAGGCGCTCCAGGGCCTTGAGGCGTGCCTGCGCCTGACGAGCCTTTGTTGCCTTTGCACGGAACCGGTCCACGAATGACTGCATATGTGCGCGTTGTGCCGCCATGCGTTCTGCTGCGCGGTTCTGCTGCAGGGCCTGTTCTGTGCGGATACGTACGAAATTATCGTAACCGCCAGGTGTCAGGCTCAATTTGCCTTTGTCCAGATGAGCAATCGCATTGACCGTATTATCGAGCAGTGATCGGTCATGACTGACAATTACCGCTGCACCGGAGAATTTTGACAGCCAGCTTTCCAGCCAGAGGGTGGCTTCGATATCGAGATGGTTGGTCGGCTCGTCCAGAAGCAGCAAATCTGGATTGAGAAACAGGGCAGTCGCAAGGCCCACGCGCATGCGCCAGCCGCCCGAAAAGCTCGATACCGGGCGGAGCTGAGCGTCCTGATCGAAACCCAACCCAGCCAGAATAGAGCCGGCTCGTGCGGGAGCGGTGTATGCGTCAATGGCGATCAAGCGCTCGTGCACATCTGCGATACGGGCCGGATCTGTGGCGGTTTCGGATTCCTGAAGCAGTCTCGTACGTTCCAGGTCTCCTTCCAGAACCGTATCTATGAGAGAGGCTTCGCCGGACGGGGTCTCCTGTTTTACGCGGCCCATCGTGGCTCGGGCAGAGAGCGTTATGGACCCGCCGTCGAGAGCAATGTCTCCAGCTATTGCCGCAAGAAGTGTGGATTTTCCTGCGCCGTTGCGCCCGATCAGACCAATCTTGCGGCCGGGGTCCACGCTGAGGGAAGCATTGTCCAGCAGGGTGCGGCCGGCGATGCGGAGGGTCAGGTCGGTAATGGTGAGCAGGCTCACGGGCGCCTCGATCGGTCGGGGAAAGTTAAAAAACGGCGACAGACCTATCAGGAACGCGAAATTTGCTCTAGGGGAGCGGCGGTATTTGACCGTTCACCCCTGACAGGAGATGAGACATGGCTCTCGAGCGCACGCTCTCCATTATCAAGCCCGACGCAACCAAGCGCAACCTGACCGGCAAGATCAATGCCGTGTTCGAAGACGCTGGTCTGCGCATTGTTGCACAGAAGCGCATTCAGCTGACCGAGAAGCAGGCTGGTGCTTTCTACGCGGTTCACGCAGAACGCCCGTTCTACGGTAGCCTCGTGTCTTCCATGCTTGCTGAACCGGTTGTTGTTCAGGTTCTGCAGGGTGAGAACGCAGTTGCCAAGCATCGCGAAGTGATGGGCGCCACGAACCCTGCCGACGCTGCTGAAGGCACCGTTCGCAAGCTTTATGCGGAAAGCATCGAAGCAAACTCGGTTCATGGTTCTGACAGCCTCGAGAACGCGAAGAACGAAATTGCATTCTTCTTCGCTGAGACCGAAATCCTGCCGTAAGTTCTACGGAACTTTCGACTGGGTTTCTGGAAAGGCGCGGTTCATACCGCGCCTTTTTTTATTTCCAGAGTGTCATGCACCCGGATGAAGGCGCGAAATGACATCCGCCAGTACGCGCGGATAAAGCTTGTGCTCCTGCTCCAGCACGCGGGCTGCAAGCGTTTCTGGCGTGTCGCCTGGTAATACGGGCACGCGCGCCTGAGCCAGAACGGGGCCTTCATCCACGCCACTCGTGACGAAGTGGATCGTGCAGCCGTGTTCGTTGGCGCCCGCCGCAATGACTGCTTCATGCGTGTGTAAGCCGGGGAATGCCGGTAGCAGGCTTGGGTGAATATTCAGCATTTTTCCATGCCAGGCATCCACCAGATATGGCGTGAGAACGCGCATATAACCCGCAAGGCAGACGATTTCTGCTCCTGAAGCCTTGATGGCCTCATCAACTTTGATCTCGTGTGCCTCACGGTCCTTTCCGAATGCCTTGTGATCAATGGCAATCGTTGGAAGGCCTGCTTCACGTGCGACTTCCAGCCCTCCTGCGTCCGGCCGATTGCTCAGAACGAGAACAATCCGGGCCGGGTAATCCGGGCGGGCACATGCTTCAATGAGCGCACGCATATTGCTGCCGCGCCCACTGATGAGTACGGCGATGGGAGTTTTGTGGATCATGCGAAAGAGACGGGTGCCGTGAGCTCGTAGGTGTTTTCGGAACGAACGATTTCGCCCATACGCACGCCGCTTTCGCCGTTGGCTACCAGTTCCTCAAGAACCTTTTCTGGCTCGGAAGTTACGAGAACCATGCCGATACCACAGTTGAAAACGCGCAGCATTTCGTCGGTTGCAACCTGACCGGTCGCTGCCAGCCATTTGAATACGGCGGGAATGTCCCATGAAGCGCCGTCGATGCGTACACCCAGCCCTTCCGGCAACACGCGTGGGAGATTGCCGGGAAGGCCGCCACCCGTAATGTGTGCACAGCCATGCAGAAGGCCTTTGGCGTGCAGGTTGAGGACGGTGGTTACATAAAGCTTTGTGGGCGTCAGGAGGGCTTCTCCGAGTGTTTTGCCGCTTTCAAACGGCGCAGCATCGCTCCAGCTCAGACCCGAGCGCCGCACGACTTCCCGAACCAGTGAGAATCCGTTGGAATGCACTCCGGAAGAGGCAAGACCGATCAGAGTGTCACCTTCGCGGATCCCTGCGGGAAGAAGGCTGCCACGTTCTGCCGCACCAACACTGAAACCTGCGAGATCGTAGTGGCCCGGAGCATACATGCCTGGCATCTCGGCTGTTTCCCCGCCAACGAGCGCACAGCCTGACTCCGAGCATGCGCGTGCGATGCCCTGAACGACGGTTGCGGCATCCTGAATGGAGAGCTTCCCCGTGGCGAGATAATCCAGAAAGAACAGCGGTGTTGCGCCTTGTACGACGAGATCGTTGACGCACATTGCCACGAGATCGACACCGACTTCGTCATGCTTGCCTGCTTCAATCGCGACCATGAGCTTTGTGCCCACACCATCGGTGCAACTGACGAGTACGGGATCGGTAAATCCTGCGGCCTTCAGATCGAACAATGCACCGAAGCCACCAAGGCCACCCATTGTACCCGGACGGTTCGTTGCCTTGGCAGCAGGCTTGATCGCATCGACCAGTGCATCTCCTGCTTCAATATCGACGCCGGCCTGTGCATAGCTGGCACCTTGCGGGAGATTGGGCTGGTCGGTCATGGTCGGAAACTCTCGGCTGGTTGACGTGTCGCCGTTCTAGAGCATCCTGCGCGCGGGCGGAACGCCTGTTTGAAGGCGTAACGGCAGGGAAGGGTCTGCAATGGTTGAACAGGAGATCGGAAAGACCATCCCGGCGGAGCAGTTGGTGCTTGGGTTGCAGCGCAGCAGTGCCCTGACGGTTGAGCGCTTTATTCCCGGTCCGTCCAATGCGGCGGCGCGGGCCTGGATAGCTCGTCCACATTGGCCAGATCAGAGATTATGGCTGTGGGGGCCTTCTGGGACGGGGAAAACACACCTGCTTTCAATGTGGGCAACAAAACACAATGCGACGGTGGTTGATGCGCGCCTTTTTGTCCGTTCTCCGGGCGCGCGCCTGCAGGTTCAGGGTAATCTCGCCATCGACAACGCCGATTCGCCAGCAGATGAGGTCACGATGCTTCATTTGCTCAATGATGCACATTCCCATGCAGAGCGTGTTCTGATGGTGGGACGTCTGCCGCCATCACGCACGCATTTCATGCTGCCCGATCTGGCCAGTCGCCTGCGTGCTACGGCCACGACCGCAACGGGTGAGCCCGAAGACGCCCTGCGCGCGACGTTGCTGCTTTCTCTTCTGGCGGACCGTCAACTCGTTGTATCCCAGCCTGTGACAGACTGGCTCTGGCGGCACCTGCCTCGCACCGGAAAAGCGCTTGTCTGCGCGGTGGAACAACTTGATCAGGCAGCGTTGGCTCGTGGCGTTCCAATCACGCGCGCGCTTGCACAAGAGGTCCTGGCAGACCTCCTGACGTCAGATATCTGATGTTGTGACACAAAACAGACGTTTGACACGCCACACAGGGCACATGATCCTGTTTCGATAAATGATAACTTGGGTAAGGTTTCCGTGGCTACTGAAGACGATAAACCCATCGCTCGCGTTTCACGGCGCCGCACGGTCTGCAAGCCGAGCGAAGGGACAATCAGCGCAGGGGCCACGCGGGCCAGACGGCGCCGGACCTCTGTCAGCAATGCTGCCGATTATGCAGACATGCCAACCTCTCCGGCACGTTTTATCAATCGGGAGCTGTCCTGGCTGGATTTTAATCAGCGTGTCATCGAGGAAGCGGAAAGCCCTCGTAATCCGCTGCTTGAGCGCGTTCGCTTCCTATCCATCAGCGCCAGCAACCTTGACGAATTCTACTCGGTTCGTGTTGCGGGTCTTGTGGGGCAGGTCCGCGAAGGCACGGTCATTCGTAGCCCGGACGGTGCAACGCCCGCACAACAGCTGACTGCGGTTCGTGGCAAGGCGCGGTATCTTCTACAGGAACAGCAGCGCGTCTGGCGGGGTCTGCGTGCAGAGCTTCAGACGGCCGGCATCGTTATCCTGCCGCCCGATGCGCTGGATGAGGTGGATCGTGCACAGCTTGCCACTCTTTTTGATGAGCGCATCTTTCCAGTCCTGACGCCGCTTGCTGTCGATCCCTCACATCCGTTGCCGTTTATTCCGAACATGGGTCTGGCGCTCGTCATGCGCCTGAAAGATCCCGGGACTGGCACGCATGTGATGGACGGCCTGATTCTCATGCCAGCGCAGGTACCGCGTTTCATGCGGCTGCCTTCGCGGGTGCGGGAAGGGGATGAGACACCGGATCAGGCGCGCTTTGTTCTGCTTGAAGATCTGATCATCCTATTTGCAGACCGTCTTTTTCCGGGGCTGGCAATCGGTGCCGCGGGTGTTCTGCGAATCATCCGTGATACGGATGTCGAGTTTGAGGATGAGGCGGAAGATCTCGTCCGCTCCTACGAGACGGCGCTCAAGCAGCGTCGTCGGGGGGTTGGCATTCATCTGGCGCTAGACAGCAAACTGCCTGAAACGCTTGGCCGTGAAATGGGCGAAGAGCTTGGCGTTGCGGATGAAGACGTCGCGGTGCTGCCGGATATCGTGGGTGTGGTAGATCTGAAGCAGCTCATCGTCGATGACCGGCCAGATCTGGTGTTTCCTCCATACACGCCGCGCTTTCCAGAACGCGTTCTTGATTATGATGGCGATTGCTTTGCCGCGATCCGGGCGAAGGACATTGTTGTCCATCATCCGTTCGAGAGCTTTGATGTGGTCGTGCAGTTCCTCCATCAGGCAGCTCTTGATCCGAATGTTCTGGCCATCAAGCAGACGCTTTATCGCACTTCACGCGACAGCCCGATCGTACGGGCGCTCATCGAGGCAGCGGAGTCGGGGAAATCCGTTACGGCCATGGTTGAACTGCGCGCGCGCTTTGATGAGGAGGCCAATATTCGCCTTGCACGTGCGCTTGAATCGGCAGGCGTGCAGGTTGTCTTTGGGTTCGCGCATCTGAAAACGCATGCAAAGCTTAGCCTTGTTGTTCGTCGGGAGGGCCAGGTGCTGCGGTCCTACGCTCATTTCGGAACAGGCAATTACCACCCGATCACGGCACGCGTTTATACGGATCTGTCCTTTTTTACCTGCGACCCAAAGCTGGCTTCAGATTCGGCACGTCTGTTCAATTACATGACCGGATATGCAACGCCCGCTAAAATGGACGCGCTGTCCTTCTCGCCCATCACTATTCGTTCGACTCTCGAATCATTGATTCGTGAAGAGATTGCGTTTTCGAAGGCAGGCAAGCCTGCGAAAATCTGGCTGAAAATGAACAGCCTCGTTGATGCTGAACTGATCGATCTTCTGTACGAGGCCTCCCGCGCCGGTGTGAAGGTGATTGGCATCATTCGCGGCATCTGCTGCCTGCGACCGGGTGTTCCCGGCCTGTCCGACAACATTGAAATCAAATCGATTGTAGGCCGTTTCCTTGAGCATGCACGGGTATTCGCTTTTGGAAATGGACACCGGATGCCATCGCACAAGGCGAAGGTTTTCATTTCCTCTGCCGACTGGATGCTTCGCAACATGGACTGGCGTGTGGAGTCCATGGTGCCGATCACAAACGCCACGGTTCATGCCCAGATTCTCGGGCAGATCATGACAATGGACATCAAGGACAACATGCAGAGCTGGACGCTTTCGCGAGATGGGCGTTGGCATCGCGTCTCACCTGGGGCACACCCGTTCTCAGCTCATGATTATTTCATGAACAATCCTTCTCTCTCGGGTCGGGGTTCGGCTGCGCGGGAGAAGGCCCTCCCTGAGGCTCATCGCCCCCGCGAACGGCCCGACCGGATTTTGGAAGACTGAGTTTCTATGTCCACACCTGCACAGCGGTCCGCCATTGTTGACCTTGGATCAAACTCTGTTCGGCTTGTTGTCTTCGAGGGAATCACACGTAACCCTGTTCCGATCTTCAACGAGAAGGTTACGCTCAAGCTGGGCAGGGGACTTGATGCATCGGGCCGACTGAACGAGGCAGGCGTTGCGCTGGCAATGGATGTGCTGGGGCGCTTTCATACAGTGGCTCGTGCGATGCGCGCCGAGCCTTTTGAAGTTCTTGCCACCGCAGCAGTCCGGGACGCCACAAATGGCCCGGATTTCGTGGCGGCCATCCGGGCCCGCATGCCCGGTGTTCCCATTCGTGTTCTTAATGGAGAAGAAGAAGCAGATTATGCCGCGCGAGGAGTGCTGTGTGGTCTGCCGGAGGCCAATGGGCTTGTCGCTGATATCGGTGGTGGCTCCATGGAGCTTATCCATGTCGCTGACGGTCAGTATTTTGAAGCTGTCAGCACCAAGCTTGGCGTTATCCGCCTGCATGATCGTGCAGAGGGAAACATCGAAAGCGCAGCACTGATCGCTGATGAGCAGCTTGGTGACGTAAAGTGGCTGCAAGGCATGACGGGACGCCCGCTATACCTTGTCGGTGGTGCGTTCCGCGCTCTGGCCCGGCTTCAGATTGCCCGAACACAATATCCGCTCAGCCTCGTTCACCTCTTTTCGATGTCTGAGGGCGAAGCGCGCGAAATGGCGGACTGGATCATTGCCGCCCCCAGACGAACACTCGAAAAACTGCCGGGTGCTCCACGCAAGCGTCTGGCGGATGCGCCGTTTGCGGCGACGGTACTTCGCCGTTTGATGGAAAAAGTACGTCCTTCCAAAGTCGTGTTCAGTGTCGATGGCCTGCGGGAAGGGTGGTACATGCGCCACGTCGCAGAATCAGTCGCGCAACAGGACCCGATGACCGCTTTGGCAGAGGAAACCGCAGGGCGTTTGGCGCGGAGTATGTCTCTTTCCCGCGCGTTGGTGGGCTGGACTGCTGCACTTTTCGAGGACGAAACTCCCCAGCAGAAGCGTCTGCGCACTCTGGCATGTATGCTCTCGGATATTGGCTCCTATGATCACCCGGAATACAGAACGGAGCAGACTTACCAGCGTATCCTGCGCAGTCATGGCGTTGGTTTTGATCATCCAGCGCGTGCCTTCATCGGGTTGACGCTTGCTGTGCGTTATGAAGTGCAGATGGATGCCCCGCTGATTGAACCATCTAGACGTTTGTTGACGAAGGTTGAGATCGAACGTGCGGTCCGTCTGGGGCTTGCACTGCGTCTGGCCTATACGCTGTGCGGCGGAACGGTAGAGCTTCTGGAAGAGTGCCGTCTGTTTGTGGAAGATAACAAACTTGTCCTGACGCTGGGTGCGCGAAGCGTTCGTGCCGCAGGAAGTGCGGTGCGTCGCCGCTTTGAGCGCCTGGCAGCTGCGATGAAGCTGGAGTGGCAGGTCAGGGAGGAATGACCATCAAGATTAATATCCGAACAAAGCGGGCGTTGCGCATCGGTGGATTGTTGGCTGTGGAGCTCATGCTGGGGTTTGGAGTTTCGGCATGTTCGAAGTTCGGCCATCACGACAGAAACAAGCTCTGGGAAATTGTTGGCACGCGTTGCGCCAAGGATTCCGAACACAAGCCCTGTGCTGTCTATGATCCGCAGGATGGCTATGCGCTGCTCAAGGATCTGTACGGGCACGGCCAGTATCTTTTGATCCCTACGAAGCGTATTCCCGGTGTTGAAAGCCCAGCGCTCTTGCAGGCTGACAGTCCTAATTATTTTGCTGAGGCTTGGGCTGAGCGCGGTCGTGTGTCCAAAGCATATGGCTATGATGTTCCAGATGCGGATATGTCTCTTGCCATCAACTCGCGGTGGGGCAGGTCTCAGGACCAGTTGCATATCCACATTGATTGCATGAAGCCGTACGTTAAAACGGAACTGGCCAAGAACTGGTTTGGCCAAGACTGGTCCACTGTTTCCCTCATGGGACATCTTTATCGGGCACGCATTGTGCAGTCTCTGGAGCCATCGCCTTTCAAAGTACTGCATGCAGATGACATGTCCGTGCATACGCTGTTTGTGACCCCGGCCCCTAAGGGCGGATTCATCCTTCTGGACGATGTTGCCCATGGTCTGGACCGAGCATCAGGTGAGGAACTTCAGGACCACAAGTGCCTGATTGCCGACCCTGCACATATGGGTCAGATGGATATGGATAACATGGAACACTCCTCAGGAATGGGGACTATGTAAGTCCTGCAAAGGATTGTCATGATCTTCCGGGGGTGAGATATTCGACAAAAGTCGAACTAAATAACCTCCGGAGAAACCATGTGAACTGGCCTCTTTTTGCGCTGGCTGTTGGCGCGTTTGCCATTGGTACGACCGAGTTCATGCCAATGGGGCTTTTGCCCGTTATTGCCCATGGTCTTCAGGTTTCAGTTCCTACAGCGGGTGGGCTCGTTACAGCCTATGCCGTGGGGGTCATGGTCGGTGCTCCGATCATTACACTCGCTCTCGGCCGTGTGCGACGCAAACACGCCCTTATTTTTCTTATGGGATTATACGTTGCAGGCAACCTGCTTTCGGCTGTTGCAAACACCTATGATCTCCTGCTCGTGTCTCGGGTTCTGACCAGTCTTGCGCATGGTGCTTTCTTCGGGCTTGGTGCCATTGAAGCCTCTCTTTCGGTTCCTGCCGAAAAGCGCGCGAGTGCTGTTGCGAGCATGTTCATGGGCCTCACAGTCGCCAATATTTTTGGTGTACCGCTGGCAACGTGGCTTGGTACGCAGCTTGGCTGGCATATGGCGTTTCTGGCCACGGTTGCGCTCGGCCTGTTGACGATGATCGCGGTCCAGACGGCTATCCCGAACCGTGAAGCGGGAACCCCTCCGGATGCGATGAGCGAGCTGAAGGTTCTCGTCCGTGGAAATGTGGTTCTTGCGCTTCTGACAACAGCTATCGGTGCAGGGGCAATGTTCGTGCTCTACACCTATATTGCACCCATCCTCCAGCACATCACCCATGCCAGCGCGGCTGTCATCACGGTGGCATTGATGCTGACCGGGGTTGGTTTCTCGATCGGAAATGCCATAGGCGGCCGGTCTGCGGATCGCTCTCTCGACGGAAGTCTGCTGCTGTTTTTCCCCATCCTTGCGATTGTTATGCTGGCATTTCCATGGATGGCGCAGACTGTCCCCGGTGCCCTGATCGGAACGCTGCTTTTTGGCGCGGCCACGTTTGCTTTGATGCCCGCATTGCAGATGCGCGTGATGCAGGCTGCCCATGAAGCGCCTGGACTTGCGTCCTCGGTAAATATTGGCGCGTTTAATATGGGCAATGCGCTTGGCGCTGCACTTGGCGGCATCGCGCTTTCTGAGGGGCTGGGATATGCAGGTGTTTCCATTATCGGAACTGGCCTCGCTTTTCTGGGCGTTGCGCTTGTCCTTATTTCAAGAAAGGTGGCACCCCCATGATCCGATCTTCTCTATTTCCCATCGGAGTGCTGGCCCTGTCAGTCCTGACGCCGGTCACAGCTTATGCTGAACAGCCGTCCAACGTTGGCGATGCCATTATGATCGCACGAGCGTATCATGACAGCGGAGACTATCAGCGGGATTTCGATGCTGTGATATTGCAGGCGCGTCAGACGCTCGCCCGTGATGCTGCGCATACCCGCAAACCTGCGATTGTGCTCGATATTGACGAGACAACACTCTCCAACTGGGATGAAATCCGGGCCGATGATTTTGGCTACATTCCCAATGGCCCATGTGACAGTCTTCCAAAGGGGCCATGCGGGGCAGTTGCCTGGGAGCAGAGCGGTCGCGCGCCTGCTTTCGTTTCAACCAGAGCCCTGATCGAAGACGCCTACAACCAGCATGTAGCGGTGTTTTTCGTTACGGGACGTCATGAGAACGAGCGTGCTGCCACAGAGCGCAATCTACGTGCTGCCGGTATCCCGCGGTGGGATGGTCTCTATCTTCGCCCGGATGATTCCCATGTGCGTGCAGGAGCCTACAAGACTCCCACCCGCGCAAGTATCGAGGCCAAAGGCTATACGATCGTAGAGAGCCTCGGAGATCAGCCATCTGATCTGACTGGTGGACATGCCGAGCATACATTTCTTCTGCCCAACCCGTTTTATCGTGTTCCCTGAAGCTGCCTAAACGGCATAGCTAATAAAAAAAAGCCCCGGATTTCCGGGGCTTTTTTTGTGCTTAGAAAGACTTTAGAAGTCGTTCGAGATAATCCAGTTCGCTCTGGGGGCGCGTGCGATCAGAGGCGCGGCGGCGCAATTCACGCTCGATATCGCGCGCTCTGTCGCGTGCGTTCTTGTCAGGAATGTGGGCGTCTGAGTCCTTGCCCTTGCTTCCTTCTCCAAGCTTCCGGCCCAGAGGGTCCTGATCCTTCTGGTCATCGTCGCTGCCGTCATCATCCCCAGCCTGAGGTTGATCGCCATCATCGCCACTTTTTCCTGCGGCACCCTTTTGCTGGCCACTCCCCGAACCAGATCCCATAGATGGGATAAAGCTCAGGCCACCACCGCCTCCGCTTGAGGATTTGGATTGCTGATTCTGGCGCATCTCCTTACCTGCATCCGCCAGGTCAGCGAGGACTTTCTGCTCGGCCGTCTGCGCCTGATCATCATGGCGATCTGCAAGGGCTTTACGTGCTGTTTTCATATCGTCACGCGCTTTGGAAAGTGATTTCGCTTCCTTGCCAGTCAGATCTTTCACGTGTCGATCCAGAATATCATCAACCTGACCGAGTGCGCGCTGGATCGCGTGGTCTTCGCGGCGTTCCGTGCCTTGTGCTGCCACTGTTGCCGGATCGGTAGGGGCAGGAGGCTTGGATGCAGAAGTATCCGGCATCCCGGGTGGGGGCTGCATTCCCAACTGACGGAGCAGATCTGCCGTGGACATCTGGCTGATGTCTCTGCCGCTATCCTGCTGATCTGCTGGAGGGGCCGCAGCTTTGCGTGCAGCGTTCAGGCGAGCCTGCGTGTGGTCCAGAAGGCCAGTCTCGCGATGAATAATGTCATGCAGCGTCGCACGCTGCGCCCGTGCTTCTGCCTGCGCCTTCATCTGCGCCGCCAGAGCCTTGAGGTCCTGTGGGGTGGCCTGACGCATGTGCTCGGCCATGTCTTCCATCTGCTGAAGGCGTCTCAGGGCTTCGTCGCCATGGCCCTGTGAAGCATCGGACTGGAGCCTCCGCATTTCATCAGACCAAGGGTCTGCAGAATTCTGCCCTGATTGCGGCATCATGATCCCGCTTTGTGCTGCCCGCTGGAATAGAAGCTGCATGCGATGATTGAGCGCATCTTTCAGTGCCTGGGTTCTGCGTTCGAGCTCTTCCTGTTCCGCGAGGGAATGGCCTTTTTCGCCCATTGACTGCATGTGGTCGAGTTGCTGCTGTACGCCTGCCTGAGCGGAACGGACTTCTGCAGCGGCCTCTGCGATTTCAGGACCGTCGCGCTTAAGATCGTCCAGATACAGGGAGAGGGACCATAGAATTCCCGGAACCTCGAGTGCTGAACCGTCTGGTGCGTCCGGCTGTAGAGAAGCGATTGCCAGCCCCATCGTTGCCCAGACGCCATGTACGTTGGTGGTTTGGGTAAGAAGTTTCAATTCTTCCGATGCTTGTGACGTGTGTTCGTGAGAGAGTATCAACCGTCGCCGCAGCGCAATCAGTGCACGTGCCAGTGGGTCGGAAAATTTGCGCTCACCGATCCGGAATTTTACCTTGTCGCTATAGCTCTCTCGCCCTGAAATGCTTTTCGCATGCAGGCGGCCTTCAACCATCATGCCAGCAAAAGCATCTGATGAAAGGTCAGGTCTGGCGAGGCCCTTGGCATCTTTGGGCTGACCGTCGAGCTGGATCGGCACGCGGAGTACCCGCAGAGAGCCAGGAATGGTTATTTCGACTTCGAGCGATGCCACACCATAAGCCTGGCGAACCTGCCATGGCAGACCTGTGCGCCAGTCATCTTTTTGAGGGCCTGGCTTGCCATCCCACGTTACGACGGGGGGTAGGTCTGGTTCGACCGTGACGCGCCACGAGCCTAATGTCCGGCCACGTGCCGTCAGGGTGATGGTGCCGCTTTTTTCCAGTGTGCCATGCTCGTTCCAGCTCTGCTGATCGAGACGGCTTCGGATCACGGAGCTGACGCCGTGAAGTGCCGGACGCCCGTGAGATGCCGTTATTGTAGCATTGAGCGTGGCGCCTTCAGGAACTTTGATCGTCCCTGTCTGCACGCCAGATGACAAAAACACTGGCGCACCCGCTGCATAGGAAGGGCGGTCTATCCAAGCCTGGATCTGGGGCAGGGGGACGCTGTCATCGTCCACGCCCGGTATGAATCCGGCGTGAAGTCGGGATGGCGTGTGATGACCAGCAAGCAGGGCGGCCATAGCAATGGCCACTGGCACGATATAAGTGGCGGCCCTTTCAGAAGGCGTCATGGGTGGACGCGGCAGAGCAACGCGGAGGGGCGGAAGAGCCGCGGTAACGCGCTCTACGTGGCGCGACCATACCGCCGATTGTTCGCCCGATCCTGCGTAGGCAGGGCGATCGGTGAGGGTCATGAGAGGCTGATAGGCTAGATGCGAGTCACGCTCGATCCGGCGGTCTGCGAGAGCATCAGAAGCCGAAGGAATTTTTCTCAGTCCACGGACTGCCAGCCAGCCAGCACTCCCGATAAAGCCAGCCTCAACAACAAGATGCAACCAGTCCGGCAGGGACTGCGGCAGGCGCGCAAGTGCGGCCAGAATATAAAGCGCCAGAATCAGAAGCGGCCAACGCATCGGAATCCACGCGCGTTCAATCCACAGAACGCGTCGTGCGCGTTGACGCAGGGCTGCGAGGCGAAACGTGGCTGTGTGCTTCTCAGGCATTTCGAGGCTTAATCCAGTCGGGCACGCTCTCCGCGGCAATCAGTTCTTCAACAGTCTGACGCTCACGGATGATCTGCCAGCGGTGGTCATCTACCATAACCTGTGTTGCGAACGGTCGACTGTTATATGTCGAGCTCATAACAGCACCATACGCGCCGGTATCGAGCAACGCGACAAGGTCTCCGCGTTCGAGGTCGGGTAATGCGCGGTCACGGGCGAAGATATCGCTGCTTTCACAGACAGGTCCTACCACATCACGCGGCGAAACAGGTGCCGTGAAATGTTGTGGAGCGACAGGCAGGATGCCATGCCAGGAATCATAAAGCGCAGGACGCATCAAATCGTTCATTGCGGCGTCAATCACTACGAATTCCGGATTTCCGGCTTTCGTTTCAATGACGCGTGAAAGCAAAATTCCCGTAGGGGCGGAAAGCCATCGGCCTGGCTCCACGCTCAGGCGCACATCAAGGTCACCGAGGGTCTCGGCGATCACGCCTGCCAGCATTTCCGGTGCAGGGGCAGTCTCGTCGCGGTAGCGGATGCCAAGGCCTCCGCCACAATCAATCGATTCGACAATACCGCCGAAAGAGCGAATTTCACGGACCATGTCCGCCAGACGCTGGTAGCCCAGACGGAAAGGCTGTGCAGTGAGCATCTGGCTGCCAAGATGTACCGCCAGTCCGACGAGCTTTATGGAGCGCAATCCGCTCGCTTCGCTGTAGAGTGAGACAGCACGGGCATGTTCGATCCCGAACTTGTCTCCCGCGCGCCCGGTGCTGATTTTATCATGCGTGTTGGCGTCAACATCCGGGTTGACCCTCAGTGCGGCCCGGGCAACCCGGCCCATGGATCCGGCAATCTGATCAAGCCGGTATAATTCTTCAACGCTCTCGACATTGACCTGCGCGATATCCTGTTCGACGGCCATACGCAGTTCAGCATCGGTTTTTCCAACGCCTGAAAACACGATATTCGCTGCCGGTATTCCCGCGGCGAGTGCCCGCTTCATCTCGCCACCACTGACGATATCCGCACCATAACCGCATTGGTGGAGCACGGTGAGTGTTGCCTGATGATCTTGCGATTTTACGGCGAAATGAAAGCTGACAGGCAGGTTCCGTGCTTCGAACGCAGCCCTCAGGCTGTCTGCACGGCGGCGCAGCGTTCCTGCTCCCGTGATCCAGCATGGAGTTCCAACGGCTGCCGCGATGACATGCAGGGGCACGCCTTCGAACATGAGGCCGTCGCGCACATCCGTCTGAAGAGAGGGACGGGAGGCGAGGAGGTCGGCCAGAGCCGGGTCGGGGGACTGCGCGTTCATCCTGACACCGTATCTCTCCATGAGCCTGCTTCCAAGACGTCGCGTCTCCCGATAGGGTTTGTAATTATGAATAATGATCTCGTGCGCGCTGCGCTTGAAGTCCAGAGCCGGGCTTATGCGCCTTATTCGAACTTTCATGTGGGGGCGGCCCTCCGATGTGAGGGGGTTGTCTATGCTGGTTGCAATGTCGAAAATGCAGCTTATCCGCTTGGAACATGCGCCGAGGGCGGTGCTATCTCACTCATGGTTGCGTCCGGTGGGCGTCGGATCGAGGAAATCGTGATCGTCGGTGACGGTGATCAGCCCTGCACACCATGCGGTGGATGCCGACAGAAGCTGCGTGAGTTCGGTCAGCCTGATCTGAAAATTCACATGATCAACAGGCAGGGAGCTCTGCTCATGACACGGACACTTGTACAATTGTTGCCTGATGCATTCGGGCCGGACCATCTGGGGTGAAGATCCCCCTGTATCTGGCGTTATTTATTCTAACGCTGGGTGCACCTTTGAATGCAGGATATTGTGCTGTTCGTCCTGGGCTAGGAGATGCGCCGCGTAGGGAGGTGGTGGATGTACATCACGCTCCCTGGTGGATTTTGGGTCGTGTACAGACCTCGCTCGGAAGCCGCTGCACTGGGTTTGCAGTCGCTCCTTCCGTCGTCATGACTGCAGCTCACTGTCTCTGGCTACCCGCAACCGGTCGCTTCATTCAGCCGCAAGATGTTCATTTTCTGGCCGAATATCAGCGTGGGTCCTATTCGGTCCATGCACAGGCCGTGCGCGTCATTATCAGTGCGGGGTATGATCCGCTTCAAGAAGCAGCCAGTGCCTCTCTTGATCGGGCAACTCTCATTTTGGATCGCCCCGCAATTGAGGCATCTCGTCTCCTGCCCATTTTTCAAGCGAAAAAAGGGGAGGCGTCGATGTTGGCAGGCTATCAGCAGGACAGGGCGGAAGTCGTATTCGCAGATACGCATTGCCATGTTCTCGCACCGGCGCAGGGAGGGCTGATCCGTCATGATTGCGAAGGCACGCACGGCGTAAGTGGTG
>Ga0157363_1002485_pt1 | contig 16272 bp, 7 predicted proteins | sample AttsexASBM1_FD_111477 | JGI IMG/M metagenome (GOLD analysis project Ga0157363, IMG submission 111477) | Fungus gardens microbial communities from leaf cutter ant in Ribeirão Preto, State of São Paulo, Brazil - Atta sexdens ASBM1 | ecosystem: Host-associated > Fungi > Mycelium > Unclassified ... | reverse complement strand
CGAGAGATCATACGGGCAATGCCATTAACACCAGGAACGGTTCTAACAGCGGCCTTAGCCAATCGGACTGCAACTCGGACTATAAGTCCAGCGCACCCTCGCACGTAACACTGCGAGGGCCAGCCAGCCACTTTCTATGCAGACGGCAGCGGCAGTAACAGCAGCCGAGTGCGTGGCGGACAAACGCCTTTCCCGGACTGGCCCTTGAGGTCAAAACTATTTTTCACTATGCTTTCAGATAAATTATGCATGAATCGTGACCTCGCGGGCGCAAGTATAATGCCGTTAAATACGAGCCATGCATGACTCGCGAGCTGGGTAACGCACACGGGCTTGGAATCGGCTCTCAGTGGCCCACCCGTGTCCTTGTCCAATTTCTCTCACAACGTCCTTTCATTCTTTCTGGTTGCTCTATCTTCCCCTTTCTCCTCGTAAAGCTGCTGTCGCACGAAAGACGTCATCTATACAAACGTCTTTCCCGGCTTCCGTCACCTCACTCTTTCGCGACTCTCCACGGTCCTTTCACATCTCTGAATAGCTCCGCCGAGACTAATTTAAGGAGTAGTCAAGTGTTAAAAGCCTTGTATACCGACGTTAGTATTTGACTGATAACTCATCCCGTTTAAAATGCACGTCGAAGAACCGCTAGAATGGCTTCTTCAAACCTAACCAGGCCTATTATAAATAACAGCGCGTTAATCGTCGTATTGTAGAAGAGTCTTTGCACTCAAAGACAATTTTACACGGAAAGAACGATTTTGTTGGAGTATTTAAAAGTTAGACAGACTTGGAAATACTTTGTTGAACCCGTCAAAATAATTGCGTACAAAAATCTCAAGCGTGATGAGTAAAGTTTTGATATTTTATACTATATAACTAGTTTGCGTACTGTATAATTATTTTGATGGCTCAACGAAATGATTTTCAGATCTGAATCTTGACGAAAAGAACGACTTTTTTTTATTAAAGTATCTAAAAATTCAACTAGATACAGATCTGAAAATAAATTTTGTTAGACTATCAAAATAATCATATAGGATGCTTAAGTTGATTGCTAGAATACAAATTTTACAGCATTGCTCATCATGTTTGAATTTTCTACATAAATATTTTGATAGACTAACAAAAGTGTTATCAGATTTGTATTTAGCTAAATTTTTATATTTCAATAAAATCTGTGTAAGTTTCTAAATTTCGACAAAACCATTCTTTTGTACCAATCATAAAGATTTAGATAATAAAAATACACACGAAAGAATCTAAACGAACTTAGAATGTTTGCTTCCTCAATGCTGCGAAAGTTCGATTTCTGTTTGAATGTGGGTATAAAAAATCGCAAGCATTTCCTTTGAGATGACTATTTGATTGACATTATATGTTGCATCATATCGTTTCGAGATAACGTACTGTTGGATGTTTACATGTAGGCACAAAAATTGTAAAGAAAACTAGTAGGTATTGAGTTGGATTATTATTGTCGAGGCCAAGTCATATCATGGAAGAAAATTGAGAGCTACACTCGCAAAATGATAAAAATTAATTTTCATAATTATCTTACAACCGCGCGAGGATCATTATATACTGTAGAAAATTCTCGGTTTCTTGTCGAGACATAATATTTCCGCTCGTAGGATATGTAGAAAAAAAAATAAAAGTGTACTTATTAAACAATCTAAGTGCAAGCTATCAATTGAATATACATAGAACAATTGATCGATTCAACCTTTATTGAAATCCGATAATCGATCGCAAATTTAAAAATCGCTAGATAAAGGAACATTTGTCGGCATTATAACATCGCTGTGCTTGGCTTAACGTCGAAACACTGCAGCGTTTTTCTTGATATGCTCCTGATATCTCTTTGTTACATTCTATAATTTTTATAGATAACGTTTATGAATAATTAAATTATGAATTTAAAAGAAGAAAAAAAGAAAAGAAAAATGCAAAGTAGAAAGTCTTCTTCCATTATATGTATTTTAATTTATCCATTATATGTATTTTAATTTAAAATAATGCTTCTAACTTTATATTAATTAATAATTGATTTTATTTTATTAATTAATGTATATTTAAATCAAAATTAATTAGAGTATAAAGGCATTCAAATTAAAATGAATTAATATCATTTGATATTCGGAAATACTTTAACATTCTTTTTATATACTTGTTGCGAAGTTATCTGAGAATATTTTTAAATATTTTTAAAATTATTAAGCGATATCTGATGAGATCATTACCGAAAGATATGAAATTGTAGGGAGATACAAGGTACATTACTTTGTATACATCATATTTTTCCTCATCATGTGCATTCAACCCTTATTGTAACGGTTTTACGGACATTAGTGTAGACCCCTATGTTCCTGCGCATTCTATTATATCCTTGAATATCGTACTTAACGTCGGAACAGCCCGTAATGCTGTATAATTCCATAATGCGCGCAATATAATGTGCTCGCGAGTTTATCATTATCAATTCATAAATCTCACGTTGGTACATGTAGTTATATGTACAAATTTTTCATTGCATAAAACAATGCGAATTGTATTAAACATGAATTATTTAAAGCAAAATAAAATTTAATGCAGTAATAAAAAACGTGCATTTTAAAATTTATTTTATCTATATAAACTGTAAAAAATTTAAATATAAAACAAAATCTAAAAATTGTTTTAATTTTTCAATAAAGTATAATATGATATATGTTTATGATTAAATAATTGTACCATAAAATTTCCTTTGTATCTTACCAGTTTCATAGACACTACTATATTTTCAAATTATTCATTAAAATATCAAATTTATTGAATTAACAATATAAATTTTGCAATAATAAACATAAATATCAAAATAAGTAAGTTTGACGTAACGCTTAATTATATCGAAATGTGTAATGTTCAAAAATTACATACAAAACTGGGATTCCCATTCAAATCTTTGTTAAATCGAAAATAAAAAATCAATTTTGTATAGATTTACGAATTTATCATTCATTTGCTATATTAATGATATAATTACAAAATCTGTTTTTTAATTGCAAAAAAGAATACGGAATATGAAAAAAACGTACTTTAAAAGAACATATTCTTCTATAATCAGTTATTACACTAAAATATTATTTTAAAATTAATACTACAAAATTCGAATAGTTTAAAATTTGTTTTCAGAAATATTTTTTTAGTTGTATCATTTATTGCAAATGAACGATATAACTTGTAGTTTTTCGATACCTTGTAGGGAAGTTTTAACACAAAAAGTTCTATCTCCGCGGTATCGGCACGCTCGCGTAAAGCACGAGCAAGTTCTTCATTATCGTCTGCAGCCCAAATTGCGTAGGCGTATCCGTACCTTCGTACACACACATTATCTTAACGTATGTTCTACGTGTACACGTATGTACACGCACAACGGTCCCATGCCCTGCGCGACGTGATATGTGCGTCGCACACTTTTGCAGTAACGAACACCGCGTATCATTCGTATACGTGTGTATTCGGATAGTGGGGACCGAGCCGGGCCGAAGGTAAACGGAAACGACCGAGCGCTGCGGAGCCGGTTGTGTCGCGCGGCGGCGAATCAGTATCGCGTCAGTTCCGAAGTGAAGCTGCTCAGTGATCTATGTCAGAGCAGGGCCACTCTCCGCGTCCGTCACTCTCTCTGTCTCTCTTTCTTTCTCTCCTTTTCTCTCTTCCTGTTTTACGCGACCTACGCCTCCCTTTTGGTTCTTCTTCACTTCGCTTCCCGTCGCCGCGTTATATACCGTCGCATCGTCTCCGTTTCCGTTCGCGCGTTCCTTCCAAGATCAATGTATCCCGGTCTCCTGGTCTCTCCCCGGGTATCCGCGAGATACACATACACGATAATACACAGTGCCACAATGTGGAGTTGTTACCAGTGGGGAAAGAGCAAAAATTGAGTTTACGTGCGGACGTGCCACGCACAACGACCTTGGTCCACCATCAACAACCAATCGACACAGATCACAGGACAGCTTAGTTTTATCAAGTAAGTGCCTTTTATGTTCGATGATTCTTTCGATGATTCGTGTGATCATATGTCACAATCGCGATGTTAATTGGCGTCGATCGATATTATGAGAAACTAAACGTGCATGCGAGCGGAGTTTTGAAATTGTCTTTTACAAAAAACTAGTAGCGAATTCGGTTACTTGCACTAGAGTAATGCATACTGGAAGCTGCTGTACGTGAAGTTAATAAAGTTAGATGTAAAAACGTATGAGTATTTTATATCGTTGCTTAAAATCCTTAAAGATTTTTGCATTTAAAACAAGATAGATTTATATTTACATTAAAAAGAGAGAAAGCGAAGGTGCTGAGTGCAAAAAAGTGCAAACAATGCAAACAATTCAGCCCTTATTGTTTAGTAATAGGATTGGAATTTATACCTCTACTCCTACGCAATTTAATCGTTGCCATTCTACTTAAGCTTCAAATGTAATTTAATCTAAATTAATTCTATATTCTATTAATTCTATATTCTATTAATTATTACTTCGATGGGCAATTTTCTCAATTATTTGTGTTTTGCAAAAACTAGCAACTTTTTAAGAAATTCTTTTTAAAAATGCTGCGCCTTTAAATTTCCCACTCCTACGTATAAAGGTCTGTTCTTTTTCCACCTCAAGTTGATTGAACTGGTGTATCCTGATGCAATAAATTATAGTAAAACAGAAAGTTTGTTTCATTCTAACTTATTGTACTAGTTTAGAATTAATTCAGAATTATTCGAAAAAGAACAGATCTTAAATTACCTAATACATCACTATTTAATGGAGTATACATGAATTATTTGATTAGCAAAGTTGATTATATTATGCCACTATTTAGATAATTTACATATTACGTATTTAGATAATTTACATAAAGTTTTTAATGTGATCTAGTATGAGTGATCTAGTGTGAGTGATCGAATTCACTGTATTATTGATCAATGTACTCGTAATTTTAAAAGACAATTATCTATTTATTTTAAGCATTAAAACTCCCATTAAGAGCATTAAAAGCAAAGTTGTTCAGTGTCTTTAGTACTCCAAATAAATAATTGGTTATTGTTTTTCAGCAATAAATTGGTCGGTATTGGATTTCTATCGTCCGATTTTTCATTATCTGATTAACTTGTTTAATCTTACTTAACTTGAGGATAATATAAAAATTGTGTTTTTCTACACATAACTAATCACTGAACTGATTGCGTTAGAGATAACTTTAAAAATTACTCACTACAAAACTACTATCAGTGATTAACCATAAATAGAAAAATATAATTTTTACGTTATAATCAGATTAAGTCTAATCACAATTAAGTTAACCAGCAAATGAAAAATTGAGTCTATAGGGAATTTTATACTGGTAATGTTTTTTTTTTATATTCGATTTAATTTAATACACACGAGAATCATGTTTATAAAAATCAATTATATTTAATACTAAAAAGGACTGTATATTGAAATTCTGTTCTGCATAAACTTATACTTTTATAAGTTGACTCATTTTTATACATATAATCTCTGTGATTGACAATGTACGATATCTTCGAAACGGGAATAAGCTCCGTTCTAGATCTGATGCAGATTTAAATCTGCATAACATGTTTATTACGACAAGGTCAATTTCTTCGTTAAATAATGTATTTCGAGATAAAATCTTAATAGGTACAAACGCATGTTCACATACACGTTCTGGTATATAAAGAAATTTGATATCTTTATTAAAAGTGATCTGTTTCAGAAATTATCCAATTTTAAGAAAGATGTTACACAAAGGCTTATTTTTGTTATGCTAGGGAATATTTTTTTGGGAATATTTTAAATAGCATCATCGGTGGGCATTTCTCGCCTCGAAAATTATAAGAAATGATGTCTATTTTACTTCTCATAGTTTTTGAAGCAACAAATTTGATGATGTTAGTTAAAATTATATCAGACGACGAGATATAAATAATTGAGTTTAACTTTTAAATAGGTAGGTGGTTTAAAGATACATAAGTTGGTAAATGGGGTGCTCGTAACATCCTCAAAAAATTTTATTTATATGGTTATTTTTTATTAATTTATTATGTTATATTTATATTAGTTAAATTTATATTAGTTATACTCTTATGAGAAGAATATAAAAATGAACTTTATAAGAGTTTTGAGCATCTAAGTTGTATTATTTATTTTCCTTTTTTAAAACAAGATTTTAAAGAAATTAAACTATATACTTGGAATGCTACAACGATATTCCATCTATCCACTTAAAATCAGGAAAATACATAGCTTTATGGAAATTCATAAAATAGGTGCTACATCACATTTTGACATTAAAGATATAGACTATCTTATAAAAATATTATATTTAATAGCGAAAACATTAGACGCATTGGAAAGTTTTCATTTGCGTCTGATATTTTCGCTACTAAATATAACATTTTTATGAGATATTTTATATTTTTAATGTCAAAACATGATGTACGCTGTGTATTATTGATTCATATAACAGAGCGATTTATCTTGCGAATATTTACAACACTACATACTTTTCCTAGTTTAAACTCAATTTTTTTGTGTGTCCTGACGTTGTAATGTAATTTTAACTAGCATCACGGATTTCTTGCCTCGAAAACTATAAAAAATAATACTATTTTAATTTCTCAAGTATAAATATAACAAGCCTTTTCAAAACAAGATTTGTTATATTTTATATATATTTATATTTTATATACTTTCTTTTTTCTTTAATAAGATATGTTTTATGGTCTAAATAATATAAGTAAAAATTTATATTATTATATTTATAGAAACACGCAAATACTTTTTTATCTTGTTGTTCGTTTCTTTAAATGTTTTCTAATATATTTCCATATGGCTCGAAAATCTTTTTATGAATAAATGTATAATTGTAACAATATATATTTTTCACATTTGCATTTTATATTAATGTATTTGCAGTGATATTTTTAAAATGGAAAATTATTCTTTTGCTGCTTTGTTCTGCTCTATATTTAATACACAATTAAGCTATTAAACTTATGCGGGTTAGATTTTTTTGTACTCTCTCTATGCGCTGATAATATATTCTGAATACGCGAATTGAAAGCGCGATTTGAATCACTACATGTAAAATTGAATGTATGTCACGTTTACCGCGACGGTGATTAGTAATCGGAGCACTTGAGCACTTGAAAAAGTCAATGTTACCGGGAAAGGTTTTCGTGTACGCTTACGCAATCGTGCGCGATTCAATTCGTTGTAACATTGTTCCGGGTTTATCCGGTTATAGAGAAAGTGCAGGCCAGTCAGACGTTGTCCTCTCTGCTCACTGTGTGTGCCATAGAGGTCGAATTCAAGGTAAAATGAATACTCGTCGGCGAAACAAATCAATTTCTCGTGAAAATTTCTATTTTTCTGGAAAGCATATGTGAAAGGCTTGATGAAAATAATACTCTCTCATATAATGTAACGCAGTCATGCACAACTTTTTTAACTTCTACAATTTGTATCTTTTTGTCTCAAATGAAATTTTACTTTTAAATTTCTTCCCCATTTTTATTCATATTTCATTTTTATCAAATAGAGATTTTTAATATTTAAGTTAAAAAATTATTTAGTAAAAGAGTGTTGAAAAGTAACCCTGAATTTTTTTCTACATATATATTTTAAAAACTTAAAGAAATAATGAAAAAACTTAGAGTCTAAATTGCTAATGTGGAGGGAGTAAAAATATAATTGCAGACGAATTTATAATCATTTAATTCTGTGTCGTTGAGGATTTTTTTATCATTATTTCATATGTTTCCACATTATTACTTATTAATATTTTGGATATTATAAATCTAAATAAGATAAAAAATATGATTGTTGAAGAGAGTAGAAATATGATTACAGACGGAGAGTTAAGGATTATTTTCAGAGGACTATTTAAAAAAAAAAAAAAATCTTCCAGGCATAATTAATGTAATTTGATCTGCATAAAAAATATTATTTTATATAGTAAGAGTTGGCGGACCGCAAAAAATTCACTAATAGGCTGCTTGCGATCCGCAAATTGTACATCACTGATGTAACTCATAATTTTTTCATCGACGATGCGTATATCTTTCTTATTAACATTTAAAAGTTCAAAAGATCTCGATTCAATATAAACACTTCGAAATAAAATGGCTAATAAAATACATAAATTAATTGTATCATAAATATACATGGAAAGAATTTTTTCTTAGAGTTTACCCTGAAAATATGGTAATTCTGGAACAACTTGTATTATTCAAAGAATTTTATGTAAATTTCTCTCATTCATTAAAACTACAATAAAATATAAAATACATATGATTAATTGTACTGAAGTGGTAAAAATTTTTAAAATATTGTATTGTATCACAACTATCATTTATCAACTATCATTATATATTTTTGAGATGAATTTTAAAAGATAATTTTCTCCGTGTATATTTTCCATTTCGTGAATCAAGATATCACTTTAGCTTCTAATTATTTGTAATCTCGTAAATAAATTATATACACCGGAAGTATCGATTATGACTTTATGTAACCGCTAATTATGAGATAAATACAGATATGCGATTTTTTTTTCTTGCCGGATATATAGAGAACACGGAATAGAGCAGTTATACATTAGCGTAAAATGAAAAATCTCCGACGGTTTTATTTTCTTTGTTAATTATTACCCGTCGCCGATCAAAGCATCGTTCGTCTCGACACGATAAATATAAAACAATTACGAGCTATCGACGTCACTACAGCGACGGTAACGTTCATTAATTCAGAGTTATTCTCGCGCGAATTAACTCGATTTATCGAGACGACGACTCGCCGCGTCGAATCGTCTCGCCGTCGCGATTCTTCTCTTCTTTTTTTTTTTTCTCCTCTATTTTTCTCTCCCAACGGGTAACTACGCTTCTCCTGTGCAATATCGCCTGCGCGCCATAAAGTGTCGGAGTCTGTAAGGCAGCCGTGATTGCCTGACATATCGCAATTGAATGTCATAACGCGATAGGCACGCTATACAATACCGCGCGGCCATACGACGGCATTAAGCATTATATGCGTAATTTACGAAGGTTATTTACTATACAATTAGATAGCCCGCGCCAAGTATTACGCGCGCGAATACGGTGCGCACGTATGGTGTTTGCGAACGCGTGTGCATACACGCGTACGCGCATGATGCACCGCGGACGTGCATGGTAATGGTCCAAGGGTCTCATCAGTGGCACACAGAGCGAGAGAGAGAGAGAGAGAGAGAGAAAGAGAGAGAGAGGGGGGGAGAGAAAGAGAGAGAATTCTCACTTTTTCCTCCGGCGTATCTAGGATAATATACGATATATACGATGTAACGAGGTATGTAATGGGTAATAGTGCGTAATGATATAATGCGCACATTCCTCGACGTACATCTGCTATAACAAACATTGTTAGGGAGAATACGTCGCTCGCTCGCGCGCGCGTCAGGAGAGGATCTCTCGACGCGTGGTCCTTGGTGGAGTATGCGTTTTACCGTTTGCGAACGAGAGCATACTAACGAGGCCGCGTGTTAGAAATGAAATTACGTGAGTGTATTATGATTGTTGACCACGAGGCGTTTACTTTTCTCATGGTCGTGTGAGTTTGACGATCCTTCGATGACCGTACTGGTCCCCGAACATTCCGTTATCATACGGTATTTTTCTACGTGCTCTTTTCTGCTGTCATTTAACGTTTCCTCTGGCGAGAGTGATCAAACGTTTCTTTTTTTTTTAAATTGAGGTCACCTTCTTTTCTAAGATAGGATAGGTCCGGAAGAGTGTTATTTCGCATCTTGGCAATCGATTGAAAAACAAAGTTCAATTGTGTGGAAAATTACATTTAAGAGACATTTTATTTTATATTAGAGTGGATTTTATATTTATTAAAGAAATAAATTGAATGTAATAGCGTATAATTTTTATATATGTCTTTTGTTAGTTTATTTATAATTCTAGAGAATAATTTGTTATTGTTAAATTTTTTGTTTCTAATCGTAACATATTTTTATTTGCGCAAGGACTGCGTCCTCAGTATTTTTAATATAATATTTAATGTGATGATATTGATGTGAATTCTGTATTTACATAAGATTTAGTCTTAATCTGATTCAATAAAATTAATGACTTTGTATATTTCGTTTTATATCGTGCAACTTTCTAATTAGTTCTCAAGAAAAATTAAGTTTACCGATAAGAATAATTTACAATTTAATAATAAGCGTTAATTCATCAGTATTATCACTTTAGTGTAGATAATGATGAAAACATAGGACCCCGCAACTGCGATGTTTGTTTGATGTTGCACTATGTGCACGTACAGTGCAGGTCTGTTTGCATTTACTGTGGATTCCAATGCATCTGCCGGTGTACCTTGTCGAATGATAAAAGCGATAAGGAGAGCACGCGTTAGGACCGAATTACGCGAGCATCTACGCTATCCCGTGCAGAGAGTCGACCATATCGTTGAACATTGTCGGTATATTATACGATAAGATATAGAACTGCGTAAGAGAGAGCTACCAGAGGCTGGATAATTAGACTCCTTTTCTGCTTGCTTTCACCCTTGACTATATGTTATCGTATGTAACGTATAATTGTCGAGTGCTATAATCGCGATTTGCAAGAAAATCCGCGCGAGAATATACTATCATGTGCCTTCGTTATCTATAAACGTTTCTGCAATTTCTATGTACGAAGACTCTTTTCTCCCAATATTAATTAATAAGCTACAAATAGATCATTAAATTTGATATTTGAGTTAAAAGAAATTTAAAAAAGAGATAAGAGATGGTCTTGTTTTTCATTGGCTAATGATTACGATTGCTCTAATAAATAAAATCATATCTAAATGAGAATCGAATGCAGAAACTTGTCATCAAGTTTAAATTAATTTACCTTTTTTGTTTCTCCTTTAAAATATCATAGCAACGTTCCACCTTATGTCGAATGCAAATATCGAATGTAAATTAGACAGGCTAGTGCTGATTTGTATTTCAATTTACGAGTCGATTACTATAAAATATCAGTAAAACTTTCTTACGCCAATAATCCATAACCTATTACGTGAACGTCTATTTGTTCTCGAGAATTATTAAATTCATACTTAAAGAAAAAAAAATGCAAACAGCCAAAGGGTTCAAGCGAAGGTCTTGGCGAACGATGCTCTTGACCGGCTTTAATTTCAACTTCAGTTGTAATGTCAGCCCGCGGCGGCGAGAATGCATTCGAATAAAACATAAATCGCGGAAGTACACTATTGTTTGTGCACGGCTTATCCGAGCAAGGTCCTAATTTCTTTGTAGTGAAGTGTTATCAGCGAGAATGATAAATGTGACAAAAGATACGGTAGATTAATTTTCTATTGTAACTACACAGTGTGATCCTTTTTAAAAGAATTAGTAGATGTATAATATATAAAGAAATATAATCTTCTGTCAATGCATAATTTTGTTACTTCTTTATTACTGTCTTTCACATCGTTTCTGCTAAAAATATAGAAGTGAAAACGAGACAAAATCTGTTTAAAATTATTTTTTTGTTGTTTGAAGGATGAATGTTTTGAAGTATCATAATAAAATTTATACAAAAAAATAAAAAAAATTTTTATTATTTTAATTCGAGACATCTGATGCACCGACAGAAGTGTTAATATAATGAATTAACAATTAAGAAAATATAAAATTAATTCTTGTACATACGGTGTCCCAGAATTCTCCTTTCAAATTTTGATATACAATATATTCTATAATCTCAAATAAGAAACAAATATTATATAAACACATAGGTCCTTTATTAAAAAATGTGGAAAATACCAAAAATATGAAATATATGTATAAAATATAATTTTATTTAAGTTTGCATTTTGAAATGCCATCCGCCAATGTCAATAAAAGCTTGATGTCAATGTGATTTTGAATTTATCAACTTTTTTGCGAGAATATAAAGCTTCTTTTTTACTTAAAATGAGTTCATAGAACATACAGCTTGTACGCAAAATTCTGAGACACATCCTGTGTATCACACAGAAGTTTTTAAATCGTGATATATAGAGAAAAAAATATGACTTATATTTGTTGGAACGAATTTATGAGATTGTTTCTGTAAAACGACACGAGTGCCGTTTATCTCCTTAATCTTTATCTTCTCAATCTTTATCTTGTCAATCTTTATTTTCTCGATTCTTATCTTTCTAGCATTCGATCTCGAAGTGAAGTTTCGAGATGTTCTTGAGACATCTACTTGAATTAGTTTAGATAGATAAGTCACATAGATCGACAATGGCGGAAATCATCGTTGCTCCGATTTTTCAGTTATCAATTATTACGTCGATATCGATTTCACGAAGCGGTGCTTTTTGCTGCATTTTCGCTTTATCGCAAAACCGTTAGTTCTTATATCACGCCTAAGTTCGATTAATCGGATTATCGCATGATCGATCATTTACAATACAATTGAATTAAACGCATGGAACGCATAGTATTTAATCATCGCGTGACATTAGTTTTGATTAATAGATAAATTATCGGGACTTCTTAGAATGTATTTGTTAATATCATCAATGACGCGATAATGTCATATGTCGATTTCGAAATCTCACAGTAATAATCAATGCCATTATCGATATTCAACTAAGAGATATTTCATAAGTGTGATTAATTGGAATTTGATTACAATGGAAATATTTATGGGCTTTTGTGAGAGACGACACAATTTTTTTTTTATAACGTTATTCCGTTAATAGAAACTTAATTTACGAGAGATTAATTCTCTAAGAGACTTTTCTTGATGACATCTAAGACTTTCGCTCATCATAAGAATGTTAATTACAGCGCGACATGAATATTTCGTATGTTAATACCGTCTTAAAATATAACACGTCGTGTATAAGACTTATTTAAACCGAGACAAGTTCCGTTAATGGTACTCGTCGATTTCCATATTCTATTGATATGTCGTCGTACTACGTTCACGTATCTTTCTATGATGTCTACAGCAGCTTGTCTAATGATTCCCGTTTAATCGAGGAGTGTTATTAAAATATTAAGGAAGATCTTTTTTTTTTGTACTTGAACTCGGAGCCAGAGTATGAAAGACTTGCTTGTCTGCCTGATTGCCTGGGGAGGCTTTTGCATCTACTTTCGATCGTAGAACCGGAAGATCGAGTCGTTTCTCCGCTCCGATGCTCTCGAGGAAGGGAATAAGGAGTGAGTTTCCATGGCCCTCGTAAATACCAATTACAATAATTACGATAACTGTGGCGCCTAGTTGTGCACTGCCCGGCGCTACTTTTATCCGCGTTTACCAACCCTCTCCTCTTATTATTAATCATGTACTTAATTAATATTCTGGAACGTTACTCGAGGTAGCGATTAGCCGCGGGGCGTGGTCAGTACCAGTTAGCATCTTCTCTAATATACGATATCTTTGCTGTATATATTCGCTTCTTTCAGTTTTTATCAACTAACGGTGTCAATTTGTTCGAATTCACTCTCCGTAATATTCGTATTTCGTATTTTTTAATAAACGCGATCTTCGATTGGTTTTTAACGAACATGTTCTCTCACACTTGCTAATAATGTTAATTCAATGTCGGTATTGAATCTATTAAATTGTCTGATCGTTTAAGCCTTTGATTAATAAAAGAATTCATTCGTTTTGTAAATTTACAATTATACGTTTGTTAAAAAGTTGATTGTTAGTGATTAATTAACTAATAAATAATACTTGAATTAATATGTTTTCTCTTTGCATTACACACAGGTTTTTTGCTTTTAAAATATATAAAATACTTGAAGTGATTTTAAGTCATCGTATAAATTTGTCGTTATCATATATTGAAAAAAAGTTTGGTAATAACTAAATGTTGATTTAAATAATTTTAATCAAATGTTTTTACACGGGTTAATACAATAAAAAAAATAATTTACCTAGTTTTCTAAATATTTAAGTAATTACTAAATGGTTAGTTATATTATTATTTGATAATACTTACTAAATATTTAGAAAGATAATTATTTTTGATTATGTTAATGAAACATTTGATTGACATTTTATTTCACATAACATTAGATAGATCCTTTTCAGGGTAATAATGACGAAATAATGACGTTTACGACGTTATTTCGATAATCAAACTGTTCCCGTTTCCGTCGTAAAGCATATCTCTGTTGATGAATGCTGCAATATTATTTTATTACAAATCCGGCGATCGCCCTATGCGAGAGCGCGATGTGGACGTTTCTGTTGCAACGAGAGAAATCGTTACGCAGGATGTGAGGTTTAATAACCGGGTCGGAAGCTGCTTAGGACTTTAACCGTGCGAAACTCGGTCGTTAACGCGGATTAGATATTACTCTGGAGCGTGCACCTGCCGCGTAAAGAGAGAGCGTATCCGCGTGACCATAAGTGCCAGCTGCAAGTACGGTGGTCTGTCTTCGCGTAATAAATCCAAGAGACAGTATTCGATCGTATACTGACGCGACTTCGCATATTAGCCTCCATTTTCAATTACAAAAATAAAATTAAAGTTAATTTTTTCTAAAATTAAATAAAATTAAATCAATCGTTGGAATCTTGTTTTTTTTATCTGTAATTTGTCCCGATGTACTTATGAAGTTTATAATTAAAGTCTGCAAATATATAAAAGTTAATATAACATTCGAGTATATAAATACTCTTATGATTTTTATATGGTAAGAGTAAGTGCATTTCCAGAAAATTTATTAAATTTAATTCATGCTCGTATTAAGTCGACTTTTAAGTAAATAAGTTAAGCTAAGTATAAATTCCACACAAGTTATATGTTACCCTGAACTTTCATCGATATCGATATTATTACCGAACTTGTTTGATTAGAAAATACTAGTTTATGCGGAAGTTGTCTAGCTGTTCAGACACTGCGTTTGTAAAAATATTTCTCACTATCATAACATGCACTATGTAATTCGAGAAATTGCTTCTTAATTAAGCAACAAAATGAATGTTAACTGAATAATGACGATATAAATATCCCATTGCAAGGCGCACTTTCGTTGAACGCGGAATCGAATACTCTAGAGAGACTGCTTTTCCATTTCGAATTCGCTCGACACGCACGAATTGCTCCAGGTTGTTCCGTTTCCTTAAAGCACAGGTATTAGTTGCATCTGTTCGACGTACACCTTGTGTTACTTGCCTCTTTTCTTACTTCTTCGACTTCTCTTCTCGTCTCTCGTCTCTCCGTCTTTCCATGTGTCTCTCTCTCATTATCTCATTCCCTCTTATTCGATTTACCTTTCTCGCGTCCTCTTTCCCTCTTATGCGTGGTCTCACCCAGATCCCGCGGATCACCCAGACACCGTGGTGAAGTTGAAACCATCCGGCATAACAACGGACAAACGTAACCTGGTTCTGGGGATAAGACTCTTCTACCTTCCTATTATGGTCGTTATATTCCCCGGGAAACACACACATACACACACATACACATATACACACACAGTACTCCTGGTATTTTTTCATTGCTTCGTTACCAAGAAACACCGCGTGTACTTAAAATGCGTACGGTCGCCCCCTTCCTTCTGCACGCAGTCGCATGTGCGTCTTTATGCGTCTCTGACCTTCTTCTTTACCCTCCTTTAGAGCATCCCTCGGCACATAAGAATAAGATTCTGGGAAAAGATTATTTCTATTTTGTCATGGTTTTAGTCGACGAGTGTCGACGATTGTTAGGAAATTTCATGTTAAGAGTTAGCACATGAAAGAATGATCTTGCTGAAATACCTAAAAATATAGTTACATACATCAGATCTAAAAATAATTTTGTTGAACTATTAAAATAATTATGTTAGATGCCCAAGTTAAATTAGAAGACTAGAAGGTCAAAACTTTTTCCTCATACTTGAATTTCCTATATAATTATTTTGATGATTTTCGATGAAATTATTTTTAGATCTATATCTACTTTTTAAAACTTTTAAAGTTCACTCTAAAGAGTGAAATCTCACTTCTAAAGATTGAAAATTGAGCTATTTTTTTTCAAGATTGACTCAATTTTCACTCTTTAAAATGAGATTACATTTTAAAGAGCTTAGAGAGTACCTAAATTTTTAGATATTTCAGCAAAATTTTTTTTTGTGCAGATATCACTCGATCGCAAATTTTTTTACAATACACTTAATTGTTAAATTAAATTAAATTTATATCGTTTTAAATATTTGATTTTATTAGAGAATGTGCAAATTTAATGTGAGAAATTTTTTTTTTTT
>Ga0157363_1002484_pt1 | contig 16273 bp, 11 predicted proteins | sample AttsexASBM1_FD_111477 | JGI IMG/M metagenome (GOLD analysis project Ga0157363, IMG submission 111477) | Fungus gardens microbial communities from leaf cutter ant in Ribeirão Preto, State of São Paulo, Brazil - Atta sexdens ASBM1 | ecosystem: Host-associated > Fungi > Mycelium > Unclassified ... | reverse complement strand
CACACACACACACACACACACACACACACACACACACACACACATTGTCACATATAAATTATAATTTATTTATAATACATTAATATGTATAATATAAAAAAATATTGATTTTTTTTAATAATACAAAAACATATTTTATAATTAGAAAATATGCAACATTAAAAAAATTTGATTAAAAAAATTTTTATAATGAATAAATTATATACACTCATCTATTCATCTAGTTTTCACAAATTAGATTAGAAAATTTTATATGCAAGGCCAAAAATAGTAGCATGATATTTAATTATCAATACTGATTATGCTTGAAAGTAGAGCTCTCTCTCTCTCTCTCTTTCTCTCTCTCTCTCTCTCTCTCTTGTAAGAGAGTCATAAGAAAAGCAAATTCATAAAAATCTTTTAATACCTGTTGTTTCTGATATGCTGTATCAGGTTGTATTTTACTCTCAAGTAGAAGAGATCCATCGCTTTCCGCTCTTACCAACAGGGAAATCCCCTTTAATCTCTCTACATAAGAAGAGGAAACATGACCTGTACCACGATCATCCCATTGCCTATCTGCATTAAGAGCATATAGTTTTACTCTTCTACGTGTATCCGTCATATTGTAAAACTAATTAGTGCACTATCTGTATCACCAATTCTTCTGCATGCCTTTTTAAATTCAATCTTTGGTTTTCTCGGCAGTTATCTCTACGAGATAATTTTCAGATACTTGTTGGAACAATGTATGGACAGAAACCTAGATATGTTAGACTTCCGCATGCCCTTTAAGATTTATTGGTATTGCATTATACATATAATAAACAAGATGTTTGGTAATGCGTTAGTATCTTTCTCTCTACTGAAAGACACTGCATGAAAAGCCACGTTCAGCGTCCACGACTCTTAGATGAATAATCTCGTATGATGGATAATGAGCACAAGTTATACTCTAGTCGGTTCCTAATTGGATCAGCCGACGATCATATGCATGCTCGTTGAAACGGTGAACTTGATGAATAGCACGAATAATGGATGCTTGTCATGGATGAACGTGGAGAGTTTCTTCTGAAGCCTTTTTTTCTCACTGCGTCCACGAGTCGCGTCAACGTGACGTTTACCGGACAGACCGTAGACGCGATTCCTTGAAGAAGAGCTTGATCCAGCAGGCAGATCGTGCGCGGGAAAAGATCGCGTGTCTGTGACACTCTCACGTGTCGCAGCGGCCACGACGTATCGAGATGTACGCGACAGTTTAGACTCGTCGTCCCGACCGGCACGACGACAAGACTCTCCAGCTTGGATACCGATACTTTTGGTTAGTGAACGTTGCGCATGTGAATCTTTCTATTCCGCTGTGTACAATTCCTCTTCCCGCGACGACAGCGGCGGCGGCGGCGGTGGCGGCGGCGGCGGCGGCGGCGGCGGCGGCGGTGGTGGCGGCGGCGGCAGCGGCGGTGGAGGCAGCGACGGCGGCAGCGGCAACGACGAAACTGTGGTATTACCTGATAGCCACTCCCGCGATACAGACGCTCACAGGAACACGATTAACTCATGCGAATACCTGTGACAGTCGCCGTCGGCTCGCATCGCCGCTCGCACCCTTTTCCTCTAAGCTGCACACTCTAAAATTGACATAGACACCGAACAGCCACAACACTACATTCCGCCATGATAGATCATAACAACGCGCCACGGGGTTCACCGCGTGACACGCAAGGACGTATAGCGCGAGATTTGAACGATGTCGGCAGACTTTTCGAACAACTCTTAAATCTCTCTTTCTCTCTGTCTCTCTCTCTGTCTCTCTCTCTCTCTCTCTCTCTTCTCTCGCGAATCTTGTAAATCCAGTCTTTTTTTGTTCTTTTTGTTCTTTTTTTATAAAATATTAAGTTTCGAATTTCCGTCACGACTTTTGTCTTGATTTTTGAATCTCGATGGCCAGAGAAAACTCGATGCGTTTCTCGCAATATCTAAATCGTGTACGACGACGACAGTGACGACCTCGAAAATCACGCGGTCGGTAAAGCGACCAAGTGCTGGCGAACATACAAGTTTCGTTTACAGACTTCTTCTGCGACTTTGCAATCTTTTCATTGCGATGAATCAAGATTTTTTTTTTCAGATGCGCTTCGCACGCGCGCAACGATCGCCTCGCGTGCCGCCACGATGCGATGATTTCATCTCCGCGCGGATGCATTTTCTCCAGACTCCAGAATCCGACGGTTCTTCGATTTCTGACGTCACGGTCAAAGATGGCCGGGCGACTTCTCGAAGTAGTCGAAGTGATATGACTCGGAAATTATTAATGTCGAGTAATAATTGTAATGTTCCCTGTGTGTTTGCGCGCGCGCATTTATGATATCCGAAGAATAATATAATATGCATGTTTGTATCTATTTAATATCCATAATATTTAATATCCATAATAATCGTCCAAAGCGAACCTGACGGATTTTTTTTCTTGAAATATCAAATTATGATAATTTTCTTTATTGAAAACGAGACGATAATTGGACTGTCACATTGTAGTAGTATTCAATTCGATAAGACGGCTCGAAAAGTGGACCGATCTTGCTGATGACATCGTTACGTCATCGCGATATCTCTTAAATTTATAACTTGGTAGCTCGGTACACCAGCAATCGTTCGGATATCACATTTTTCTCTTTTCTCGCTCCTCTGCAGAAGCAGCGATAACTTTATTGAAAAAAATATAAGATACTGTGCATACGTAATACAGGCGACATCTCGGTAGGAATCGCAGAGATACGGTTGCTATATTCGATAGAACAATTAAAAAAACAATTAGGACACGCTGAAAATTAATTTATAAAATCGCAACGAATTTACGAATGTTATGAATTATAAGGCGTATATAAATTATCGGTGTTATTAATGTTTATCGAGGAAGTTACTCCTACATATTAACATTGTTGCATACTCCACTTTACGAAATCGAGTGTGCGCATTTTCGAGATGTTAAAATGAGGTTATAAATATCTTTTGATTGATCAATAAAACTTGGCGGATGCATTAATGTCAATCAGTTTTCTTTTATATCATGTAGAATATATTGCTTCAAATTGTTTTAACCGCGTATTTATTATTAAATTGGTAGCTCACAAACATGTTAAACATCACATTGACATTAGCAAGAATGTCACATCGTGATTGACCAGTGTTAAATAATATACGTAAAATATCTATTAAAAATTAACAATACATTTTTCTTTTAAGGATAAATTTTTTTATAATACTTGCTCATTGCTATTAATTATAAAAAAAATAAACACGATGTACAATCTATAACTGTATAAAATTGAAATAGCTCATATAGATTAAACAGATTATAAATAATCGTATTCGAAAAAAAACTTTATGTAGAAATCCCATTTTTTTTTAAATATTAGGGTTATTTAAAAAAATTTTAAAAGTTTAATTATTTATATATCATAACTATAATGTCTCTTTTCTGAATAATTATCTAGAATCAAAGTCAGTTTTAAATTCAAACATTTAGTATCCAAAATTGAATAAAAATATTCAATCCGGATTAATAATATTAATAATGTTGATGCAATAATAAAAGAGAAATATAAAACAATTTACTCACAGACTGAGTTAAAGTTTATCCCTGCATTTATCTTTTATACATATTCTTTCTGCACTTTTAGTTAAATCTTAATTCTATAACAATTATCTCTAAACATATACTTTTATGCATTATCCATATTGTTAAAAAAAAGAAATATGTCGATAAATAAATTATATACATTGGCTAATTATCAGAAATGATTGTACTATTCATTGTGATAATATCGATATGTTGTCTTGGTTTTATGAAAGGATGAGATACACAAAAATATGGCGTATTTACATGATAATATAATTATAAATGTACATAAGAAATTTCCATATATTAAAGCTTAGGGATAAAGGTACTCAAATACATGTTTATGCAAAGAACATGAAATAATTTTAAAGTTTCATGTAGTTTCATAAGAAATATTCTCGTACAATTGTAAAGATTATATAGATAGCAAGAAAATCTGTAATTATTTACAGGTAAACACATTTATAAATCTGAAAATTATAATCAAGTATAATAAGTCAATGGAATTAATTTCTTACATTTTATATGCACTCTGGTAATAATTTACAAAAAGAAAGACAAAAAATTGTCATTCCTATAAAATCATTCTTCCATGTGATTATGATTGTTGGTAGTATAACAGTTTGCAATTTGAGTCTCAAGCTTTCAGTCTCGGTTATCACTAAATTCTGGATTTAATAATCGCTGGAGATTTTTTTACAAACAGCCTTATCAGTGCTTAAAACATTAACTGGCTTTTAACCCCAAACAATATCGAATATCGTCTTATCTCGTCTCAATCACAAAATCCAAACTTTAGCTTTATACAGTCCTCAATTATTGACCGTTTGCGTTAATTGAGGCCGATAATAAACCAAGTTAAAAACTATTATGTTACATAAGTTATCACACAATTTTATTTTTATTTATTCTGTTGGTGGAGGTGAAAATTTTTGTAACCTACGTCTGCGCAGCATTTCTTGTTCGCTTGAAGATTCAGTCCTAGATAAGTCTACTGTATCATTACATGCTGACGTGTCTTCCTTCGATATACTTGGAGTAGGAGTGTTTTCCTTTGACGTACTCGGAGTCGGAGTAGTGTTTCCTACTTTAACTTGAGAACTATCGCTATTAATTTCATTATTTGTGTTTGCTGTACCGCTTGGACCTGGCATCGTGGATGTATCTGAGGTGCTATCGGTATTGCTTGTAGAATTATTATTCACAGGAATGCTGCAATTTTAAGTCATAGGTGTTTTATGTAATAAATAATAGAATATATATATATATATATATATATATATATATTATTTTTATAGAATATTATAGCTCACTTAGCAGTAGCAGCTGCTGTTTGATATTGATTCATCATTGCATTGGCTGCGTCTAATAAAAGTTGAATTCTTTGCAGCGTTTGTATCCTGGCTTCAACAGCTTGCCGCAGGTTACCTTCCATTGCTCTGAGCTCTTCTTCGCTCAATTCGATTAAATTTGGTGGCGGTACAGGAATAGGTGGTAATGGTACTATTGTAGGAAACAGCGGTGGGAAAAGTGGAATATTTCCAGTAGGTGGTATTGGATTTTGAGGCGGAGTACTTCCAGCATTATTTTGAGGTTGCTGCTGTTGCTGCTGCGGCTGCTGTTGTTGCGGTTGTTGTTGCTGTTGTTGCTGTTGTGGTGGCATACCTGGAGCTGGTAATCCAGCCCAAAATACCGGGAAATGAAAGGGTGGTCCTGTATTAAATAATAAAAAGAAATAGATTAAATATGGAGATAACATATTTAATACATAAAACTCAAATACAAGAAATAATACAAAGTTATACCGATAGGATTGACACCAGGTGCTTGTGGAGGTTGCGGAGGCACCTGTGGTCCAGGCTGAGGAGGATTTTGTTGTCTAGGTCTTGTGTTGTTCGGCGTAGGCCTCAAAATGTTCAACCGACACGTCGGACATGTTTGCTGACGTTGAAACCAAGAACGTAAGCATGCAGTATGGAAGATATGATTACATGGCAATTTTTTACTAGCTGTGACCATTTCCTCTCTGCAAGCATGTATCAGGTTACATTACAAGTGTTACAAGAAATCACACAATTTTTGTATTCACACGGTCTTAATAAATCATTTATTATTGTTCACAATTTGATTTATTGCAATACTTACCGACATATAATGCAAACATTATCAGCAGCAGCTAACTCTTCAGTTGTTGCATCTGGATAAAGAGTATTCATATTCCTAATAGCTCTTCGAGACATTACAATATCGTGAAGTGCTTTCTTGAAGTCTCGCATTGTGTAATACATAGGACGCAATGCAAATAAAGGTAATGTAAATAACTTTATCATTAAGGTCACAAAGGCAAAATAGAGGAAAACCTATAAGGAAACATATTAGTTTGTTAGATAAAATACAAGCACACATATACAGAATTATAAATTAACATAAAAATAAGATTTTTATAATAATTACCTTCAATATGCCAATAATCAATTCTGTATACAACAGGAATACTGGTTTGTTATCCCAGGGAGTTTCGCTTTGTAGATCAATAGTATGCAAGACATATTTTACAGTAATATTAAAAAGAACAGTTAGCAAAATTGCATATTCAAAGCCAAACACAAGTTGTACGGAGGGACCTTTAGTGGCTGTTGTATCGTAGGCATAATTGATCATCATTATATTGATGACAAACAAAAGATTTAGTAAAGTGGCGACTCTGAGATGGAACAACCATGTTATTACCGGACTTCTTTCCATCTGAAAGATAAAAGATAATTCATTGACTGTACAGAATGTAATTATTATATAGAATATAATACACAGATATAATTACAAAAATGTAAATAATAGCAACATATAATAAAAATGAATGTATGCTTGATACACAGAGATTCTTGTATTTTGACTGTTAATAATACAAGACTCACGTAATCAACACGGTCCTCTGCAAGCCAGTGAAATGACTTTAGGAACAAGAGAAGAGTAAATAACGCTATAAACTTAGGACTGAAGTCATCTCTGAACACTGTAAATGCCAGGCATGTTTCTGTTACGGCATACCAGACTTTTTCCACTAGATGCTGCAAACAAGGCAATGTTATAAAAAAGACAACGACGTGAGAAAACATAAAAGGACGAGACGCTCACCTCGAGCTCGGCAGCGCGTAAGGTACCGAAAAAGATCTTTCGCAGAAAGGCGTTAATCATGAACGCAAGAATGAATCCTTGCGTGTAGATCACCTGAGTACAAATACATATGTGGTAATAGGGCGCACATTCGTTACGCGGTTTATTGAGAACGTTGAAAAAATGCTTTAAGGAAAGCTCAACTCACGGTCATGCTCGGATTAGATTTGGTTATGTGAACGACGGTCGGATAAAATTGTTTTCTTTGATAATACGCATTGCCAATAACAACGCATGTTAGTGCGGTGCTTATCAACATGATCCCAGCCTCCCTCATTTTCGTGCCGGGCACTTTCTCGTACAGCCCGAACACCTTCCGCGTTTCCTGAGCGAATAAATCGCTGACACTTGCGTATTGCACGGAGAATTTGATCGGATCGCACGTTTCCGACGATCCTTGTACCCACCTCGACAACTGTATGTACAACAAACTGTATGTGAACAAACGTATGCGCGCACACAAACAACGCCACGCTGAGAGTTGGTATTAATGTGGCGCTGATATCGTGACAATATCCGTAATCGCGGTAATCTTCGAATCATTTATTTGCGTATATAAATGTTTCAGAGGCTACATTCCGGCCTCTTTTTTTAATGCGTTTTCTTTTTAACGAGAACATTTAACGAGGCAAATATCGCAGTTCGTTATTAATTACAATCATCGCGTTGTCAGTTATGTAAGATGTGAAACCATTGTGTTGTGACAGCATGCAAAGGACAAGCGGTGCCACGTGATTGGTCACGCGAATTATCGTGTCGTGATCGTTGAACCACGTGGATCGCGATGATTTTCGCTTTCGCAGATAAAAATACTGATAGGTGACGTCACCAATATTTAAAAGAAAGCACCCGCTTTCTTTTAAACATGGTTATTCTTCTGAAAGAAAAATGCGAGCGAGAAAGAAAAATAATACAAACATTATAACGACATATAATTAGTCTCCTTGTAATAAATATATTCACAAGTCAAATATTAATTATGATTTGTATTGATTTGTATTACATGTTATTTAACGATAATAAGCAACAATATGAATATTGCATGTAAACCTGAATTTGTCATCGAATGACAATGAATGAGGATTATATATTTAAATGAGAATAAACAGATATATGCAATGACTAGCCTTAAAGATATTTCAAATATTTCATGTTTTAGCCTTAAAAAAAGTAAATTTTGTACTAAATTATAAAGATACAAGAATGCTTTTAAATCACTTTTTTTTAAGAAAAAAAATGTGATTTTAAATGCTTACGCGTAGACTATCAGTTTTGCTTGCGATGTCCTATTTCTATTTGTAGTAACTTTATATATATTCTGCTAATATAAGTATTAAATATATTAAAAACACCACAAAAGATATTGTTTATATATATAAAAACTGTATAAAAATTATACCTTCTTAAAATAACGTATATATATATATATATGTATATGTAAAACTAATTCAACATATAGTATTTATGGTTAGACTTTCTGTTACGTATGCATACTGAGAGTTCGTGTTTTCAAGATACTTTTAGGACTTTGACGTTTTGGGGTTCCTAGGTGTGTCGTTGCTTTCAATGGTGTTCTACGTGTGTCAATTGGAGGTCTACGCACTAATTTGGAACTTTTCGGCGTTTTTACTGTTAAAGGTCGCTTAATATGTGGGGTTTTGCTAACATCTGATTTATAAGGAGACATATTTGAATTTTCTAACGTTGTACTGACAGGCATCTTCGTCAACGGCAATCCTTTTGCAGCGATATTTTCTTTCTGAATTCTTGTCTCGTGTACGACATTGATCCCTTTATCTTTGGCGAAAGTTTGATATATAATTGGTTCCTTATTCGAACATTTCTGATCTTGCAGTTCAAATTTTCGAACATAATGTTCGTTCAATCCATTTTGAAACGATTTTAATGACGCATCTATTATTTGCGTTTTAATGTGTGGTGATGCATTTGGAGATGACACTGTGTGACGATTTTTATTTTTCGAATCCTTATTGGATTTTTTTCGAGAGACTTGTGTCCTGTTGCATGTTTGCTTGAAACATTCAGTATTCATTTCTTTAGCTACATTGGAAGAATGTTTATTTACATTGTCGAGACAATGTTTTCTGTTTGATATATTGCTCGATTTAAATTCGGATCTCTTCGTTGTGCCCTCGTCAAATAATTTCGCTTTAGCCAGTACCATACCAGCATTTTGCGTTCGAAGTTTAGCGACGGATGCTCTGCCAGTCTGTGGAGCAGGTGTATTTCTTCGGGATACTGATTTAAAATATTTATCCGCATCTTTCCAAGATATTTTGTTCGAGCCCTCGAAAATAGTCTTATCGCTTAGTAAACAATCATTGTTTAAGGCTATATTCTGATGACTATTCGCCTTTTTTAATTCATCGATCTTTTTATCGAAATAGGATGAGTTATCTACGAAATCTTTTCCATGAAAAGATGACGCTCTACGTACAGATGTGGTATGATTATTATTCAAATGCAGATCTTTAAATCCAGAAAGATCCAAGTCACTATTATTTGAAATTTTACGTTCGCTTGAACGAGAAATCAATGTGTTAATTTGATTGTGTAAACAGGCTATTTCATCTCTCATATTATTAGAAATATTTTCATTACATTTTTCAGCAGAATGAGAGTGCTCCTTCAAGTATTTATTAGAATAAATCGATTGTTTTTCGATGGGACAAACGTTTACTTGTCTTTCGAGTTGATGTTGTAAATTGAATTCTGGAGATATATGCCATGATGCAGTTCTTCTAATACGTTTGCTGTAAACATTAAAACAATAAAAACGATAATTTTATATTAGTTTTACAACTATTTTTATATATTACTTGAACATTTTATTCTACACATGATAGAAGATTCTATATTTTTAAAAGGATATTTATGCACTATTTAAAATAAAATTTTTAAATATATAATAATTGTATATATATCACAAAAAATATCGTAGTTAATGTAATTCAATTACCTTGCAGCTTTTTCTTGTGAACGTCTTCTTAATGATCCAATTTTTCTTGCGCTAGGCGATCTTATTATTTTATGTTCTCCCGATCTTCTGATCTTTAGTTCTTTACTCAGTCTTTTTGCTAGATAGTCGCTTGTTAGAGTATTCTCGATACTAGCCTCTTCTAATGTTTTTTCATACGCTGTCTGTATGTTATTTAGTGATTGTGTAGTAATATCATCCTTCTCGTTATATATACATCCAAATTCTTGAGAAATACGCGATTCAATCGCAGAAACTCGATTCTTTATATCTTCATATTCACTCTTACGAATTCTGACATAATCTTCTTCATAGTGATCGCTTGATGAAGATATTATGTTACTACTAGGAAAAAATGTAAATTCTTCTGAATTAGTCTTTTCCTCAGATGTCAGCAAGAATATATTATCACTTTCATCTGTAGCATCTAATTTCCTTGAACTTGTGCTTACATTTATATGCCATTGCTCCCCATTTTTATGACTTTTATTTATAAGCAAGTCCTGCTCACCACCATCGTCTGATAAATCCACAGTGGCATTAATGAATACATCATTATATTCTTGACGAAAATCATTATTTGACGGTTCATCATATTTCTTTGATCTCATATTTGATATTCTGTCATTGTACTCACATTTTATTTTATGCGTATCAAAAGAATTGCTTACTGAACTCCAACGTCTTTCATTACACGTTTTGTAATTGCCCATATATGAATCTGATAAGTTATCATCAACGTTTTTCTGAAAATATTTTAAATAAAATTATTACAATTAAAATAAAATAACATAATACAACATTTAATAATTAAGCTTTTTAATCTTTTCGGATCTATTCAATAATATTGATTTAGAGGGATTTTCATTCTATATATATGAGAACAGCTATACTTACTTGTTTATTCTTAGGTACAAATTTGTCTAAACTCAATCTTAATTTTTTTGATTTGTCTAATTTTTCGACCGTTCTCCTACAACATGCATTACGTTTTGTATCAATATTATTTTAAATTAAATATCAAACTGTGTATATATATATATATATATATATATACACACACATAAAAGAAAAAACATAATACAATAACAAAAGAATAAGTAGTTTCATTACTTTTTCTTTATACTCGGAGGATATTCTCTGTCAATTACTTTTCGTTTTTTGGTAAATTTGTTAGGAGCTACATTTAACTGTGTTGGATGTACGAGAGACTGTGGTTCATTAATATTAGGTGTATCATTAGGTGCATCAGCACCCTTTCCAACCATCTTCTTTAAGCCATTGAACATTCCTATATAAAACATTACATCCCCATTCAATATGTTATATATACATACACAGATATAAGAAAAATTTTAAATAAGATTTGAATCATATAATGTTATGTGCAACACAAAATTACATTTAATAAACAATTTTAGACAACAATTTTAGAAGGAGGGAATGTTCTAATCTAACTAATTTTTTCATTAATATTATAAGTCTTTCTAACATTTATACTCACACACATACACACGCACGCACGCACGCACGCACGCACGCACACACACACGCACGCGCGCGCGCACGCACGCACACACACACACACACACACACACACACACACACACACACACACACACACACATTTTTGTATTTATATAAATCAGTAAATATATTTTCAGATATATTTAGATAAAACTAAGTATTTCGATATGACTTACGTGTAAGACTTCCACTACGATGTTTCTTCTTTTTATGCTTTCTATGTAACTCAAAGGAATCCAATCCATTGTCTGTGCTGCCGCTTGTTTCAATAGAAATACTCTGAGCAATATGAGGTGGTAGGATACCAATATCTTCTGCATTTTCAATCAGAATCTGTAACAATATTAAGTAACAATTATCTATTTGCTTATATTATTTATCAATATATATTCTCTAAAATTTGTATTACCTTGACAATAGTTAAATGCATTTGCAATCTATTCTGTACAGCCGACATGGATGTTTCTTGCAATGGCATGATATTCGGTCCAATGACTTTCGCCAAGTTGTCAATACTCATCTTGTTCTGTTTTTCATACATGGAAACCTTTTTCAAGAATTCCATGAAGAATGCTAAGGTATTCAAGTGATAAGGTGGTAGCAGCGTACATGCTAACAATAATGCCTGTATCCGATGACTCTTCAGCAATGCGCAATGCACGAACAAATCGTGATATGCATACGGGATCAGTGGCTCTGGCAAGTCTCGGAAGAAAGATTTTAGGCAATTGGCAATATCGATCGCATGATTTTTGTCGCCTAAACCACCACCGTTATTCAATCGGGATATCAATTCTCTCTGTCGCGCCTGAGAGCCAGCTTTTCTGAACAGACCCTCTTGAGCGACATGCTCTTCCAAGAACGTAGAGGCTTGAATGACAAACACGGGTATGTGGACTATGGCGCCTGAGGATAGGTTAACAATGTCCAAGGCTTGATAAAACAAAGGGGTCTTGAAAACCTTTTTGGAGATATCCTTGCACGTCTCGGGCCTTTCGCTCTTAAGCATGCTCTTCTTGAAGCGATACTTAACTCCGAGGCTTCTAAGATCGCTGGCGACAGCGTGATACACCTTCTCCTTGTGCAACACATCGTAGATCAACATCTTCGATATTCCAGTTATAAACCATACAAGTTCTGTGATGATTAATTCTTGAACGAAGAATTTATTATTAATTACACACCGTTCAAGTATCGTTTATTGTTGTACTTCTCGTCACCCGTTTTCATATTGAATTTGATTGAATTGACATCCCTCCAGTGTCGCCAACATCACAATAACAAACGCTGAACGCTCCGTTACGTAAAGGCGCTATTGCAATGCATCGCGAAAGAGCACGTTTTCATTCATCTGATTGGCATATTCCATTAGATCCTAAAAAAACAGACCAATCAGAAATCACAAGGCGCTTGTAAAATTCTTTAATGATTGGTTTAGAATAACTTTTCCCAGGAAAAAACTTGAGAGAGTCCTTACTTCTTCCTGTTACCGTTGACATCACTCGTACACTATATCCATTTTCAGTGTGGGAATTACATAATTACATTTTCTGACACTATCGATAAAATCATATCATCGAAAATAAATACAGTTCGTTTCTGTACTAAAGAACAGGACAGAAGCGTGCCGATTATCCATAGGAGGGATAGTTTAATGGATCTTTGAACGAAAAAATTTTAATTTCACATCTCTTACATATGTAAATAAAAGTCGTTGAATTTTAAGGGTTAAAAAAACTTTTTCTGACTTTTTCTTATTAAATATTTTATGTAAGTTTTTGGAATCTACAGTGCGACGATTCGTATTATGTATTTATCGTGATTACATTTCCAAAAGAAATGTGAAGAGCACGCGGTACAGCTACCTACATGTACGATCCTCGGAAATGGAATAACTACGCAGTAATTACGCATAAACGTGACGCGCCACTTCGTACCATCCCGTACCATCCCCTCCCCAAGCCACGCGCGCCAACCGTCTAACTGTTGAAATAACAACGAATATTATGAATAAGTAAAATAATATATTCTAAATTCTTTATATTTTTAATGTTCTTCAATCAATAGACTTTATTGCAATGTTTTTGCTTTATTTCCTAGATTCTTTACTTATTCACGCAGCTCATGAATATCTTAATTTAATTGTGTTAATTAATTGTGTTATAATAAATGATTATATCAGTTTATAATAACTCGGAAAAAAATATTATATATACATATATGGACATATTTTTGTACATAATTATATATAATTATATGTGATTATATATGAAACAGTTTTTCTGGGAATTTTGTTATACAAAATCCGTGCAGTGAACACAATATATTCTTTATAAAAGATTGACACCTTGATATTCTTTTATAATATATTTGAATTACTGATTATTCTATCATTCACGTTTTATTCTAAGATAAAAGAGTTATTTAGCATTTATTATTGTAAATAATTATACTTCTAATTTATTACTTATTAAATAACATATTTAATATTTTAAATAAGTTAAATTTCTGAAATTTATTTTATATTTTTTATTTTAAATAAGTCATAATAGTTATTTTACTGAGCCACGATCGCATTATAGTTTAAAGAATTTTTGAAACATAGAATAATATGCAGCAACAGTAGCAACATGCCATAAATTAATTTTTTAACTAAAAAATTAAATAATGATTAATATGATATTTAATACTTTTAACCAAAATTGTATCAAGAGCAAATTGTTTAGCAATATTAAGAAAATTTGCATATATTTTTATAAAGGGTGTATAGAATATTATCAATCTTTGTTTAAGTATGAATTATTTAAAATATTTTAAAAGTATAATGAAAATTGAGACATAATGTACCGTTAGAATATTAAAAATACCACGCACGCAAATAATTTATTAATTACTGTGTATAAAAAGAACCGCGCAAATAATATAGGATTAAACTAGTGCCAGAGATGCCACAAAGCAAAGCGCAAAATGTACGACGATATTTTTCAAAATTATGTAAAAATAATATGAATAAATGAATAAACCGTATATTTTTCATTCGCAATAGTAGGGTAGAATATCTAAACAGCGCGAGACAAATAACGAGGAGGGGGAACGTGTCGTGCGGCGCGGTGGCTGACTACGATCTACGTCATCACTTCGGCATTCGCCCGGCGATTTCGGAGAGAGATGGATGTGTTTTACGAGTCGTTCCGGGTGTTACATTAATTAATGGAAATTAGATATTTACCAACGCGAATTACGTAAGATTGCCAAAAAACTAAGAAGTGTACTAAGGTTTTAATAAATTTTATTGCAACAGTTTTTTGTTTTCTTTCTTAGATTCATTACGCACATACACAGTTCATGAATATTTTAGATATTTCATGTTCTCACGTGTATGATATAAAAATGAGATTCTTATTGTTAGATATTTCAAATTGTGGCTTTTTATCACTTTGAATCATATAATTTTGTCATTTTCGTGTTACTCCGCATTCTTATGATACGGGAAAAGTAACAATTAAATTATATTTAAATTACATATCTCTAAATGTATGTGCATGCTATTTTATACATATTATTCTATTTAATCGAAATTGTTTCATAATTTTAAATAAATTTTGCATTTATCTTCATTTAAAGAATGTATGTTAATATTTCGAGAACAGTTAAAGAACGGTTGGCGCGCGACCTTGAGTTGGGGATGGCACGGGTGGCACGGAGCATCATGTTTACGTTCTTTTTACGCGTAGTTACTGCGCAGTCATTCTCTTACAAGCAGGTTGTTGCATGAGGCTCTTTTTCACAGTATTTTTTGAAATCTTCTATCGCGAAGAATGCCAAATATAATACGAAATACGTTGTACTTTATGAATAATTAATCATACTAGTAATCGTATTACGTAAATATTCATAAAATATAACATTTCGTATTATATCTAGCATTTTCTATGATTATTATATGTTTCAAAAAGAAATGTGAAAAAGAGCTGCATGCGACACGGCTACTTATCTGTACGAACGGTATCACACGAGTCATAAAAAAGCAATGTTAATATGAACATTCTCATGCAAATAACATAATTCCTGCTTTCACAATTAATACAAATTAATAACTTAATTAATTTTTTGTTTTTATGCTTTTTTTTATACGATCCGTTTAAAAATTAAACGTAAATTCTTCTTGAAATTATTTATTGATAATAAAAGAAATATTTCTCATTTTTATTAATTTCTAGCCTATTTTATTGACTGTCATCATATCTTACAGACATCATCTATAAATAAAAGATTCCTTTTATCTGTTCTGAATTTATTTCGCAATGATAACGAATTGCAGATGTGTGTTTGATGTTCGTTTCTATAAGTTAACCGAATATATATTACATTTTTCAGATTATCTTCCCTCTCACGGGTACGACGTGGGAGGGCTCAATACTCAGAGGATATTTACACGAAAAGAACAGTTTTTCTTAAGTATCAAAAGTTTTTCTTAAGTATCTAAAAATTTTCGGATTTATCTGAATGATTTATCTAGATAAATTTTTAGATATTGAGCAAAATCATTCTTTTCGTGTAAAAATTCAAGGAGGAAGCTAACGTACCCTCATCCGTCGATTTAATTAAAAGTGAACGAACCGCAGCCGGTTCGTCGCGCTGCGCGTTTGCTTCGGGAGTGCCGTTCAAGTTATCGGACTCAAGTTATAATCCGCGCGTGATTAGTGTATTATTCGGGAATGTTTTACGCGAGTGTCCTGTGTGAGAGGATGTCAACCTAATTCTGAGAGGAGGAGGAGGTCTAGGAGAGACATCGGGCACCGGTGGAGCAACTTTGCGGTAAATATTATTTTTTACTTGTTAAAATTAATCTTTTTTTGCTTGTTTTAAATCATTTTATTTAATAATGATTTAAAAAACATTATTTTAAAATCATTGTTAAATAAAATAATTTAAATAATTGTTTATTCTATAAAATAATTATATAAAATAATTCT
>Ga0157363_1002483_pt1 | contig 16274 bp, 14 predicted proteins | sample AttsexASBM1_FD_111477 | JGI IMG/M metagenome (GOLD analysis project Ga0157363, IMG submission 111477) | Fungus gardens microbial communities from leaf cutter ant in Ribeirão Preto, State of São Paulo, Brazil - Atta sexdens ASBM1 | ecosystem: Host-associated > Fungi > Mycelium > Unclassified ... | reverse complement strand
TCGATCAGCAGGGGAAAACCCAATTGTAAGTCTTTTCGCATGCGCTTAACGGGTGATATGTGCATTGTCCTACGTTCTTGATGCACGCTACCATTGGACGGTGCCGCCTACGGCAAAGATGGCCGTCTTCTCTATTATATATAAATGCTTAATAAGAGTATTATAAGTGAGCTCTAGGCCAATAGAGATGGGTAAGGTAATGCGTGCAAGGTAGCCCCGGGAACGAAAAACGATGGAAGAGAGAGGGTGTACGTTTGCGAGAGCCGCAGCTTCATAATATCTTTACTCGCCGACGATTTACATATAACAAGATAACGAATTTTATTTGCTTTTGCTTATATAATACGTTTATTCTAAACGAAATCAAGGAGGCGAATCAGGCAAAAGGACAGAGAAAGAGAGGGGAGGGAGGGGAGGAGAGGGGGGGGGAGGGTGAGGGCTGGAGGATGAGTCGAAAGGGGAACGGAGGAGGATCGGCTATCCTATAGGCCTGTCAGGCTTCATTTGCATACATAACATTCTGGTCGACTGGACACCGGTCAGATCTCCTCTCTGTCTCTCTTTCTCTTGCGCTCCTTCTATACATTCGTTGCATCGGTTTCTTTTCAGCTATCAGAGGCCGCTTCCACGGCCTCGAGATGCGCGCACAATCCTTCTCCTCCATCTTCGTGTATCGATACGCCGCGCCGCATCTCTCTTTTACTTTTTATTTCTTTTCCTCTCTTTCTCTCCTTGCGTCTCACACCACAGTAAGACTCTGCATCAGTTGGATCCATTCGATGGAACCTATCTATTAATCATTTCCGGCGGTACGGTTAATCAGTCGCGTCCTGTTGGAAAGTATCTTTTGGAAAACGGTATCTTGGTTCGCCAATGGAGAATCGATCTAATTGGTTCTTGAGTCTTCTTCATGACTAACGAATGTCCTTTCTTTTTTTTTCACATTCCAGGTGCACGAGCTGTGCGACAACTTCTGCCACCGGTACATCAGCTGCCTGAAGGGCAAGATGCCGATCGACCTCGTGATCGACGACCGAGAGAGCTCGAAGCCACCCGAGCTGGGTAACGGTCTGGACGGCAGCGGACCCAGAAGCACCGCTGACAGCACCAGCCACACGGATGGGGCCAGCACGCCGGACGTCGTGAGTACCTCACCATCGTCAACGACTTATTATCCGCACGACGCGCTCACCCCCCACCATCACCATCACCATCACCACCATCACCATCACCAGAATAATAACAATAATAATAGTAATCACGCCGGAATCGGCAGTACCGCCACTACCACCCCCTTGCAACTGAGCAACCAAAACCAAAGCCAAAACCACCACCCTACGCCGCAGTCGAACACCACCACTACTACTGCTATTACCCCAAGTAGCGCCGCCACAACTCCCAACTCCCTAAAGCGTTCGCACCAACAGATGATGATGGCAGCCGCGATGGCCACCTCGCCGCACGCAGCCGCATCCGCGCCCCCAGCGCACGCGCACGCCGCCCTCGCCGCCTACCACAGCATTAGCTCGGCCGTTTATCCGTGCTCGTAATAGACCACGCGACTTTCGTGCCGATTTCGCGAGATCTCTTCTTCTTCTCCTTCTTCTTCTTCTGCTTCTCTCTTATTCCTTCTGCGACGTTATTCTTCTCCATAATTCTATCTCTTCTTTTTGCTATCGTTTTTCGCTACTTCGTCTTCTTTATCTGGTTCATCTAACGTCGAACGTTCGATCGGATAGATGTGACTAGGATGATTATACGTAAGTATAGCACCGTTTCTTCAGGATCGGTCGTGCTCACGATCGATTCCGTCCGTCCTTTAAGAAATGATTGATCTCTCTTTGATAAAATCAAAAGTGACCAGTATGTCGTGATAGTTGAATCGCAACTAACAGTAAGTTGGGTCGGAGACATTCTCTGATTTGCCTTCGCGGCGAGATCATACACGCGTGGGAGTCGAACACACGAGTCTATACCAGGGCAAACGGGTCTGTATAGGAAGTCTCTATAGGAAGACGGTACCTAGCACCTGATCGATGTTAAAACGCGTGGGTAGCAGCTTCTAGAGTTCTATTAACGTCCTCGACCTTTCCAGAAGGAAAAGAGCGTTGAAGTAGGATATGCTAATTCGTAGGCCCTTTGCGAGCTAGAAAGGATCTTGTATTGTTGGATCGGCGCTACTTGTTGGAAATCTTTTAGTATATTTCATTTCCATAGGTGTTTCGGATTGCTCCGCGAACAGAGAATGAATTTTTTATACTTGGTATTCGGCTTGTTTTAAGTTCATTAATGCTGTCTTCTTTTTATTATTTTGTTGTTTATACATTAATTACTCGAAACTGTAGAATTTATTTATTTGTCATACTTTTTATGTTTAGTCTTATAAAATATTACTTGTACTATTAAGATTTTTTGATAAGATTTGATAAGATTTGTTAATATTATGCCTAAAAAAATTGAAAAGAGGGGAAGAAGGAAATTGGATAGAAGACTTTGGTTTTAATAAAGTCGGGTGTTAGAGATCCATTGTCTTTTTCGATTCGTCAGGAACATTCTGTTTTTTTTCCAACATTCTCATATACTTCTTGCGACGATTAAGAATACTCTTCATTAATTTATTTTAGGTTTTTTTAGGTTTTTATACAACTGTTTCATAGATTCGACACGAATTCGATTACATAAGGTTTCGTTTCGTAGCGTGATAGAAGAATGTTTCTAAATTTGTTTCATGGGGAAAGAGAAGTAGCGGTAGATCGTCCGTTGACACCGGATCTCATTCGAAGCGATTTGCTTTCAAAACATATTCAGAAATATTCTCGCCCGAAACCTCGGAAACTTAGGAAACCAGTCATAATGGGCTATTATCGGTGTGAGAGTGCCGAATGAGCTTGTGGCTGGTTCGCAGCCTTATGCAACCAATTCTGTGTTTTGCTCTTCGTGTGGCCGGGACATGGTCTGTTCTATTTATCTGCTATCCAGTAGTTATCAGAAGTAACGAAATATGCGGTTCGCGCGCATAAACTTCTTCGAGAATGAAACGTTCGTTTCATCTCGCACTTCTTTTTTTCTCTCACTCTCTCACAGCCTTCTCTTCTGTCTCTCCTTGAAGGTCTCTCGCGACATGGCACGATGAACGGGACAGACATGCGAGATATTTGTATAAAAGAGCAAGCATTGGAGGAGGAAGAGGAGGAGGGCGCGTTCGCGAGTCTCGTGCGAGAAACGTCGTCAACGAAGTAGGTCGCTGAGTAGCTAGAGATAGGGTGGCTAGAGAGGCGCGAGAAAATCGAGGTAGAGCGGTTTCACGGTTCGTAAGCGGTTTCAGTTCGAATAAGGCAATCGAGCACAAGAGAGGGGGAGAGAGAGAGAGAGAGAGAGAGAGAGAGAGAGAGAGAGAGAGAAAGGGGGGGGGAGTAAGAACAATATACGCGAGTATTACTTTGACGTCACGTGTCAATGAAACCGTATCAGATGTAATGGAGAAAGAGACAGTCGATTATAACTGAATCGTAGTTATAGGAAGGGCGAACAAGGCACGGATAATTTGTATGTCGGTGTTCCGCTTTTTCTTCTTTTTTATTTTCTTATTTAAAAAATTTTTTTTTTTAATACCGTTACTGATCGCGATTTATATGCGGGACGCTACGTAGGGACGAGAGCACACGCGCCTCAATAGCTAACAGCTTCGATGCAGCGCGCGTTGGATGATGATCGATACTATCGCACGCGGTAGGCGTGTTTACGACAGATATATCGTCTACGCGGCGTCTACTTTCTTTAGGTAGCTTCTCGTGGGCGTATACGCGCGTATCTTTCTTCATTGCGTCGTGGCGTCCATCTTCCTCGATCGAAATCATAGTAACGAGGACGAGTTAGCTCGGAAAACCGATATCGATTAGATTCGTTGGTATTAATCGTGATTTGGATATACGTAATAGGATTAAGCCTCATAGAATGCGTCACAAAAAGAATAAGATGAATTTTATGTCTATTTTTAAACTGAACGATCGGAATAACTTAGGGATCGTGTGTAAGGCGGAGAGCGAATGAGAACGCGAGGCAGCGAGTTATTATAGCGTGTGTGGATCGTGTTTAGCGAAAACGTATAGAGTATAACAGTTAATTTATTGCGAATTTTTAATTTGAGGTTACCGAGAATTGACAACACAATGTGTTTAAGATAATGAGACTGTGAAGAGTTTGTCGTGCAACTGATGTAGTAGACGAATTGCAAAATTTCTTAAGTGAACTTGCGCAGGTGTGCGATCGGGATCGAGTTGAGCGAAAGTAATATAAGAGAATATATGCATAATGTGAAATCGAGAAATGTGACGAATCCGAGAATAAAGAAGCAATTAAGATCGTGCGTAATCAAGTTAATCGGTTATCACTAGGTCTCGGTACTCGTAACTAGGGAGTTGTGTGAGGTACAAGTCCTGATCGGCAGGGCGCGCGAGGTCCACCCCCATTCCCCGTACTTAACCTTTGTATCTTTTATATATATGAAATGCAAGAAAGCTAAATAATATTTTGAACCCTCTGTAAAAGGAGGATTGAGTCCTTCTGCTGGTGCCTCACTATCAAAGAATATCCTAGGGAAAATTTCTTTTTTTAATATTGATGTTTGCTATAAAAAGCGTTATCAATATTGATGTTTATCAGTATACGTGCATAAATGGAAATGTGTATATAATTGACCCGTTATGCGTACGTCGGAGGCAGAACCGGGTGTAATACACACACATACACACACACATACACACACACATACACACACACACACACACACGCGCGCGCGCGCGCGCGCAGACATATATATATATATATATATACATATTTATGCACATGCACGCGTGCACGATGTGTTATTTTCGCCGAATGAAGACATCGCGTGTATTCGTGTATATCGTTATAGCAAAACACGGAACCACATACGTTCGCACATATGTTGTGAGAACATATGTACGAATAAACGTCTTGAAATTTTACTTGGGAATAAATCCAAGATTACATTTTTAACTCTACACGACAGGTACGTAAAAATGGATACTATATGCGGGGCACCAGATTGAAGGGATAATTTTCAAATCTAAACGCGATAATGATCTTCTCATTAAGATCATTATTGCAAATAAATGCAAGGGTGTACGGAAAATGGGTAAATGGGCTTCGGCACCGGTCGATTGGAACCCTAGTTACGAGTGCCGAGCTTAGGGCCGAGAGGATTATGAGCCTCTTGGCTTTCATTAGGCATTGTTTAAAAAAAATGAGACAAGAATGAAAACGATATAAGGAAAATGAAGAAAGAAATACGAAAAAAAAATGACAAGAGTTATATGAAAGAAGTACATTGAAACATTTTTTTCCGTTTTTAGATTTCACGACAAAATATGGAAGTGATTTTGACGATCGATTATTTCTGCGCGGAAACTTTTATAAAATAAACTTTGATAAAATTGAATAATATTGACTATTAAGTCGATTATTATACGTTTTGTTATATAAACTAAGCCGATAATTTTGTCATATAAATCAAGAATTTTTATGATTTATAATCGAAATTTCGGAAAAACTATTTTTATTGTTTCTTTTTAAGTGCCGTGCTTAAATGATTGATTCGTGATGGATAATTTTATTATGCGTGTAGGATCTTCGAATAATGACGAAATAAAACAGAAAACTTGTTGTATGAATTGCATATAAAGAAGATAAATTTTGTGCTGATATGAGAGTAAAATTAAAAATTGCAGAAAATAACGTGAATACTTTGTGCCATAGATTGCAGTGTGCACGCGTTCGCACCAAGACTGTGTACTTAATTAAGTACTAATAAAAAAAAAATGAGTTTAAGCATGTAACTCGGACATGGAATATTCGATATTTTTAGTGCTCAAGCGCTCATGGAAACTGTTACCACATAATCAAAATGAAAAATACGTTCTTCTTTTATTCCATTTACGCTTTTCATTTTTATTGGAGAATAGTATGATATCGTGGAAATAATGTGATGTTTTATCGCGTTTCAAATTTTATAATATTTTTTTTTACGTCATGCGTTTTGTTTCTGCGTATATTTTTTGCGATTTTGTGAGAAATTTGTTCGATGAAAAATATTCGTGGGATGGTCGGTTCGTGTCTTGCACGATATCCGACGATTATTTTTTATTGTGACGCGAGATTACGAGGTAGAGAAAGTGAGAAGAAGGGAGCAGATTAGTTTTATCAAGATTGCATAAAGCAACACACGGTACCACCTTTTTCGATCTCGCGGAGCAAACCCGCGGATGTATACATTTGTTAATGATACCGTCACGTGATATGGTTACGTTTTTGTTTCGTATTGTTTCTGTAATTGTTACAATGTTTACGTGGGATACGTGCACGGTACACAGATGGAGACGGCGCGAGAGACACAAAATGCAAACGATAGAAACGTGGAATATATTAAAGCTCTCAATTTACGCGATACGTTTAAACGTCACTATGCAGAACGTGAACGAGGAAGCCGATACCGCTGTGTTTAACGTAGCACATGCATTTAACACGCGGAAGAGATTACTTCCAAAAGACATTGTGCATGTATGTGTGTTTACAATTTACAACTTGTTAGACTTAAGAGAATAAAAAAAATCGGAATTTACCCGAACATTGTATACGATTAGCATTACGTATAGTGATAATATATATATATATAGATATATATAGATATATATATTACTGATAATATGATACTTGTTTAAACTATTGTCTCAATCAACGTATTTTCATTATAAATAAATGTTAGCCTTGTTGAGTTAAAACAAAAAATTCGGTCTTTTTTTATTTGAGCGTTTTTCGCTCTCGATTTTCTCGTATTCGTCGAACCAAGAAGCTCCTTGATCCTCTCGCACACCCTTGTGCCTTGTCGCAAATTAATTGTGTATATATTACATTTCTATTAGATGAAGCCGATGAAGTCTCTATCTAACAGATGAAAATTATTTAAAACAGAAGGTATTAAAAGAATGGAAATTATCTTGATAAATTTTGGAAAAACTTCAATTGCTAGCTAGATTTAACACATTTATATTTAGCACTGATGTGAAAATGAATTTTTCTCGTCAACAATTGATTGGACATATTAGTGTTGTAATATTTTTATGTATGCCAGATTTTTTTGGTATTTCTATTTCTTTCTTTTTTTTTTAAATAATAAGATAAGATTTTCATTTGCAGGAAACGAACTCATTCCTAATAATATGAATGAATTTATGACTTAAATATTTAATGCACTAGTGATAGGTGTATACTATATTTACTATATGTAGGTTTAAAACGAAGTAAAGACGCATTATTCATTAATGTACTTATCCGTGTGGCACATTTGAGCTCTAATCGCACAATTCCCGGAGGTGTTGCCAAACGTCGGTGAGGGAACGAAAAGAGAGCCGGCCGCGGTCCCATAAATCTCGGTTAACCCTCAGCTAATAAATATTTAACCCTTTAAATTTGCAACAACCCTCGCAGCGTGTACCCATTTGCATAAGGCTTCTATTTCATTTACACATCGCATAATTGAATATTTAAATTCAATTGCCGACCGTTACGCGCTCGCAGTTCCGAGCCGCAAAACTGCAGTAAAACTTGTAACGGGGCCACTTTCCCTCCCCGAGAGGCCACCCCCGTGCCACATCTCTTACGGTGCTGTTCTCCTCCGGTCTCGTCTCCTTCGAATCTCCGTTGATTGCGATCAACCCTTGGAAAGTGTTTCAAGAATATTTCGTTGGCTACCACCCTTGGGAACGTTGACGACACATTCTTCGTGAAACGATGTCGTCCGTATCGTATATATGATCGCAGGATTGTGTCACTTAAATTTTACCGTTAACTCATTACTCCCGCCGGTTTCTTCTTTCGCAACACACATTCATCAGGCGTACTAAAAGTTATCATCGTTAACGCATAAGCATTATGGAATATATTTATCCGCCTTGTCTTTTCTCGAGGGCGGCCGCCGTTATTAGCAGTTGCGTCAACGGTATTTCTATTTTTAGCGCTTTTTCGTCTAAAGGAGGCTCCAGCTACGTCGAATCGTTATTGAAAGCTGATACTCGGTCGAGCGATAACAGGCAATTGCATTTGAAATAGACATTATGAGCGATTACAATAATAAATAATATAGAATGAACGTATTTCGTTCTACATTACATGGAGATAATTGAGAGACCGTTAGCGAGAAAACGTCTCTATTAGCGCATCACTGTCGCGAACGATATAGAACGCTTTAAACCCGAAATAAAGTCGCTTGTCCACGCATCACTGTCGCGAACAAGCGAAATCGCTTCAGAATATCGACGTTCGACGTTGCTTCGCTTCGCTTCGAGTCGCGTCGCGACGCGGTATCGTCACGTTCCGATGGCCAAATTAAAACCGCCACGCCGGGCCGGGCGGCGAGGGTTCTCTCTCCTGTGTCCCCTATTCTTCCTCTTATTTTTTTTTCTTCTCTCGCGTCGGTAAATATTTTTAGAAACGATTCGTCGAGTGACGAACGTATACGCGCCACGTGTCGGAGCTTCTCCGTCGCGCCTGTGGCCTGTGGCCTGTGGCCTGTGCTCTGTGCTCGTGGTGAATGTCCTCCGCTTCCTCCTGCTTCACCTCTTCTTCTTTCTCCTCTTCGCGATGTCCCTCTCACGGTGACGATCTCTTCTACATGCTCGAGACGGCATCTGGCGTCGAAGCACGTATGGCCGTTAGCACTTTCACGAAAGGGATTACCATTGTCACGTTATTCATGCTAACGATGATCGGTCGAGATCGGCCGCAACGATAATCGCCATGTCACTAAAATCGAGGAGGCGGTCATTGTGAGCGACATACTGACAGCATAATAAATTATCCTCTCTCTTCTCTCTTCCTGCACCTTCCGGACCCATGACTTCTATACTCCTTCGTCCCGAAGAACGGATGTGTATATGCACATCGTAATGCGATATACAGTCCTCGATGCGCACGGCTTACCGATGATCTCGATGACAGCTCGCGAATCGCTCGATATCGCACTCTGATTTTAGGAATTTAAATACGATATTTCAATATCCTGATATTTTATCAGAAATAATAATGCAAAATATTGTTAAGATAAACATTTTTTTTTTATAATAATTTATTGAAGTTAAAATTAAATGATCATTAAAATACAGGAAAAGTATGGATAGAGAAATAGTTTCTTATATCACATATAAATGGACATACATATAATTCTCTATTTATCTTTGATTAAATATACATGACGAATATACGCAGTTGGGGAAATTAAAAAAGAATGCGATGGATCAATTAGATGATACGTTGTTGGCAGCAAGAGTAGCCGCATTGCATAAATTTGTTTTCGGAGCCGACGCAGTATCGCGTGCAAGAGCGAAGACGACAATTTCGCGTACACATTGATCGCATCTAATTAGCTCGACATTATTATTATAAAGTGCCACGTCACCGTTCGATCTTTCAGTATCCGCAGCGAACGTTCAATCCTCAAGTTCTGCGACTTTTATGGACTTATAAACATCAGGAGAGAAGATCGCGAATTCTCAGTGGCGCAAAATCGCTTTGCAAATGGCGTACCTCGCGACGTACACGAATACATATGCCTACCTATGTAACACGCATGTATATGTACGAGCGTATCCGCATACTGACAAAAGCGATTCCCACACCCACGACCGGCGACAAAGAGATGGTACGTTTCTCAAGGTACGCTAGCGCGATGCGTATGCGTTCGCGCGCATCCATGCACGTACGCACGCACGCACGCACGCACTCCTAACATATCGTTCACGAGTAATGTGATAAATGTAACGACTAGGCCAACCAATTGCAGCACGCTGTACTCCTCTCCTTAGAACCGCCCATTTGTGTGCGCGCAAATGCCGCCACCGTCTTTATCGTCATCGTCGTCCTCATCGTCTTCGTTCAAGTCTCGTGCGACGTGCGACGTCGACGATGCACGCTCGTTCTTGCGCATGTAATATAAGTGTGTGTATGTGCATACGCGTACACACGTAACGCAGCAGACGGGAGAGGATAGGTCGACACGGTGACACTCGGTGTGTGTTTGCTGTGTTAGGTATACTTGTTATAATCTTGTCACTCTCTCGTGGAAAATTACTGGGTATAATTCGCATGTGATGGCTACGTTTTTGAATATATTTTGAATACACCTATGTAGGATATTGAAAGTAAGAGATAAAATTAAGAATTAGAAATTGGTTGGATGGTTTATATCTGAATAATTAAATAAGTAATAATTAATGAGATCATAATTTGCTAAATGCATTTATTTGAAAAATATAAACATTATATATATATATATATATACATCATAATGTTGAAATATATTAATGTTAAAAAAATTATACAGAGAGGAATACCACGAAGCAATACAGAGAATTGCCAATTTTATCTTTTAAATAGCTTCATATACCTACACATATGTTTTTTGCTTATATAATCTTTAAATTGATTTTTAGAATATACTTGCATGATGAGAACATGAGTACATTTATATCGATATATCGGTCATAATGATTTTCTTTCGAAGAATTTGAACGGTCGCGCGCGCGTAGTACGACTAGAATATGTCTATATAATTGCCTGGCGAAGTACAGCTACGTCAGCTGTAGATGTATATTTTCATAATATAATATCGTTGCGGCTCCGAGGGGCGGACTTGTCTTTTCTCTGGGGTGAGAGCGGGCGTCAAGAGGGTGGGCATTTCTGGTGCGAGGAACAGGAGCGGGCGGACATGAGAAGGGACAGGGGAGAGAAAGTGCGTGGAGGGTGTTTTGCTGGTAATTGGTGCCAATTTAATCCTGCCCTTCGCCCGATGTAGTCCGTATTAACGCTAAGGGAGGAACGCTGCCGAGTAAAGGGAGGGTGGCTGCTCGCCCGCGCCCTTCCCACAGACCAGGCCCCCAATTCCCTTCTTCGTCATCTACGAAAACACGCGCGTGCACACCCACGCCGCGATTCCTAAAGCGCGCGCGGCACGTGTGTTGTGTTTCTGTGTGAAAACCCAGGGGAGACGCCGAGTGGACGCGCACAAATGTGCGTTTGTGCTTTTATATATGAGAGACGAAGAGAGATAGTCCACCAGGAAAATATAATTAACGGTAATCGCTCGCGTATATGGCTCGGATTAACTCCGGTGGAAAGAGGACAGGCGCAAGGGGATGAAGCCCCCACGTCAAATTCTTCGAGGTTATCAGATCGAATGAGTTTTCCTATGGGATTATGGGATGCGCACGGATGCTCGCGATTCACCGAGATGGACAATGCACGAATGGTGACTGTCTGGAAAATTGAGGACCGGAAAAGTAGAAGCTCGGGAGAAAGAGAGAGAGAGAGAGAGAAAGAAAAAAGAGATTCGGCATTAATAATGCATCGCGCGAGAACGCTTTGCGCATAACATATCATTACCGTGTATTTGGCATTCAAATTCCGGGAAGCAAAAATGCTCTTTAATTCTATTCCGAGGGCGCATTTAATATTCATATCGGCAAAGGCGTAATATACTTGCAAATTTATAGTGAGCGCGTCCGCGATTACAGGGTGACGATGCTAATTCGTCGAGTCCACAGGCCGAATTAATGCCGTCGGGAGCAGTTTTTCCGCGTACGACTCCAGCAAATTCGTACGCGGTATACTGCAGAGGAGTTCCTTTCGTTTCGATTGTTCCTTATTATAACCGCTCAATCATCAAGGTCACCACATATTCAGAGTTGCTGACAAAATCGGTAGTTTGAAGGAAATCATTTCTATTGTTCCGCGTAGAGAATATGATCGGTTAGTGCCTTTCGAGGTTTGACGGATCGTCGAGCAAAATTCTTTGCGACTTTTAAAGCATTCGAAGGGATTTCTCTGGGAATCTAAATAGAGAGCAAGAGGAGACGAGTAGCCTCCTCCGCTATCGCCACGTAAACGGGTCACGATGGCGTCGAAGAACGAGAAGGAAGAGAGAGAAAGAAGAAGAAGAAGGAGGAAAAGAAGAAGAAGGAGGAGCACTCTAGGAAAGTGAAGAAGATGGCCGAGAGAAGATGAAATGAGAGGACGAGGAGGTGCGGGAGGACGAAGTAACCATGGAGGAGATGCCAGAAGATCTTGTATGCAAATTTCCTCGGTGCATCTCCGTGGGATCGGTGGAGGATTAACGGGCCGGCTCGTATGAAAGGCACGGTGGAGGAAGGCGTGGAGAATCCTTTCTCCTTCTCGAGAGTCTATCCTTCGTTTGCGGCGAAGGGTCTCTCTCTCTCTCTCTCTCTCTCTCTCTCTCTCTCGTTCGCTCGCTTAGTTGGCCAATTCCTCGGTCTTTCCTTTCTCATCCTCTTCCTTATCCTTCTTTTCTCTCTCTCTCTCTCTCTCTTTCATCTTTCGATCCTTTCCGAGCGGCTTCGGTCCAGCCAAATAAGAGAACCGATCGCGTTTATTCGCGAGAGAGCGAGCGCCTTTGAGCGCTGAGAAAAAGAAAAGAAATCGGCACTGCACTCTCATCTTCTTCTCTTCCCTTCTTCTCCACTGTTCTCAACAGCGAAAGATTCGGAGTCGAGGAGGAGAGATGTATGATCCCGCATTCCACAGGATGCGTCGATACCACATCACTGTCCTTGTCTTTACTGATATCGCCTCTATACTGAGAACAAAAACGATTTCGTTTTTTGCGTTGATCCTGTCCGCATGCAAACTTTGTCAAGATTTCTTCTTAATTTAGAAGTTTTATGCACAAGACGCATTTTCTGACACTCCGATATGTGATTAGCTTGTAGATACGAGTGTGAGAATAAACATCCACAAAAGAAAGGTAGAACGAGGCGCGAAGAAAACATTGGTCGAAGATTTTTGCCGCGTATTTACGACGTAACGATAGATGTACGATCTCGTGAAGAAGGAGCGACTCTACGTGAGCTGCGTACGAAGATGGATCTCTCGCGTGCTCGATTGCTACCGTGATCGTACAAACATTATCGTTATTGCCGAGGGATCGCGTCGCCTTCATTGCTTCTCGCGAACGCAATTCTCGCTTTTTACCACAGTAAATTCCATCATTCAGAGTGACTTGCGTACTCTCTCTTTAAGACTTTCATGAAGTCTCTGTTCTAGTCGTCGCATTAATATATGTGGTATGTTACACGTATAAATCGAAATGATATTTCTTTTTTGGAGATATTAAAAAAAATAAAAGAATATTTTAGAACATTATTGCACTAATAATTGCTAAGAAATTTTGTCCAAGTCTTATATTTTTTTATCAAAGTCGTAAATTTATGCGCATTTATTACTGCGCCATGTGTGTTGCGGAAACTTTGTGTAGGTGTGGGCGCGAAATTACCACGGTAAATACGCGTCGTTGGGTCTGACGATGGCGATGCCAAGGGAGTATATCCTTGACTGAAGGTAATCGAGCTCGCGCGTATAAATCCTATTAGAGGATTAGAGGGATGGCTGCGGGAACGCGTGTGTGCGAACATATACGCGTGCTTCCGTATCCCCATGCAAATATACAGCAGACCCCCAAGTACCCTTTCGTGGGTGCTGCGTCGTAAAGAGAAAAGGATAAACCCAACGATGTGTGCAGGATAGAACGGGATATCGAATCCTCCAGTATGAGTACGAGCTGAGAGTTTCGTGGTCGTATATGCACGCGTAAGGAACGTTTCGACAACGACGACGCGGCACAACCGGATGCATTCTGGTAAATCGAGCGCGGAGAACGGCCCTCCGATTTCGACCTCTTTCGACTTCCTACGAGGAGTGGTACGGAGAACTGGCACTCGATTTGCGAGCAATAAAACGACGATAGTCGACGGCCGTTCGCACCGCGATGCGCTCCTTTCGTCCCGCGAACTTCGCCCGCGAGCAAAGTGTATGTCCGCGATCGTTTTCGTTTCTATTAGGCTCGTAATAGTTTCAGCGAGACATAAACTCGGCGTGTGCATATATAGCCGCGGGTTTGAATCTGAAATTGTTCGTGTTCGTATTTATCGGCTTCTCTCGGTTGAAACGATATTTTTACACGTCATAATAACATGTTATTCTTCGAATCCGGTTTGAAAGTATAGACATGTATAACATATTTTTCAAATCTCGTATTTTTTTTTTATAAGATCTTTTTTCTCTATATATTTTTAATAAAATTCTTTTTAATAACTAAATTCTTCTAAACTTTATTCAGGTGCCATTCTTGTCAAAACTATTTAGATATGCGATGGGATTGTTTGTGGATCTCACTTGCGTCAAATTTAAAATAACGTAGATATAAATTATGAATTTATGTTTTCAAAGAGTGTTTTGTTCATTTATGTTTCTTTGATGTTAAATGACATTTTTTATCTTAATGTGTTTCGAACAATCGAAAAAGTTTGTCAATAATCTCAATTAATTTAACGAACGCGTTGAGATCGATTCGACTGGCGTCTGGGGGCTCACTGATCGATAGAATGCTTAGCGATCCGATTATCCGCGCGATTCGCGCGTTTCGAGAGCTCGCGATGTTAAATACTAACTCTTGGCCTTTGCGTAGCACTGTCTTGTAACGCGTCAACGGCTTTGACTGTCTTTTCACACGCGAAGTGGAGACTGACGCGTGTCAGCAACGAAGATCTTTAATAGGACCATTGCTCTATTTGCATCACGTAAGACTAGAATCTCCCAAACTATATCATCAGATGTGTGAATAATGCAAACATCTGTACAATTATTTTAATATTTTGCAATAAGATAGTAGTTCAAGTCAATTGTCTTTCTTGTTTGAAAAATGGAAGTAATAAGTGAAATTAGAAAACTGCTAAATTAAATTGGAAATAAATGTTGAATATTGTGAGAGTCATTCTTTTTTCTTCTCAGATCTATGAGAAAGCAAAAGATTTCCCATATTCTACGTATACCGTTTTGACATTAATAATCACTGCCGGCAAAACTTATGTACGGATAATTGATCGCTAGACACTTTTGATAAACTTGAAGCGACTACACATAGAATTACCAGACGGCAATACCCTACATATGTCAGAAAAAAAATAAACAGCAAAAATAGAAGAGAAAGAAAGGGAGAGAGAGCTCAGAACCTGGCGCTATGCACGAACGATGATAATCAACGTTCGTTCATTCGTCCATGAGCATATTGAAAGACGCGCCGCTGAGAGGATCAGTCATTCGGTGCGGTGTGAACCGCTGCCACATCGCGGTCCGATCTTTTTCTTTCTTGTCGACTTTGTGTGTGGGCGATCGTGGCTGTCTGTCCCGAAACGACACATCCTTTCTCGTCTTTCCTTCAATGACAACGAAACCTCTCTCTCCATTCTTCCCATTTCTTCGCCTCGCTTTTCTATTTCTCTCGTGTACCTTCTTCTCTCTCTTCAACGTAAAACTTTACATCCTCTTCCTCGCTTCTGCCGAATTTTACGATCCATTACGCTATATTTATGCTCTATCTAAATGGGAGCATATTCACATGACTGAAACGTGCATAACGTATATATGCGCTATGGTCTATAAATTATCAGTTTATACTTAACAGTATAAGTAGTTTTTTGATATCACATTTAATCGTCTTCATGTGCCGTTAGATTTCGTATCCCACTCGCGTCGTACCCTTCGTAAGACGAACACGTTGTTCATGCTCCCACGAAACATTTATGTCCTGTCGAACGGTACTGAGACATGCGCTCGATATAGCTAAGACGCATTTGTCATTCACGAATAGGCGCGAGATCTCGCCTGGGTGGTCATTCCCTGACTATCACGAAATGCGAAGGAGAATGAGAGAAACAGAGTTAGAGAGAAACGAGTGTTGAAGGCTTTGCTTATCTGCGACAACAATGGGCGTTCCATCTCCGACACGGGCGACGATTTTCCTTTCTCGATAGCTCACTCCTCGCGTGACACATCCGCGGTCGTGTGGAGATTATGAAGTTTAGATTGCAGTGATCCTTATCGGGGCCAGGAATTTCGCGAGATTGCAGTAAGATATGATTAATATGCATAAATAAAATAGAGATTACATATGTTTGTTTTTTTACTGTGGATTTGAAAGTGAATTTTGCAAGAGTAATCATGTTATATTTATCTAGAACACATTCTTTGTGAAACTTTAAATTATATACATATATTTGATATTGAATAGGAATGTGTAAAAAGCGGTAAAATAGGCTTTGCAAAGAAAGAATTTTGTCCCAAGCAAAATGTACTTTGTATATGTGTGAGGTTTCGTGGCAGTAGGCAAAGTGGCAAAGCGGTACCAGGTG
>Ga0157363_1002482_pt1 | contig 16275 bp, 9 predicted proteins | sample AttsexASBM1_FD_111477 | JGI IMG/M metagenome (GOLD analysis project Ga0157363, IMG submission 111477) | Fungus gardens microbial communities from leaf cutter ant in Ribeirão Preto, State of São Paulo, Brazil - Atta sexdens ASBM1 | ecosystem: Host-associated > Fungi > Mycelium > Unclassified ... | reverse complement strand
GGCCTGATACCGAATTGTTTTTCCTTTAGATCGTTTCTTTTTTTTTGGTTGGGTTGTTTGGTGGGGGGGGAGAAGAAGAGAATTGTTGGAGAAAGGAAGAGGGGGGGGGGGGAATCGATCGGTCTTCAATAATCGGAAGTTAGGATTAAAAATAGTTTTGTCCTTCGCGCTCAGCTTTTTTGCCCTATAAATTGGGTTTTCTAGTGCTTCGATGTGAAAGATACTGTATATCTGAATTGTACTAGTATAGCACAGTCAGTCATAGTCTTCAAAATCCTCGGTATTAAGAGTATTTTACTCTTGCACACGATCCTTCGCGCACAGCTTTTAAGTTATCCGATAAAAAAATTTTTCATGTATGAATATATATAAATATATATAAATATGTATAAACATACATAAATACGCATAAATATTCATATGTATAATTATATATGAAATATGTCCATACATGCATGTTCATACATTCTTCTTTCTTTTGTTGTTACTTTTTAGAGATAATTTTCGCATTGTTTAGAAAAAATCAAGTTCGAAGAAATGTAAAAAAAATTGCTCATACACAATTATGTATAATTTTATATATAATTTTTTTATATTTCTTCAAACTTGTTTTTTTCTAAAATAAACAATGCGAAAATTATCCCTTTTATTTATTTTTTATGTTTTCACATTACTATTATTATTTTTATTACACTAAAAAGTAATTTTACAAAAGAAAGAAGGATGTATGAACATGCATGTATGGTGTGGACATATTTCATATATAATTATACATATTTATGAATATTTATACGTGTGTGTTTTATGTATACAGGGTATCTAGAAATAATCAAATATTTCATAGACAAGTAGAGCGGACTAAACTGAATCGAAAAGTCCTCTACTATTTTGTAAATTTTCCCAATAGTTAATGAGATATTAATCCTTAAAGATAACCGAAACGCGCGCTCACCCGGCCTACTACTGCGTGTATATGTCTACCGCTCGCTTGGCGCGCGGGCCTTGAGAGTTGGAGATTAGCTAGCAAACGCCCTGCGTCGCGCACACCGCCGCAAGCCTCCATAGCTCGGACAGCGCGCTTGTCAGGTTATTCCCCACGGTCCGCGCGCCAAGCAATCGGTAGGCGTATACATTTCATAGTAGTATTCGGCTATCTTTAAGGATTAATATCTCGTTAATTATTGGGGAAACTTACAAAATGATAGAAGACTTTTCGACTCAGTTTAGTCCGCTCTACCTGCCATGAAATATTTGACGATTATTTCCAGACACCCTATTTATGCGTATTCATCCATAAAATATTTTTTACCGGGTTACTCGTTAAATAAAAATTAAATTTTAATTCACATACCATATAATTGAAGAAAAATAAAATTAAAAAATATAAATATAGATAAATATAGATTCACACAAAACACAGAAGATAAAGTTTTTTGCATCGTATCGTGACGAATGATGAAAAATGAATACGTTACGAGAATCTGAAGCGCAAAAAATCATAGTGTAGACTAGGCGAACAACATCGATCACAAAGTCGAATATTGATGGCATCAAGTTCATGCTCTGCATTCGGTAGAATCAGCTGGGTGTAGTATATTATGAGCTGCTCCAATTCAATGAAATCATCACTGGGGAAATCACGCTATCAACAATTGATGCAATTGAGCATTGGAGGAAAAACCGGTCAGATTGTGCAAAAAGACACGACAAAGTGATTTTCTAGCACGACAATGCTCAACCACATATTGCGAAATCGATCAAGAAATGTTAGAAGCGCTTAACTGGGATGTCCTATCACACGCTGTATTCTCCAGATATTGCTCCTTCCGATTACCATCTATTTCGATCGATGACTCATGGCCTGTCTGAGCAGCACTTCCATTCTCTTTAAAAAATGGATCGATTCGTGGATAGCCTCAAAAGATGTATCATTCTTTCGACGTGGAATCCACCTATTATTAGAAAGATGGAAAAAAGTAATGGTTAGCGAGATGGACAATATTTTGAATGATCAATTTGTAATCATTTTTCACAATAAAGCCGTATTTTTATTAAAAAATCCTTTAAAATTAATGCATATTCCCAATATTATTCGGATTGAGATTCGGAGAATCCTAGAAAATTCGAATCTCTGGATAACCTGAATTTGAAGCATCACATTTATTCATAATTCGGATAAACAAATATCCGCATAGTTAATCCGCATAGCTAAATCCGAATCAATCTTGATGCCCTAATGCTGATAATAAATATTATCATGTGTGGCGGCATATGTACCGTCCTTTTCTATAGTATACATATATTTCGAATACTATTTGTCCTAAAATATGATCCGAGTACAAAATGAAAGCCAATATCATATACTCAGAAACGCACATCAATTAAAATTTTGCAAATTTTTTTAGCCATTTCGACTATGAAAATGAGAATAAATTGGAAAAAAGAATCATTTTCAAATGTCTGTATGTCGATCAATTTTTATCAAGCATAAATTAACAATATACTACTTTGTAGGAAATTTTATAGGCTTCAATTTTTATGTTCTATATGAGGTATCTTTTATGTATACTTTGTAGAAATTGAAATATTTGCAAACAAAGTATTGCAAATCGCTTTTTCATGCTAAATATCAAAAAAAGGAATAGGGAACAGAGGACAGAGAATAAGAATTTCAACCTATCAGAAATTATGTATTCCACAATACATTCCACAATACAATTCGATGCTGTTGGATGATCTAAAAAAATACACCAATAGCAGCAAGTACTCGCGATTTGCTCCATAAAAGATTGAGTCTATTTGTCTATTGAACGCGACTAATGCTCCGTCCATACATCTAGGACTATTTTACTTATAGTATCTATTTTCTGTGACTGAATATGTAATACTCATATATGTAATACTCCTATATTGCTAAAGTAGTTTCTTTTTGGGAATGAGGGATGTGCGATGACAGAGAGATAGGCCTAATTTACATCGTGCACTTGATACATGTACTAACTAGTAATTTTCTATTAAATTATTTTAATTTCAGCAATGTATTTAAAGAATGATGTACTAAATTGATACAATATACATCATAATGATTAATTAAATACATATATCATATATGTGTTTCAACATCGAAATTAAGATCATTCAATAAAAAGTTACTAATTAGTACTCATATCAAACATTGTTTTTGATTTTAATATATCAAACAACGATATTGATTTTTAACATATCAATTCTTTAAATTAATATTTTTAAGATCAAAAAGATATATGATAAATTTTATATTTATTTTCTTTTACCTATTGCAATGGAAGTATCTTCTTTACAAACTTTAAGTCATTTTAAAAAAATTGCTTGATCTTTAGGAAATCGAAAGTACTATACTCTTTCTTCAAGCGTACTATACTCTTTCTTTACTCTTTTTGAATAATTACAGCAATCTTTCATTGCACTTCAACTTTTATGAGAAAACAAATAATTTTTTATAAAAATATACACAAAATTCAACCTTATAAAAAAAGCAGTTTTTTAATCACAATTGTTGTGCCATTTTGTGAAACCAAATCTACCCGAATTGCTTCGAAAATAGCCGATGATGACGTAAGTGGTCCTACTCTGATTTCTACGCAGTGGTCTATTACCGGATGAGCATACTCTTGTCTTTATATTAGGTGTAGTAAAAAGAAATCCATTATTTTTCCATTCAATTTCATGCAAAAATAATGGATTTCTTTTTACTACACCTAATACTATGAATCTAAGTATTACGATAATTCTTGTGCTCAGACCTTAAGACTGCGTTCAGATTCCCGGGTGCACCTAGACACTCAGAAGTGTTCTAAATTCCTTTTGTGCCTTTACATATTGGGTGCTTAGGTGGACTATTCAGATTTCTATTGTATCCATCAGAGAGGATGAAAAAATTCGGTTCCTTGAGCATTTTGCACCGTGGTGTTTTTGCCAGCTTCTGTGACGCTGCACAGTATTACAGTAGCGCAACTCTTTGTCGGCATCTTTGATGTTAGTGTTAGCTAAAATGGAGTGCGCGAAATAAGTAAGCTCCCTAGTAACGCCATCTAAATTTCTTTTTCAGTTGTTCTTTATTTTCCGCTCTCTCTCTCTCTCTCTCTCTCTCTCTCTCTCTCTCTCTCTCTCTCTCTCTTTCTCTCTCTCTCTCTCTTTCTCTCTAGATCGTTTGTACGTACAAATTAATCTAAATGTAATAAAAGAAAAGAAATAGATTTATAATTGTAATACATTGCAAAACAAAAAAATACAAAAATAAGAAAATATAAAATTATATAAATGTTGTATGATATACAATATTTGTATGATATATAAATATTATACTGTAAAAATATTTTAATTAACGACTGCGGCAGCGATGCTTGTTTTCCTGTTACGTCACTTGCGTTTTAATAAATTATTAGAATTGCATCGCAGAGAATGTGCGATTTTCTAGCTAAAACGAAAGCAATCCTGCAATTATACATAGCATTCACAGTATTTAAGCGAGACTGAATTGATATGTTCGCAGGTGCGTGCGTGCGTGCGTGTGCGTGTGCGCGCGCGCGCGCGCGCGCGCGCGCGTGTGTGTGTGTGTGTGTGTGTGTGTGTGTGTGTGTGTGTGCGTGCGCGCGCGCGCGCGTGTGCGACTGACGCCTAATTATTGGCACTACTAATGATTATTGTATTGTATTTTATTTTATGTTATTGGCACTACTAATGATTATTATATTGTATTTTATTTTATGTCTACTATAGTCTATTGTATCATATTTTATATTTATTACTCTGTTAACATGTAGTCTTTCTCTTAAAGCTTCGCAATAAACTAAATTAAATTAATTAAACTAAACTAATCATATAATTTTCTTTTCTTCTATCTCTTTCTCTGATCCATATTTCAGCTTCACTCAAACATTTAAATCCTGATAGAGAGAATGGAAAAAAAAGTGAGATAGAAGTTTAGATGGCGTTACTGAGCAATTTACTTATTTCACATGCGCACTCCATTTTGGCCAACATGAAATCAGGAGAGTTCCACTACTGTGACGTTGCATCAAGAAGTTGGATTTAGGATACGATCAACGCAATGTTGTAAACGCTTTGAAGCGTTTTTTAATTGGTCAATTTGTAAAATTTTTTCTTCTAATTGGTCCATCAAATGTTTCAAAGCATTTGATGGACCAATTAGCGAGACTTTGAACACAGTCTTAATTCAACTTCTAGTGTCAACATGATAAAGAATAGTCAAGTTGGAAATACAAGAATAAATACAAAAAAGAAGAACACAACAAGTAAAGCTAAATTTAGATTTAAAGATAGAATAAGAAGAGAAAGTATTTATTTATAAATTGATTTATCATATTAATTAAATATTTATTTTAAAATTATTCAATTCTTTGTCATTCTAAAATAAAAAATTAGATTAAGTAGAATATACAGGGTGTCTGGAAATAATCGCCAAATATTTCATGGGCAGATAGAGCGAATTAAACTGAGTTGAAAAGTCCTTTACCATTTTGTAAATTTCCCCAATAGTTAACGAAATATTAATCCTTAAAGATAGCCGAATACTACTATGAAGTGTATATGCCTACGATTGTTTGGCGCGCGGGCCGTGGGGAGCGGGGATAGCTTGCGCGCCGTCCGAGTTATGAAAGCTTGCGGCGGTGTACATGGCGCGAGGCGCTTACCAGTCAATCCCCAACTCCCAAGGCTGCACGCCAAGCGATCGGTAGGCATACACTTCGCAATAGTAGACCGGGTGAGCGTATTCGGCTATCTTTAAGGATTAATATTTCATTAATTATTGAGAAAATTTACAAAATGGTAGAGGACTTTTCGACTCAGTTTAGTCCGCTCTACCTGTCCATGAAATATTTGGCGATTATTTCCGGACACCCTGTATACCAGGTGTTTCAGATCAGTACCACCCTTTTATCTTCGCAATAAGGTCTAATCGAAAAAGTATTTAGACAAAAGTTGTAGAATTTCTAATGACCTATTTACTGGCGGTATGTTTGACCTTGAATGGCGTCACCAAGGTCAAGTCAAGGTCACATCAATTTTTTAAAATTTGTCAGATAGTATCCAAATAGCTAAGCGAGATTTAGCATATGAAACAAATTGCATGTATGTTTTCAACTTGTTGACAATTTGCTGTCATTAGAATCTAATGTGAACTGAGTTAGCATCAGCAGAGCAAATAGATTTCATAAGTTTACGAAATTGTAAGAGTATACATTGAGAAATAATAAACTCACGTTGACAGCAAACTGACGGCATGCACGCCATGCACGCACGATGACAATTTGCCAGCAGTTTGCTGAATTCTAAGGAAGACTTTACGTGACATCAGAACAACAAACAGTTTGTAGAAATACCTTTAGTGAAATGGCTTTTGATGAAATTGAATGCGGAATAAGTGACAGCAAAATAGCAACATATTGCTCTTATTTGGCTATTTGGGTATGTATTACTTGTGGCACAAGCGTATTGTAAAACTGCGCATGCGCAAAACATCATATGTTTACATTTTCATATATTCGAAAGAAATTTATACACACACACACACACACACACACCACACACACACACACACACACACACACACACACACACACACACACAATGAACGAAATTAGATTATTCAATGCGTTTTTGCATGAAATGATCTGAAATAAATAATCGTGTGCGTGGTTCGTAAGTTCGTGAAAATTAAAAATTAGATCTCCTTATATACTTAAAAACCAATCACAGAGAGACTAGTCACGTGTTCTATTGGCATCTCTTTTCTATATATGACGATTTTCCATTGCGCATTCACTGCGCACAGGACACTTTTATATAAGGAAAAGTGGGGAGTTCATAGTCTAGTGTTATAATAGAAATTTGTGGTCGAGTGTTAGCATGAAAATGCACCTTTAAGTGATGTTAGCAATATAAGAGTATTACATATAATATATGGGCTGAACTAGTACACTTATATTTTTAAAACTTACAGTGAGAAAGGTATATGTTTGATATTTGTTGAAAGCGAGAAAGAGAGTTCTAGTGCAATTTACTGGGGACAGAACATACTTTTTATGTTTACCACAGATTATGGTAAGATAATGATCATATGTACATAACGCATTGAACTTATTAAAACAAATGAAAACAGCGAATTGATTATGGAGACACAACCGTTGAAAGTGCCCGAAACATCTCCACCATCATATGCTAATTCTATCGCAACAGCTCCAGCAGGTGCGTCATTTTTAGGTTAAATTATACTGTCTAGAAATGCTCTTCTTTCCTTTCCGCAACTTTCCGCGTAAATAATTGTCGATTTCATTTGGTTGGCCAATTTTCCATTCTCGAAACTAATAACTCATGCAATAACAAAATAAAGCAAAATGAGGATACAGATTTCTGCTCGGTAATTTCTAAAGAAAGAATAAATTATATTTATTCCTTCTTATATGAAATTGACAAGAATGTTCGTAGTTCTTAGTTCAATTCGAGCCATTATTAGCAATCCAAATCTCAAAATCGTCAATTAAATGCACCTTAGCGTTCGGAAACATCATTCGGGTGCTCGTGCATCATCTTATTCTTATTTAATACTCGGGTGATGTTTCCGAACGCAGCCCTAGACAGAGCGATGACTGTTTCTGTCAGATTCAATTGTTTTGTGCAAAAACATATCGAATGAGTCTAGTTTTATCAATATATACTTGAAGGAAGCAAAACGCAATAATTACTGAATTTAAATTAAACATTGCTTTTAATGTTATTATTAGAAATGTATTTCTAGTATCACTTCTAATACTGAAAATCCATAGTATAGGTAATCCATTGGAAAAGATATTGAAAATGTAAAAAAAAGGCATCAAGTTATAAGTTTTATCTTTATGTAAAACCATTTTGTAAATATAATGAAAAGAATAAAAAATAATATCACAAAAAAGAAATGAAATTAAAATTCAATGTTTTTACGCAAATATATCAAAACAAAGATGTTAAAAACCAAAAATAATGCTATGAAAGAGAAGTAAAATCAAAATGGTAATATTTCAAGTATATTTATTAAAATAAGTTCCACGGAATACAGTTCTCTGAACAATGTCTTCAGAACGTTCTTGTTATGATGTAGATGTCCCTTGGACATCCTTTAGGACTTTGTTGGGATAATTTCTCACACTTATAATAGACTTAATACAAAATATGGAAGACATTTGAAGTATATAAAATAACAATACATTAAAATGAGAAAACAATATGTAATAGATAGCATAATGAGGCGCATAATTGAAAAAGTTTTACATCAATAAAAAGAAGAAAAATAGAGACAAAAAATCGAAAACGAGCAAAATTTCTAGCAGCAGCATATTTGATGCGTCCATTTTGTTCATAATTCGATTCATGCAAATATTTCACTAAATATTATATTAATTATAAATTACTTTTCGAATTAAAGAAACTTATATATATTTAAGTTATTATTAATTTTAAATATATACAATATGAAATGCAACAATATTTGTACTTAGACGCAAAATAGCATGCCATATATTTCTTTATGTTAATATCATTACCACATTTATTATGAATGATTGTATTTACCAACACACCTTGTATGAAAAAAACGACTAGTCATTCGTGCAAGATCTATGTATGTATGTATTTATTATATCATAATAAATTTTAATAAAAACCAAGATTGTCATGTAGCAAATAAATAAGAAAGGTAAGTAATTAGTCTTTAGAATCAAACGCAGTTGTTGATGCGTAGAGTATCCATTAAAGTATTTAATTATTAACCAAAAAATTATATATTGGTATCGTAAAAGCGGATGTTTCGACTCAATTTCGAGCTATCTTCAGCGTCAGAATTTAAAATTCGTATATTAACTCCACACTCGAATAGAACCTGATGAATCTCCCAAGACATACCATTCTCAACAATAAGAATCTTATTGGACTGTATATTTATAAACTTAATAAATAGGAAAATAATGGCTGTAATGGTAAATCTTTTTTATACTTAAATAATTGAAGACTTACTATACAGGGTGGGCCATCTAGCGTTTGGAATTTCAACTACTAGTTATTTTGAGTTTGAAAGGCGTAATAACATTTATGATGTATCAGAAATTCAGTTTTTTGTTTGATATTTACGAAATGGGTCGCTATACGCTTGAACAAAATTGGGAAATATTGAAAACTTACTTCTAAAGTGGTGAATCTTCAAACTGTAAGAAATTTACGTGGAAAATTTGGTAGAAAAGAAATGCCTTCAACAGTTTGTGGATCAATTTGTGAAGCGAATTTGGCAAACTGGATCCTTATTGGATAAAGCAACTCGTTCATGTGCTAGTCCAGTAAGGACCGAAACCATTGCTGCTATTGCTGCTATTGCTCAGAGTGTGCTTGAACAACCATCAACATCAACTCGTCATCGTTCTCAAAACTTGAACATTTCAAGCACTTTTTGAGAAGAATTTTGAATAAAGACCTCGATAAATGGCAATGTACTACCTTTCCAATAAAGCTTTCCATAAACTTTGAAAAATATTCATGCGTTTTTTTTTAGAGCCAAATTAAATTCCAAATTTTAAATGGCCCCTGTATGTGCATATATATTTGTAGTGATTCAAACTGTGCACCGAATTGATTTTTCGGACTTATGAATGCAATTAAACTGTAATATCACGAATTAAATTGACAAGCAATTTTTAATAATTTGATGCTTAATCAAGTATTCTATTAGAAAAATGTTACCCAGCAGGAGAATGGATTGAAATGGATTAAAATGGATTCAGATTTTCAGAAATTCATGAATGTTAAAATGAATCCTTTTCAATCTTGAATGCATTTTTATTCATTTATAGGAATTGCATAGAGCATGCCTCTCTATGCCTTTCAATCTGAAAATAATATTAGCATTTTCTGTGCATTGTGAATATTACTCAATTTAGAATTGTGAATAGGAAGTACAATTTTTTTAATTCAAAAATAATATCAGCAATTTCTATGCAACGTGAATACTGCTCATTTCAATAGTCTCAATATGAAATGCAGTTTTTCAATCTAATTGAATAAAAAAAGTTTTTATTTAAAAATGGACCAATTGAAAAATGGACTAAATGCTACTAAATTATTCAAAATTATAAATAGAAAATTTTTCGTTTTAATTCAACCAAGATTGAAAAAAGTTATAAAATTGAGCTATGTTCTTTTGTTTCTCTTTGATTAGAAGTAAAATGAATGATTGATGTGAACACTCGCAAACTAAGTCGAACACAGTCCGAATATTAGGCTAATCAAGATGTACGACATCGGCCAAGCGAGATCAGATTATCCGACACTTACCCAATGTTGTCTCATAGTAATGTAAATCATTTATACTTTATTATATCTGTTAAATGATGATATTTTTATTATATCTATATAATTTTGTTACTAATTTAGCTGTACTTGAAGAAAAGAATGAATAACATAATTTATCAATTGAAGAAGTGGTAACATAGAAGATTCATAATCCAGAGGTCCCAGGTTCAAATCCCACTGCAATAGTGCGTTTGTTAATATCAATTTGAAGTACCAATTTCAGGTATAATTATTATAAATGTCTTAGGAATAAAATTTGTAACCCTCAAATATGAATATATTTTTTTTTAATATTAAAGTAATATCAGCTCGAATCCATTTCAATCCGTTTATGGATTTAAAGTACGCATTAAAAAAATTTTTATCCATTTTAATCCATTCTCGTTTGCTGGATAATGTGCTGAAAAACTGTAAATAAATTTATTACGAAAAATATTATTAAGTGTGGGAAAAAGTTCGTGGCGTTTTTTTAATGCCATCTAACAGGAAAAACGCCACGAATTTTTTCCCATACCTAATACTTCAGCCGAGAGTCGTACTATTCACGAAGTAAAAACAGTGAGAGAACTGATTGGTATTTTAATAAACAATCGATTATCGAGATTAACGTGCGCTTTTTCAAATAAGAAAAAAGTGGAGAAGAAAGAAGAAGAGAAAGTGACAGTGATTTACTTGTAAATATTAATATTATCTCATATTATATATTTATAATAAATCATTATACTAGTGAATTCATCACAATGGCAACCACCTCCTGGATATTACCCTAACAACATCGATTCTGGCTATCAACCTGGCTATCAAGGAAGCCATGTTCCATCATATGGCTCTACACATTCCACTGCAATCATTGTTCCAGAAATTATTGTAGTTGGCGGCTGTCCAGCATGTAGAGTATGCAAATTTTTTATTCAAATATTATCGCTGTTTTGGTTATGCTTAAATTGAAAGTTAATAATATTTAAACCTAAAACAGATAGGAATAATGGAAGATGATTATACATGTCTTGGCTTGTTTTGTGCGATTTTTTTCTTTCCTCTCGGAATTATCTGTTGTCTGCTATTAAGAACAAAACGCTGTTCAAATTGTGGAGCTTATTTTGATTAATTAAAAGTAAGTATTTACAAAAAACATTATGTCATGAAAATTTAAAACAAGATATAAATGTTTAACAATCACTAATGTTAAGAATGATGAGCAATTGATATTTGAGAAATAAAATATTTTTATATTTTTAAATGAGTTAATATATGCGTATAAAATAAATTTGAAATTAAAGAGTAAAAAACTTTAAATTAAAACAATCTTATCATTACATAAACAAACATTTCGATCTTTATTAAGCCCTTTTTAATGTTTAATCAAATTCATCTATATATAATTTTTCAATTCTAGTACATACTGTCAAATAAAACTATTGGAAATTTGTCAAATTCTGTAATATAGTATATCTAATGTAGTATCTATTAATAATTAATGACGAATTCGATTGGAAGCACTGGTGCATATTAAAGCCGTTGTACACTGATTTAATTTGAGTATAAAAGTGAAATGCAAATATTTCGAATTGTAAAATACATATTTTACCTAATAGTAAAATATTGAGTATTTCAGGATTTAATCAATTTCTGTATTTATGTAAATATATCTTTACATTATTTTATGTATGACGGCTTTAATGTGCACCAGTACGCACTGAGTGCGTCCAATCGAATTCGCTATAAGTAAACATCTTAATAAGCAATTCACTCAATAATCTTATTAATTTGTAATTAAACCGTTCTAAATTGTTCTGTTTTAGTTGAATCATCGCATGGTCTCAAAGCCCCAAAGCTGGCTAAAATTGAAAGTGTTTTTCAATTTAGTTACGAAATTTCATATCTATAATGGTTTTCGAGATCACTGATTACGATTGAATTTGAAATCAAATTGCAAAGAAGGAAATAGATCTATTTAATGTAGCCAACGTATGTAGAAGAAATATTTGATGTAAACTAAAATTTATATCCTGTTCTATTTTTAAATAAGCGGTAATAAAATTCGAAATAAAAATAAAGATTTTTAATAAAAAATTTTTAATAAATAACAATTTTTTTATTAATTTAAAATAATTTTCATTGCATCCTGTGAAATTATTGTTAAAACTTCTAATTTTTCTATTAAACTTCGTTCTAAAGTCGTGCAATAATTTTTGCATAACTGGTTTCACCTGGTTTATCTGGTAATGTAATGCCCGTATCAGACTATGAATTAATGATCACGATTGACAATTGCCCAGTTTTATTTCAACTAATCACGATATAGCGAATCATAATTGGTTGAAATAAAGTTGGGCAACCATCAATCATACTTATCAATCTGTAATCTGATACGGATATAAAGAATATTGTAATTTATTGGACATCTTTTCATATGTATATATGTAAACAGGATTTCTAAAAGTAATGATAAAGTTTTTATACAGGGGGTAGAATAGACTGACTGAAAAGAAAAGTCTTCTTGTCATTTTGCAATTTTCACTAACAGTTAACAAGATATTAATTGCTAACAATTACCGAAAATTAGTCTTCAATAATTTTTTTACTCAAATATCAATTTTACAAAAAAACTGCAAGAGTCAAAAATTGTTTATTTTCTTCTCATAGAGCTCTAAGAATTTTTTCAGAATTTATCAACTTTTTAGTACTCCATTTTCTTATTTTTACTAACATATTGTAAAAAAATACGGTATTAAAAAATTCTGAAAATTTCTAAAAAAATTCTTACAGCTCTTAAATTATAGTTATTTGATGAGTGATAATAATATATATATATGATAATAATATATATGTGATAATAATATATACCACTGATAATGAGACTATTACATCAGTAAGGTAATAAATGAAAAAAAAATATATATATATATAAATTTTATTTCGTCTCAAAGTTATTTAGATAAATTGTGTAAATGTAAAACTATACATATATGATGATCACTAACTAAATAAATTACACTTATCGTTTCAACATTATAGATAATTCTGAAATATTGTTCTAGCATCAGTATGATAAATCAAGAACGTATATGTATCAATATTTATTATAAAACGATTAAATGCATAAATGTAATCACTATATCACTTGCCATGTTTTGACCCGTAATATTTTATTCCATTTTTTGTCGAACATCTGGCATACTTTGTTAAAAGTGCATTAACATTCGTTATACCTTTTGTAAAACGACTAAAAAAAATAATTATATAAGATTTAAATTAATAATACCTTTGTACTTTTATTTACTTACATAATATAAGGTGTTATCTCTTCAACAGTCCATTTAGCTTTAATTTCAAAAAGTTCATTAAGTCTATCATGAATGTTGTTGGGTAAGTCTGCCTCTGGACAAGATATGACTTCTTTCTGTAATTTTGAAATATTATACATTATAAGGGCTGATCCATGTAAATATCTTTCTCTTGGTTGCATTTCTGAAACAAATTGTAAGTTCAAAAAACTATATCATTACAATTTCCTAGCTTAATTACATACTTTCAGGAGTTCCAATGTTCCATGTTTTCATGAATTCTTTATATTCGGTAATAGGAGAAGTAGCAAGAAGAACTTTTGCTATCACTGCACAACATTTTTCTTCGTTAAACCTTTTCAAGATATTACATTTAAAAAACATTCTTCCTTATAAAATTTTCACATTAATACTATACAATATATTAATAATATATATATATATATATACCTATATAATGGACTTCCATCATCTTTTGTCTTTGTGCTTACTTCTGTATACCTTTTGAATATAACATCAAATACTGGTTCATAAATAAGTTCCTTTAAAAATTCATAAATATTCTCTTTATCTACTTCATCGAGTTCCCAAGACTGTCTTTCAAAATAATCCAATATCAGATCTAAACTTCTTGCTTCTATATCAAATGATATGAGACGCAAATAACCTTAACATAAAAAGATATTTAAATTAGATGATATCATTTATAATGAATATGGTCTAATATAATAAAGAGATTTTTATTACAAACCATCTATTTCAACTATTAAGAAATCTGATAGGGCCTGTTTTAACTCTTGATCACTAGCTTGTAACTCATTTTGTAATCTTTCCCAACTGTATAATACATTTCGATCTATAGTAGATTCATATTCCAATCCATTGAAAGAAGAAGATTTAAGCAGACTCGATAAACATATCAGGTCAGGTTTGGTTTCTTTCACCTTGAACACGAAAGGTTATTAATTTTTTTCTGCAATTCATTTTACGCATCATTCAAATATTATAGAATACTACAAGTACCTCGTAGTATAAGTTAAATATCTTCTTTACATTATGTCTTTCTATAGTTCTTTCTGTAACTTCTTCGATATCTGTTGTCTTACCCAGCTTTAGGTTTGGTACCAACAACCACGAATTGGATATCTCTGCCTCTCTGACCTCATAGGTACAAATTTGTGTACATAGCATAGCATTGTCATGTTTATTACCACGAAATGATATTCTACAGTTACAAAATTATATTATTTATAATTACTTTACAGAATAAAAATTGCAATATTAATGTTTAAAGAGGATCTCAATTTTCAAGGATCTATTTTATAAAATAAAAATCACAAAAATTTGAAAAAGACATACGTATCTCCCTGGTTTAATCCCTTTAATATCTCCTCGTCTACTTCCAACAATATCATATCATTGGCTTGATGATCTTGTATGGAATATAGAGATTGTGTCATGATATTTAAATCAGACTCTTTAATCCCAGCCAATTCCAAGATCTCACAAACATTCTCCTTGACATGAATGTTCCTTAACAAGAAGAAACATTGTAAAATTGATATTAAAAAAATATATAGAAAATTCGTTAACAATAATCACCGTTTATCGGCCGATTTCGTTAACAAACCAGCAGACTCCATATGAAGTTCAGATAATTATGAAGAAGACGAGCTTTCATATAAAAGTCAATGAAATTAAACTTATTCGACGCTTTTTGCATAAAATGAAAAAATCTAACAGAAAAAAAACGGCGCTCTGTCCTACGAATCGAGATATTAATTCAGGTTAGGAAATCTGTCACAGCAATACTCCAAAGACCAATGAGCGTGTTTGTGAAAGTAGTCAATAATAGGGCTTCAAGATTGATTCGGATTTAAAGCTATCCGGATATCCGAATTACGAATAAATGTGATACTTCAAATTCGAGTTATTCGAAGATTCGAATTTTCAAGATGCGTTCCATTTCTTACATAATGCGCATAGAAGATAGAAGTTCGTTCCGTTTCTCTTCATGCACATTCGCTGGATGCATGATTCAACCTACTGCCAATTACATGACCTCGCCCCTTCCGGTGCATGAGACCGCATGAAGTATTTCATCTCTCAAGCTGAGGCAGTTCATGCAGCTTATGCAATCAATATATTTTAGCGCGAAACTGAAGTCATGGGTGGTTCGGCTGGAGCGAGTGTACTCAAAATCACGCAAGAGACATAAGTAAGATGCATTAAAGATACATAAGTAAGATGAAGATCCAAAGATTACTTCAGAATACTCAAAAATTTTTTTAATTTAATATTTCACATATACATATATTATATACGGTATAATATTCTGGTATTACCGAAAAATTATGCCAACCACCTTGATCAAAAAGTTCCCGGAATTACCACCAAATGATACTCTGAGTCAGCTGATTTGAGTTCTGTTTTTTTGGTTAGGTTGCCACATCTATCATTGACATTCCCAAATTTTATCACCTAGCTTGACATTTGTAAAAGTTACGCCGTCTTGAGTACATCTACCTCTACACGTATTTTCGATTTTTTACAGTTTTAAAAATGGAGTTGAATTTGCAACAACGAGTTTGTATTAAATTTTGCGTTAAAAATG
>Ga0157363_1002481_pt1 | contig 16275 bp, 26 predicted proteins | sample AttsexASBM1_FD_111477 | JGI IMG/M metagenome (GOLD analysis project Ga0157363, IMG submission 111477) | Fungus gardens microbial communities from leaf cutter ant in Ribeirão Preto, State of São Paulo, Brazil - Atta sexdens ASBM1 | ecosystem: Host-associated > Fungi > Mycelium > Unclassified ... | reverse complement strand
ATGTTAATCACAGCAGATGGCAATTCCACTTTATGCCAGGAGTCCAAAAGGGACATCAGATTTCCAAAACATGGATACGCTAATTCTGGAATTGATCTGATCTCGCCGTAAGACAAATGAGAAACATGGCCGTTGGTGCCAGCAGGAGTTATTGACACGTTTTGGAAACCAAGTGTCCTCACTAATTGCGCTTTAATCTTGATGAGGGTGAAATCATCCACGATTACACCATCAGAAAGCATGTCCAGAATTAATGCTATCAGAGAGACCTAACGATAGATCAGACCATTTCTTGCTCGTAAACAAGGTTGCTTTCACGTACTTTGAGGCGAGCTAATTCAGGATCTGCCTCCATGTTGAGACCATCATTTCTCACCTGGGTGGATCCAGTACATGAGTAATGAGGCGTTACCGATATTATAAACAAAAACATACAGATAAGTGGTGATTTTTTTCGTCCACAACTTCGAGAATGGCACCCCAGGAGAGAACTGGACAAGTTCAAGCAATCTGTGTGATGAAGGGAGGAATAAGCCTCACTTCGCCATCGGGGAAAATGTACACGCAGTCGAGCTAAAAATGACACCAACTTGACACGATCAGTCAATGGTGCTCTGGTTATTGTCTCGTCAAAGCATGATACGATTGCTTCGAAGTGAGCCGGCAAAAGACTGGAACAGTGCGATTTTACTACTAGCCGTATTTCTTCCTATGAATCTAGGCCGTCAGTAGTAGTCAGGAAGCTAGCTCCTTCAGACGTACTTTGGGATCACACCAAAGTAGAGAGAAGAAAGCTTGGAACACTGCGACGATACTGGTTTTCCATTGTCGACCGTCAACAGCGAATGCTTGACTACACACATCCTGAATGATTCGAAACAAGCGCGTTGCAGAGCGCAAGCTTACATGTTATTGAGCGTTGAAACTGTATCGAGCATGGTAACTCATCTTACCGTCCTTCCCATCCCTGCATAGAAGAGAATTCTCGCTCCAAGAGGTCCCGAAACCCTTCGGGGTCAACTGAAAGAACACGTAACAGAATGGAAGCCCTGAAGCTGGTGACTTCCTGTCTCTGAACATCATAAAACCGCCACGCGCTACCAAGTCGTGAAGCTATCAACAAGGAATACAGTTTTATAAGGCGTGCTTACCATTGGGACAAATTAATTTGATTCTTCAAAATGAAGTTATCCATTTCATGAGTCTCAATATAAGAGGATGAGGTGAAGCAAGCGTGTATGAACTGTGCGATTATCCTCGCTACATCATCTGATCTGGTCTGAAGATGTAACTCAATGGCCTTCATTATGGCCGGGTCTAAAGTGATCGGATCCTCAACTACCACCTCCCTTGCTGGCTTCCTCCTACTAATAGTCAGATAATAGCATCCCAAGACCAACAGATCTTCTTACCTGGATGGAAGGTTTGCTGCATGTTGTTTGTCTAAAAGTCTAACTGATACCAAGTGCTCTTTCTCGCAACCGTAAATTAATAGACAACTAGCAAATGTGTTTTGAATGATGTCAAGCCTGAGAACTCAAAAGTTCAGGAGTGAATAGAGATAATTTATTGAATACCCACGCTATTTGTCCCTCGCCCATTCCATCTATGGCACAATGCAGATCGGGAACTAGAGAGAGGTAAAAATTTGCAAGTAGTCGCTGGTACTGATGGCGGCCACGGGGGCGAAGATAAAAAGAGGCAAGCATTGACCTGACGAGTAGGCTGGCCCCTCCCAACGGATTACCAATAGAGTCGAGGGCCGAAACAAAATGCCTATAGATATCTAAAGGAACATCGATTCCGGAACACGCGAGCAGCTTTAACCAAGTTAGCCCTCTGTCTATATTTGAACGAGAAGATCGAGTCGTAGTGACTAGAATTCGCCAAGGGTCGGTTCCAAAGCTTCCTGATCTCTCAACTTGTTCATCTGATGTAGATATAATAAGCGTGGAAGTGGCGCGATAATCCGAATCGCGGGGGAAAAGCTTCAGAAGCGTAGAACTAGAGATCAGATTCTACAAGAACTTCAGAACGCCCTCGGAATTGATCACTAGATCCTCACCTTCTCAAAAGTACCGTAGGAATGTGCGAGCTCCAACCAGCGTAAATAAATTTCATCAGAAACCGAAAATAGAACACGAGCTTGCGAGAGTCGGAAAATATGTTGCAGAACACGTTCGCAATGTATCATATGCTGCTTGCAATTCAGTGTCGCACTCTGAGAGATGATGTACGGAGAGACTGCCTACATTATTCTCCATGCCCGAATCACTGTAAGTCCCAGCACCCCTCATCGCCATCCCTTCCACATGATCCGCCAACTCGTCACAAGTCCCAAACATACATGCTCCATACAAGTCGACATCTTGATTGTGCAATGCGAGCGACCAACGTCTGGCGTATCGATCCAATAATGCCTGGCGAGAAGCAAGATAGTTTCCACTGTTTTGTGCTGTTTTACCGTGTAAGGGGCGTTCTTGGTGAACAGGTGGCCATTGCCCTGAAAAATCACTCGCTATCCCCGGCAAAGGTAGATTTTTACCAATATAATCACGAAGAATCACTGCCAGCTGGCTTTCCTAAAATGAAAGTGTGAGATGGAGGCACCACCAATTGTGCTACTAACCTCATTTATAATCCAGGCGAAAACACTCCGTGCTAACCTTTTCAGAGCATAATCCGACATGAGGCCATCGGGCCACATTCTTCGGGTCAGCAATAAAAATCCAAACTCATTGACGTAAAGATCAATGTCGCACAAACATGCTTCAATGGCGGACACAAGCGTTTCTACGTCGATTGACAGATCGAGGCCTAATGGCAAGGGAAAGAAACAGCCATTATCCTTGCTCTTTTTCATAGCTTGCATGTCCGGAAATGCCCCCTCTTCCTTCATACTGAAAAAGGCCAGTGTGTGCAAGTGCGAGAGAAAGCGAAAAGCGGCAGCATCAGAGTAGATATGAAATTCATGGCCCAGGACGTCACGCATATGGGAAAGAGGTACCATGTCGAACGGATGCAAAACCTCTCCCTCCACAGGCTCTTTATGAACGTCGATGTTGATCTGCGTGACATTCAAGAAATCAGATGACACACTGCTTGAGGGACCGACAGCGGTTGACGGTGATTTCATGGAAGCTGCCACATAGACCAGACTCGACCAGGTATACAGCATTGAGTGGTCTTGTTTCAGAAGACCATTCTCCTGGAGGTATTCTTCCATTACAGGAGAAGCGTAGAGATGATCCGAGCTGAGCAAGTCTTCGCACCAATTGATCATACGGTGGAGCTCGAACTGTTTGACGTCTGAGCTACCGACATCCTTAAAGTCCTCTTCTTTGTGCGTGACAAGAACAGTGCCAAGAGTCAAACCTTGGTTCAGAATCTGCAGCTGTGTCGACAGAGTATCTCTGAAAATGGATACTTCTTCGTAAGACCTTTCTGCTAAACCTTTCTGTGACAAAGATAGAATATCCCAATAATACTCCAAGCATGATTTTTGCAATGTAGAAAAGTGAACCGTCAAGCTATTAGAATCGATGAAAACCGAGCCACAAGCCTTCGAGATGGCATCGCTGTGACAATGGGGATGAATCAACAAAAAACAAGATTTGCAGAGCAAGGCCTGGGAGGAGCAACCCCATATAGGCTGTTGACATGAAGAGCAAGGAGAAAATGTGAATAGGTTGATTGCCTGGAAGCGATGAGGTTGGACTTCGGGTGTTGACAGGGACTGATAAGGGTTCGCAGGGCCTGAAAGAACCCTGGAAAATCGAAACATGGCAACTCTCTGGACATGGGGATCTGACGCGTTGGCATATTGGACAAGTGTACTTCCACCGGGGTAATCATAGCAGTCAAAATGAACAGCACATGTACAGTAAGGACATAACAGTCCGAACCCGCGAATTGCTTTCTGACAAACACTGCAGTCGTACTGGGTGATGTCCCCGGGAGAAAACCAGTTATGGCGCTGGAAAAATTGCCACGGAAAGAACCGGTGCTCTTTTGTCTCATCGGCAAGGGGTGCGAGTCGGCGAGAAAAATCATTGCTAGGAGGCTGGCTTATGAGGACATGCCCTACCGACTGTGGCCAGGAGGACGAAAGGAGCATGGCAGCAAATTTCCGCGCCTTCGGAGTATGGTAACTGATGACTTGAAGTAAATCTAAGTAAGTGTCTATCTTCATATCTGCAACAGTGTGGAAAAGCTCCTGTAGGCATTGAACGGACTGGAGACTTCTTTCATCCAGGGCCTCGACTTCAATATTGTCAAGAATACACCCAAACAAAGGAGGGACCAAGGAGGATAAATAATAAATTGGCATGGGTTGGGCAGGTGCGTTAGTAGACTGAACTTTCAACGTTTTCCCAGTGGAGGTCCAAGGTACCCAATGCAGATCCGAATGAGAGATTTCTCTAGGTTCTTCTATGACGTGTATTGACACGAGAGGATGGTCAACCGAATCTACGGCCAAGTCCATTTTCAGACCACGAGAAGAGAGAGAAGAGAGAGAAGGTAAAAGGTCTCACTTTCAACCACATTCTGGTCAACTGCCACACCCTGAATTCTTCTGAGATCTGAAAGGGAGTTCCTAATGATGCTCTGATTAAAGAATGATATGATCCTTGGGTACATCTCTCGGTCGAAACCCGAGAAGGCAGGGATAAGAGCGTGTCCAATCTGCGACACAATGTGGGGATCGTGGGAGTTTATGAGTAGTAAGACCTGTGCTACATTTAATGTTATTGCCTGCAGAGCATTGGGGGGAGAAAATGGTCGGGGAAAGTTGATTCGAAATCGACAGTCTTCCGCAACTACAGATGCAAGAACTGAAATACAGAGCGCGAGGAGCTCCGACACATAAACTTGGGTTCTTGAACTCGGAGAGGGTGATCGAGATTTTGTTCCAATGTTATTCATGCTGGATCTCGAGCGACGGAACGGAGAAATGGAAGGTTTACTGTCGCCGTCTGACGATGGCACAGGCTTGTTCAGTAGACTGAGGGGAGACGGTTAGTGTAGATTTGTGAGTTCTGAAAATATAGAACGCACCCGCTGCTATCAAATATGTCCCAGCGCTGTTTTAACGACATCACTAAAATCTCTTGCAGCTGAATCATGAGTTTGAAGGTAGCCTCTGTCGAATAACCCAGTCCTTCGCCGTCCGAGCCCTCACTTTCGAGTCGCGTTCGATCAATTTTGTCAAATTGCGCCTTCACTACGTCTTTGAAATCCCAGCCGTGCTTGTGTTCATCAGACGATGTACCCACTGCCTCAGAAACAGGAGGTGGCATCGTTCGGTTGCGGAGCTGCATCAATACGTGTGCTAGCAGCTTATGGCCTTCATCCCGTGCGTGGTTTGCTACATAAGATTTTATGCCTTCCGTGGTTTGGTCTGGAGGATTTGCATCATTTGTTGAAATCGACAGGCGGAAAGCAGGAACCTCGGGCGAGGCTGTGTCTACAGAAGAACGAAGGCCGTTGGATGGAGAGCTGAAATCTTCAGTCCCGATATGAAGTGGATGAGTTGAGATCATGATGAATTATGAGCATAGGTCGAAGATCACTTTGGGCAAAGTCCAAAAAGAGAAGTAAACAGGCACAGGTAAATATATGTCTGTCTTCTACGATCATAACGACGAATTATTTTTCCAGATCTTCATGACTGATCGCACTAGTCACAGAAAGAAGAAGAAGAGAGGCGCGTCGGGAAATGCGTCAGGAAATGCGTCGGGAATGAAGAAACTTCGGCAGAAGACACTCCTTGGTTTCACAGCCTCTGAAGCTAGCCCCTCACTGACACGACTCCATATTTCTAGCACAGTGTCACCAAAAAAGCTTAATTCCCCGAGGAAAACAAAGAGAAGGCGCGTATCTGATTCTAGCGGACTATCAGATGTCACCACCATAAGACTTGAGCCAGCAGCACCTACCCCCAAGCCAGAGGAAGGAGATCGTTCCGAATCTCCCATGCCTTCACATGCCAAGAGAAGACGAATGTTTGTGGTAGAAAGTGGGAGCGATGGAGAAGAAACACAATCCTCCAGTTCAGAGGTTGTTTCTGTGCCACGACGCCGAAGGCTGCGGAGACATGTCCTTGCAGCCTCTGAGAGTTCAGAGGAGAGTTCTCATTCTGTCGACGAAAGAAAGAATCAAGAGCTTGTCTCGGAGGATGATCTGAGCAATGAGGTGGACAAGCACTGTACGTCTCCGATCGCCTTATTGGGGTCGTATAACTATACACCTAATTAAGGCATTATTGAGTCCCGCCTGCGTATTCGCGACAAGAAGACAGCATTTCAGAGAAACTTGGAAAGATTCAAACGTGAGTAGGCAGTTTTCATCCATACTCACTTTTCATGACAAATTCAGGGAAGAAGCTCGGGAAATCAATGTCCTCATCTAACGAAGGAAGTGAAAATCCATCCGAGGAAGAGCAATTAAAACCGTTTAAGGGGGCGAAGCTAGCAAGCAGTGATGCTGAAAGTTTGACTAGAAATGAGAGCGACAGTGATGACTCTTTAAGTTTCATTGTGGAGGATGATGGCCAGGCCGTTGCAGCTCAACTCCCCACCGAGTTCAGCATGCAATCACACGATGACCTATCGCACCAATTCAAGATTATATTTCAATTATTCGTTCACGTTGCTGTCCGTCCATCGGTGGAAAGGCGCATCTTTATGAGTGAACAGGTGAAAGGTGAGGTATATCACACTGTATGTTGAATGAAGTATTTGATTCAGATCATCATAGCTCAAGACTACTTCGCCTTTCCTCTGAGAACAACTCGCAGAAAGCTCTTGGGTCTACGAGACTCACTGGTGGCTTCCTCCATATGGAGACCAAAGTTCAGGAAGGCACTTGATAAATATCCAACGTTTGAATGTGTTCCTCTCGATATCTCCGTTCCTTTTTGCGATGCTTGCCACCTTAATGGGCGACTGTCAACACTTCTTGGACGGCTCGGTGGTGTGTCGTACAACAAAATTGGCTTCACTAATAATGTTGGGTTTCCTCTGTTATGCAGCGTTGCTCCGTCAATTAACCGTGCGCTAGATAGCAAGTGACTCAGAGGAAGACAATTCGGAAAATTCTGTCACTCGGCTCAAGAAGTCCCAGTTTGGTTTTCTCGAATTTCATCTGGGCCGGTTTTGTGCGCGACGTGTCCACATTTACCATGCTCTTTCGCACTGGGAGGTGGGATGACTTTATTCAATCTATCAATAGTGTTCTCAACATGCATGACGCAGTATCATCTTTTCGATACAATACGCTCTGAAGTCGATAATCTTCATGCGATCAAGGAGGAGCATGGATATGTCCGCGTTGCATTTGTGGGGGGAAAACAGCCACCCAGTGACCTCACTGACGCTGATGGCATCTGCGAATGGCTAGACGAACGTGGTATCATTGATCAGGAGTGGTATAAGATGAAAACCATGATGGACAGTGCCCATAACCTTGAGTCATCTGCAAAGGAAGGCCAGTAGATACAATTAGCTAGGTAATAAAAATTAGGTCGGGTGTGACAATCACCGATGCAGTGTATTTGTGTATTTGTGTGCATTTTCAATCAGTCCTCTGGCAATGTCCTATACGCCGTACACTCCGACTACGGGAACTCACCCTCCAACATCAGCGACATATCCATATGGCGCATATCATCCGTCAACATATGCTCAGACTCCGGGGGCTTATCCCTACCAGACATCTGCATACCAGACTGGTGTAACAAGTTATACTTGGCCCTATACCTATGGCTACATTCAACACCCTCAAGCTGTTTTGCAGCGTCCCGCATCTTTGCCTGCACCAGCTCAAGCAACTACACAAACTACAGCGGCCACTGCTGTCACGGCTACGCCGCCGGCTCCTCCAGTTCCACAGCGATCAACTGCCGCGTTCACTACATATACTCCGAGTTATATGCGAGACAGTACTACGAATTCGATAGCCGGGAGTTTCAGTGCAAGAGGTTCTCGTAAGCAATCCAACCTCAAAGGGCTTTTTACTAAAGAGCGTGCGTTAAGCAAGCTTTCCTCGTTACCCACTCACTCTTAACCGAGGGTTTGTCCTGCAGTTAAGAGCTTGATGTACGGCTTTGGCGATGATCGCAATCCATCCAATGATACAGTCAGCGTAATGGAAGAGATATTGATGGAGTATATTATCGATGTGGTTTGTAGCCCTCTGTACCATGCGGGAGTAAAAGTGATTATTCCTTTTTTAGTGCCAGCAGGCTGGAGGACCCAACAAGAAGCCTCGACTTTCTATTGATGATCTCCGTCGAGTTCTCTCACGGCCAGCAGATGCCAAGAAGTTGGCTCGAATGGAGGAACTGTTGTTCATGCAAGAAGATATCAAACGTGCTCGCGCAGAATTCGATGAGTCGGAAATTCACAATCCAAAAGAATTTTGACGTTGCCCTCTTGAAACCAAGTTGGAGAAAGTATCCATTGCAAGACCATTTTTCATCTCCAGCCTGTCAATTCAACTGAAATCGCCTATGTCTGCTTTGTTATGCTCTGAAAACTAAGTCATACTGGGTTGCTTCAAGATCGTGTTCGTGTTATCAGTGCTCCCGGCGTTATCATACAAAAACGCCACATAATCATCTCAGAGACCGAATCGTCTACTGATCCTGTCATTCTTCCATTGTGTTATCATTCCGAGAATCTACATCGTACTCGCTTCCTTGTTCTTGGCTTGCTAGTCTCCCCTTTATACCTGTACCATCATAATTGTAAGCCGGCAAGCTCGCAACGATAGAAGGTGCAGTACCTCCACTTTGTGCCAAAGGTTTCACATGTTCCTTCAACCATTCCTCTGACTCCCAAACTGATACCCATTGAGTGACTTAAGATATAGAGAAAAATACATGGGAGACACACCAGCTCTGTTTCCCATCGGTTGGACAGGCCCTTTCATAGGACGGGCAAGATTCACCTTCAGGACTTTGCCTTTGAGTTCATTCATGTCCATGTTATCAATTGCGTCCTGTGCATCAGCGGGTGAGGAAAACGTGACAAATGCGTATCCACGATGTTTAGGCTCTGAGTGAAATTAGAAGACATGTAGGATAGCAAAACTGCTCGTTCACCATTCTGACGGTTTGGATCAACCACTGCTGAGGGTAATTGAACATCCAAAATATCACCTATGGTGCGCATGTGACGCCAAGGACATGCATGTTATTAAAAGAGCATACCAAAACTAGCAAAATTTTCGTAAATAATGCCCTCGTCCATGTCCTCACTGAGCCCTCCGACGAACACGGTTTTCTTTGATTTGGTGCCCTCCTCCATGTTTATGGTTCAGAACGGGTAGAGGATCAACCGAAGATGGGTGCGTTGTCGCACGATCAACGGGCCTGCCTTGCTGTGAAGCGTGGGATAATTGCTTTACAAGTCCTCGAAATCCCACTTGGATCAATCTTCTACGTAATGTCGGCAAATTATTCGACTGTAATCTGCCCGAATGCGCTGCTCTATCGAGGAAGATCTTGCAGAATGCAGTTACAACTCGGTTGTCTTCCGCCGAACATGGCTAGAGAGCCGAATGTCCAGATCTGATCCTCGAAACAATTGATTTTGTCTTCCTATGGCTATGATTTCCGCACTCCTATTCCTTAGTCAGGCAATTATTTCAATTGTCCGTTCTATAAAGCATACCTCGAAAGTCGCACATGCTCGCTCTACCGATCACTCTATGTATGACAGTTGTGATTCTGACTACGACAGTGATTCTTCTCACTCACCTTCCGAGTCCTCTTTTGATGAGGAGGAGGTGAACCAACGTGTCTCTCCCTTCTGGCCTCAGTATAGAGCCCTCATACACTCAAGGGGATTTCGGTTAGACACCGTGCGGGATGTTAAGGGGTTTTACATCGAGAACCAGCAATATGGTCACTTGCCTAGACCTATACCGGACGGCATTGACAGGGAGATGGGTGACGACGCGCTTTGCCCTGACCAAGGTCTTGTACGTCTGTACCGTTTCCGTTTCCGTTTTCTGCTCATCTTTTGTAGCCTACCAATCTCTTTCGAGGAGTCCGAATCAAGGACGGAATGAGAGTCGTTGTCAAAGCCGTTCATATTTACAGTCGTGAATATGACATAGTTCGAATCCTCTCAAGAGGCCCCCAACGTGGGGATCCGAGGAATCATACCATACGTGTGTATTTTTCAACCAAATCGAGCGAAATGGCTGTTTACTCGCTCATGTGTTGGAACTTTTCCAGCTGTGGTCGATCTGATCGAGCTTGGAGTAGACAATATCGCATTTATCGTGATGGAGGAATGGTCCTCTCAGCTTATTCCTGATGATGGGCCTTGCTGTCTCGGCCTCTTCTTCACGGCATTGCGTCAATGCATTGAGGTTGGTTGCTCTTCACCTTTCTCAAAGTACCGTCCTTTACAGATGGGTCAACTACAGCATGCCGTTTTCATGCATAGTCTAAGAATGGCGCACCTTGATATTTCGTTACGGAATCTGGTCACCGACTACAATGGCCGGTATGCGTATATCGATTTTGAGCTCGCACGTCGGTTTGAAAATGATCCAAATCCTCGCTTGGTGCCCCAAAGGGGTACTGAAGTACCACCTGAGTGGGAAAAGGGGGAAGTTACAGATCCCTACAAGATCGATGTATGGGCATTAGGAGTTCTCATGTTGCGAGCGTGCAAGGTAAATCCTCGTCAGCCACTGATGTATGATTTTCTCATTCTGTGCATCAGTTAACGGGGTACTATGTCCCAGAACTGATGCACGTCGTCAAGCCCATGCTGAATGATCGTCCAGAGGGGAGGCCCACCAGTTCTGCTGTTCTTCGAGCATTTGACAGGATGGCATCGTCCATCGATGAAGAGCGGCTGCAGATGATATGTCGCGGCGGCAGTTCTCACTAGACTTGTCAACAAATTTTGAGCTCGGACCTCGCTTCCGTATCTTTAAATCGTACACTAATACATAAACCATTCCCAACGTCTCTATAGATAGCCAATCACGTATTGTTGTCGGAACCACCGTCTTGTGTCAGCAACTTCTGCCGTTTTCTGGCCATATATCGTTCACGAGCATCACTTACATCTGACTCGGTGTTTCTCTTGGCCACAATTCTACGTGATTTATCGTCCTCTTGTTGCTTTTCGCCTGCAACTCTTATCTTCTCCATCTCCATCTGACGCAAGATTTCTCGTCGTCTTCTTTCATTGATCTCTCGTCGGCTGGCTGCTGTACCTACAGCTGTATGGGTCTCCACGGGTTTATCTGGTCCATCCTTGGTAGTGCCTTGAGATTGTTTTCCCAACCGTCTCGTATTGGGCAGCGAAAGATTGAGACCAGCGCTCAAGAGATCACGTTTGTCAACGATCTGACCATCATCATTTATTTCAACTTCCTTGCCTTGGTCTCGCGCAACCCGCGCGAGTTCAAGGTCTGACATTAGTGTCAAGTCGGAAGGTTTGATAATTGTAAGATTAGGGGTTGGCCCTTGTGGTCCGATGACAGGCTTGACTTGCGTAGCCGCCACCGTCGCTTCGTGCTGCTGCTCGGATTCCTCCAATAGTTTTCGGTAGAAGTGTGCCATACCCGTTGACGGCCCACTCTGTTTCTTCTGTATCTCTGTGATGAGTAGTATCTGATTCGTTAGACCACCACGGAATGAAGGGGCATTGTATGGCAGACCTTCTCTTCGTTTTTCTTCCACTTCAGCCTTGCGAACCTGCTCCATCTGGTCCTTATAGGCCTGTGTGACGAAAGATTCCTTGTCCTTGAATTGGTCTCCCTCTAGTTCACGTTCTCGTTGCATCATCTTTTCTTCTGCTCGTAAGTGATCTAATTTCCGTGTTGCAGCAGCATTGAGCAGCCCATGAATGTATTTCGGCTAGGTCAGAAACAGTTATGGAGATGAGGAACATATATGTATACAATTCTCGAACTGCAGAACACGTACCTTGCGCTCTCTGGACTCCTGCTCTTTAGTCGTTTTAGTTTTGAGTTTTGCTTCCTGCATCTTGTCCCATACTTCGTCATATTCATACACAGTCGAATCGACCTGTTTCTCCGCCTCCATTCTCTTCTTTGTAGCTTTTGATGTCTGCATGTTTTGTGCTAGAACGACTTTATTCACTGAGGTTTTGCCATGCAAAGATGGGAGAGTGGACAACGTGTCATGGTTATCGCTGTCGTCATCCGTGTTACCAAAAGCCGATGAACGAGAAAGCGCAGGTACAAGGCTGGCAGAGGCCCTTGACTTGCTTAGGGAAATGGAGAGCTTCATTCGCGGCTGGGTAAAACGGAAATGACCGGTTTACTTAATTCTCGACGCTTCACAGTTGCTTTCCTTTTCAGTCTCTCAGTAAATGGCTCTCTCGAATTTTGACCGGCGAAGAGTGAACGGCCCTGAAGAAAGTTTTTCGCCCGTTTTCGCACCTGAACAAGACCCCAAGCTCTTCAAATCTGGTGAGCCTAGGAATAAAAGGGGACCATTAGATATCCGGCCCATTTGTGCGTCTCTTAGGCAGTCAAAATTGAAGTATAGTCCTGGATAAACAATTCTCAGTTTTGCAACCTGGGCTAATTACTCAAGCGAATGGCTCTGTCTACATTGAAACTGAGCAAACAAAGATAGCATGTGCAATGTCTGTGACTCTCACATCCACTGGACGGAAAACGGCTCATATCACCTCTTGGGTAGTTATGGACCGCGACAGTCAAAAAATGCACTTTACAGCGAGAACGGAAGACTGAATGTAGAAGTAAAATTTGCACCATTTTCTTGCAGGCGTCGGCGAGCACCTTTGCGCGTGAGTCTGATCAGATGGACTCCCTCTCGTGATGCTCAAAATCTGGTTTCCCCAAGGACGCGGAGGACAGAACAATTGCTATGGCAGTTTATCAAGCCATTGTCTCTTCTGTGAGACTTGAACTTTTGCCAAAAGCAATGATCGACGTCTACATTACAGTTATTGAAGCTGACGGCATTGAAGGAGTCATTTCATCAGCGTCGATTGCTGTGAGCGCTGCATTGGCTGATGCGGGAATTGAAATTCTTGGCCTCGTCATATCATGTTCCGCGGTAGGATTTCTCTATGTAGACGCTACTCTATATTTCATGATGTTCAGTCGATAATGGGTGGAGACATCTGGTTGGATCCGACCGAAGATGAGGCCGCCGTATCTCAAGGAACACTCATCTTATCCTGCATACCTGCCCTTGGAACGATAACAAGTGTCTGGCAGAATGGACAAATACAGCCTGTGGATGCCATTAGCGTAAGAGTCGCGTTTCTGTACTTGATACATCCTGACCGCGTTCTATAGGCTATGGAAACGTGTCAGAATCGGTGCACAGATATTCACGGCGTCATAGCGCAAGCATTACGGGAATATTCAAGCACATAGGGTAGCTACGGAAATAGAAAAATTAATATTGACGGAGCAATTGAGTCATCGGAGGATATACACGCAAGCAATTACGCGATAAGTTTTAAAACCTCAAACTCCTTGATCTCCTAGAATGGCGGGTGGTAGGTATATTTCCAACGGAGTGGAACTGAATTTCCGACTGCTGAGCGAGTTCTTACCCCCCGTTCAAAGTCAATTAACCTGTACATCAGCCCATTTGTTTGGGGCGGTCGACAGTACTAAACTACATTCAGTTCTCGAGTTGATGATGTCAACCCTGATGGCTTCTAGCACGTTTTGACTGAGGGTAGGTTAACCTCTCCTTTATCATTTCTACGGCACGTATCCCATGACGAGCTTCAGAGAGGAGTATGTCGCTCTTCGCTCGTCCTTTGGAAAGAATTCCGGATTGTCGTCACGAGATACGTCTCAGGAATCTCTCCGTGCGCTTGAATTCGACCAAAATTTTGCAGCATCAGCACCTCAGGGTTTTGCTCGGTCAGTCACTTTATTCAATAAGAGATGATTCAGCTCATTGATGGAGCGTAGAACTAGATCATATTCCTTGTCTGGGTTCAATTGTGAAGAGGACCTTGTAAGTTCAGCTTCAGCAAACCGATTGGCTTAAGCGGCCTCATGAAAATCTACAGCTTCCCCTTACTGCGAGCGTAACAGAACCCGTAATAGCACTTGGACGTGGGGAGAAGAACCTTGGCCTTATAAATGGTAGCTTTTACCAGTACGAGTTTTTCCTTCGCTTATCGTTCTTAAGGCATTTCTCTGTGCGTCGGATTACAGGTATTTCTCTTTGAACTTCGCACCTCCCACCGTTGATTGTTTCTCGGGAAGCTAGATCGGATCAGGCATCTTGTACGTTGTGAGCTAGACTTCCCGTGGCCTTGTATCATCTGATGGACAGCCGTGTGGAAAGTTCTTCTCCAGGTGTAGTTGTGGCAAATACCGAGAGTGTTGGAGCCAGTCTAATGGTGTGGTTGGTCTCTGGTGTGCTTGCCTGGACTGGAGCCAGTAGCTATGCCGAACTTGGTTCCGCAATACCCCAAAATGGAGGAGCACAAGCCTATCTCTCATATGCTTACGGTCCTCTGGTGTCATATCTATTCGCATGGACAGCGATTATTGCCCTTAAACCTGGTATTTATTTCTCTATCTCTCCATCGAAGCTTTGCTTTAACGCTCTATGTGCAGGTGCTAACGCGGTAATAGCCCTCATCTTCGCAGAATACATGAATAGGCTATTTTTCGGTGGTCAAGAAGAGATTTCCCCAGACGATATCCCCCAATGGGCCATCAGACTCACTGCATCCGGAGCGGTACTTATAGTAACATTCTTATGTGTCGCGGCACGCAGACTGAGTACTCGGGTCGCTGTCATTTTCACAACAGTCAAGGTGAGCGAGCACTTCCGTTTAGTCAAGCCTCTTCTCATATTATCCATGAATTAGATTACTGCTCTGGTACGAATCTACTCTTCTTTTATGCCTCAAGATATGACTCCAATCTCAGGTTTTTGTGACGACCCTTGGAGTCATCCAACTAGCCCGCGGGAAGGCCACGGCGAGCTTTCACCAATCTTGGTTTGAAGGTTCTAGTCGTAGTCCCTCTTCCTATTCACTTGCACTGTATTCCGGACTCTGGTCGTTTGATGGCTGGGACCAGGTAACCTACGTCGGAGGTGAGATGCACCACCCAGAACGTAATATTCCTCGTGCTATTCATTCGAGTATGGCAATCGTCACGGTATGTCAGGCATTGCAAGCATTTGCCAAATTTTGATGATCCACCAGCTACTCTTCCTGGTTGCGAATATATCCTATTTCGTCGTTCTGGATAAGGTAAATTATTTCCTCAGTCTTGATCGTCCAGAGATCCTATAATGTCGATCAGAATCTTGTGGGTTTGAGTAACACTGTCGCACTTGATTTTGGTCGAACTCTCTTCGGTCCCATCGGTGGGATCATTTTTGCAGTCATGGTCGCGATTTCTTGTTTCGGAGCTCTGAACGGTAGGCATTTATGCAAGCTTCTCGACCCATTGTTGTACTTAGCCCTCGTTTCAGGTGGATTTCTGACATCATCCCACCTTGTCTGCGCTGCCGGCCGAGAAGGATTTCTTCCCTCAATGTTTGGTAGACTACATACCGGTAGACAAACGCCCTTAAATGCCGCTCTTCTACAGGCCACTCTTACCATCATGTTCATTGCCATTGGCGGTGGATTTCGAACTCTCATTAATTTCGCTGTTGTGGCGTCATGGGCATTCTATTTCCTAACGGTATTCCAAAGTCTGAACCCCAAATTTTTCAGTAACTGACACCATCACAAAGGTTATGGGACTCATCATCTTACGCTATAAAGAGCCTTCATTGGAGAGGTAGTCATATATCCCGTTCCAATCCCAATCTTCTACTGAATTCTCGAAGACCTTACAGGACTTGGATCACTACGCCCTTGATTTTTTGTGCTGTGAGTCCAACTCTGCGGGTAAACCATCCCCTACTCAATGATGGCTAGGTTGCTTTGTTTTTGCTCTGTATGCCGGTCGTTGCTGCGCCTTTGGAAGCCATAGCTGTTTGTGGTAAGTCACTGGGTTGCCGTTCTCCTGAATATCCATCACTCGCTTCTACAAGGATTTGTTCTAATCGGCATCCCCGTTTACTATCTATCACATCGACGGAACACTGAACCTTGTATGTTATCTCTTTTACTGGAATCCTCGAATATTGAAGGGCTTGTCAGCGTGGTTATGCTCCATAGTTTCGCGCTTACGGGGCCATCAGCCCGACGATAACAGTTGGATGGCGATTGCCACCGAAACAGATGAAACCGAAACCATGGAGATGAT
>Ga0157363_1002480_pt1 | contig 16276 bp, 10 predicted proteins | sample AttsexASBM1_FD_111477 | JGI IMG/M metagenome (GOLD analysis project Ga0157363, IMG submission 111477) | Fungus gardens microbial communities from leaf cutter ant in Ribeirão Preto, State of São Paulo, Brazil - Atta sexdens ASBM1 | ecosystem: Host-associated > Fungi > Mycelium > Unclassified ... | reverse complement strand
TTTAAAAATAAATTAAAATAGTTTTTGAAACATTGAATTCTAGGACGGGAATCTAAGATGATATTTATTCGTTATAATTATTTCGAAATAATCAGATTAATGAATATTTTAATAAATAATGTATAAGTTTCAAATATATCTTAACGTTATTTTTATTAATGGATTTACATATAAATTACTTTTATAAACATTATCATGCAAATTGAGATAAAATAGATTCGGAGAGTTTAACACGTTCGCATTTGTCATCTTGTCACGTATTGATACACGGCAGCATATAAGTAATGCATTTTATCGGCACATTGATTTTACCAGCCTCAGAAGTACGTTTCGCGTCACGATGCACATCTGTTATCGTGCGCCGCAGTTCTCTCATATAGCTCTCAGAATCAGCACAACCCTTCGTGTTCGGCCATTCGATCGCTCTGGCCTTCCTACGGCACTCACATTTCGCGCGCGACTACACGCGTCTCTCCATCGGGTACGTGACCGAAGGCACACGATAGTAAATTGCTTCTGCGGTTTTACTCTTCGCGATGGCGCGGAGGAGGTTGGCACGGGGCAAAAGTCGAAGGACTGAAACTGCTCCGTCAATCGGCCGGTAGTGAGACGGGGTGAAAATCAAGAGAGAGAGACTTGAGGAGAATGGAATCGTTGAGGGATGCTCCTTTAGTCGTGGCGAAATGGGAGAGAAAAAAAAAGAAGAGATCAGAAAAGAAAGAGAGAGAGAGAGAGAGAGAGAGAAAGAGAAAGAGATCTCTCTCTTCTTTCGCGAGGTAGCGCGCGCGCGCGCGCCAACTTTTACCCTCTGATTGAGTAGCGAGGGTGACCAGGAGGTAACATCTCGATCGGTTCGGAAGGGCGTGAGGGAGCATCCGGCAATTTACGAACGTCCGGCGAAACTGATTTCGAGGCGACAGAAATTACTTCTTCAGGAAGTCGTGGTTCTCTCTCTCTCTCTCTCTCTCCCTCATTTCTCTTCTATCTCTCTCACTATTCGTTCTGATACCGAGGTTTTTTGGTTCTTCTCGTCGCAATGTGACTCGCCTCTGGGGTACCGTATTCTACCGACTTGCAGCGTTACGGCGAATCTCTCGTTCGGTCGTGGTGTAGCATTGGGAATTGTGGATTGCATAGAAACAAAAGTCACATTCTCCAATTTTTCACGATATTGAGTGAGAGAAACAATCTTATTTTGTATCTTACGTTGTATATCACTTTTTATTATCACTAAAGGTCTACATAATAAAACTAATATGTCACACGATTTAATTAAAATCAACAAATACAAAAAAAAACTCAAGCAGTTTAACTATAGCGAAACTACATAGAGATTTTTTTTTCAACTTTATAATTTTGGGAAAATGGAAAACGTGAGTCTCTTTCGGTCTTGTAATCTTCAATTGAATTCGCCTACAGTGAATGCGCAGTTTCTTCGTATTGGTTTTCCGCGGCCAAAGCATTGGGATTGTGGTCGCATCGATTTGAGACCAGGTAGCTGTGGTAAATTTCGTAATACACTTCTCAAAGATAGTGGACCAATATTTGACTTATGCCGGTCTCGTTTGACTATTAATTAAATTCAATATACGTACAGATATTCAGATTGAGATGAAAAAAATCTTCTCTAAAAAAAGTTTAGAAATATTTTTTTAATGACTACGTCATCATTTAAAGCTTTTAGTATAAAGTTTAAAAATGGCGTTATATATGAACGCAATGCAAAAGTTCATTAAAAATGTTAATGGTATATTTTTTAGTTTTAATTAAATATGTAATTATCAAATTACAAATGTAAATAATGTTGATTAGTAGTAATGATTGCTATCAAAAAAGCTAACAGTTAAGTGACTAAATTAGGGACAAAGGATTGAAGCCATTTCTTTCTGTTAACTGCTCGTAAGGCTGATATATGGGAGACCATAAACAAGCACGGAGAATCTACTTTCTAGCCCGTAGTGTAGTTTCACTATGGCTGCCAAATGTAATTGAACGAAATAAACGTTGCAGCAAAATGCTTTCACTTCGTTACATCGCCGATACACCGAGACTGGCGGGATTTTATTTGCAATCTTTTTACTGTAGTCCACCATTAAGCGATTACCTGAATTGGCGGTTTAAAAATCGCTCGTCCCTGCGGCTTTTATATTGTAGACTTGCAAGATGTCAAGATATATTTCGGACATAACAATAATACTCCGTATATCCTTTTTATATTCTTTTACTTCTATTTCAAATCAATAAATAGAAACTTGCAAAAAAATCGACGATTCGCGACGTCTGACTTGCATTTTAGCACTAATAACCATTATCTTTAATGGCATAATCTTTTTAATTAGCAATATATCTAATCCATTCACTTGGAAATAAAATGAATAAAAAAAACGAAAAAAGCTCTCGTGATGAAACTGTTTTTGCGACTAGCTTTTACACGATATATAGTAAGCCTGGATATCTCGTGTACATATAATCGTGCGTTTCACAGATCAATTCTCTCGTCTATGTCTCTCGTGCATATGTGACATTTTTACTTTCTACATTCAACTGTGCGGAAGTTTTTAATTCGTACTGCACTAATTAGAGACTCACGGTATCGACCAATCGATCCGTGAAATACACTCGCAACCCCGGCGTACGAGCGATAAATTGAACAGAGTATGTGAGCTGCGCAAAAGGATTTTTCTCCCTCCTGCACGAGGAGGACGTGAACACGAGCTCTCGCAAGGTTTTCATTCGTTTACAGCGAGAACGTGTAAACGCGCTGCATTACATGCACGAACGCGGTCGATCGGTACCGCTTGGATAATGCAGTATTTCCTGGAAAGAAGAAACTGCGATTCCAATTACTCCGCGAATTTGCAATAATTTTTGTCGTTCCGATAATTGTATTGTTCATCCATATGTTGATGTGCCAATCGGCAGCGATACGGAACGCCAATCCGAATGCACACGTTCCGCGCGAGTACCCGTACAAAGCCTTAATGTCGTACCACGCGTAATCATTTTCAGCAATTGAATACCGCGTAAAATAACGATATAATATAATTACGATGAGTCGTGAACGAATTGTTACGGGATCGTTGTACGGCTGTAATCGAGATTATAAATGAGGGAAGCGTTAATAAGCGACGGTGGGTATCATAGTCCGGAGGAGTAGGGCGACGATTAATATGTCGTCAAAGGAGCGCCACTTTGGTACGCCCGCAATTTCTGAGGCCTGCGGAAAACGTGAGCCGGCGCTCAAGTGCTCGGGCGTTGAAACAATTAGGCGGAAATGCCTCTAATGGTGCAGCAGCTGCTCGAATTTGACTGACAAAATTCCTGACGGCGTTTCTCCTCAATCTTCATCCGCGTCTAATGCATGACTCTGTAACTACGTGACAGTTGCTTTGACGGCATTATTCGTAATGAGAATCCGCAAACTGAATAGATATTATTCGACAAATGATTGTCATAATGAAAAATTACAAAATAAGTTCGCATAATTATATTGAATAGTATAAAAAAAATGTTATATAATAAAAAAATTAAAAAAAGAGATATATAAATTAATCGATGATTGTAGCAAAAATAGTTGAATCTCAGCTGACAATGAATATTTTTGGAGCAACAAGTCATGGGGCTATTATTACAGTTTATCTTATTTGCGACCATTTCCCATGATTTAGGGTTATAATTAGTGCTCACATTATCACCGTAGATAGATCTGTCTGGTACTACAAGATTTCATAGAGGTCAATCGGATAATTCGACACTAATCTTGCAATCCCGCGAAAAGAAGCTTATTGTGACATCTGACAATCATGAAAACGATTTTAGCTGTTAAATGTCAGATTAAAGCGTTTAAACCTGGAACCTTGTTATATGTAATAATATTTCATTTAACTTTATTCAATTATAGTCATTATGACAATTTACGCATCACAATATGAACATAAAAATTATAATGTCCAGAAATTCTTCTATTTTTAATCTTATTATAGTTTAAATAATAATTGTGTCACGAGTGCCATTGCACAAGTGCCAAAAGTAGTACATACGGAGAATTATAAGAAATGTTAATTTATATTTATATTTATGAATTTCGAAAGAGTACAAGAGTAAAAGAGAGAAGAAGCGCAAGACCGGAATTGTACAAGCAATCGATAAAACTCGGCCGTTGCATCTTTGATCAATAATCAGAACGCTAACGAGGAAGCGCTAATTCGACAAGGACGAAGGAGAGCAAAAGATATATTAAAGATAAGAGAGCGAAGATGCGAAGCGGACGAGGGTCATTATCAAACGAAGAACGCGTCATGTCACTCTGTCCGTTTATCTAATTACAATATTGTAAAGGTGATAATTAATTCAACTAAGTGTTTAACTGAAAAGAAGACTACTTTATTAAAAAAAACTCATAAATTCTATAAAATGTTCTTATTACTGAAACGCCTCGTCCTCATTGGATCCCGAATCCGATGCCGTGGAAGTGCGGTACAACTGGACACAGTTTCAACCAGCCAGGTGTGTACTTTGAGGAAATTAGAAGAATGAATCAAATAGAATCAGCTTGGAAATTGATCGGAACTGCCCTTGGAGGGCGATATGAACTCCAAGAGTATTTTTAAAATGCTGAGCAACGATGCGAAGTAATGAGCTGGTAATGCACAACAGCTATGCAAAAACATGATGAAAATTTTGGAGAAAAATAATGAAAAACTCTGCGTCATTAAGCCATTTCAAAATAATATATAAATCGACTCAGAATAAACGGGGATTAATAGATGCTATCGACGTGATCAACAAAACGCTGTTTGATACAATGGACGCTGGCGAAACGGATATATGAACAACTACAACTACTTCAAGAAAATCAACAAACGATACAACACGTCGCGAAATATCAACTAAAAATCATTAATGCAACTATTGGTCATATTGACCATCTGGAGAAAGTAATAGGAGGATGTACTTTCTAATATCACTACCAAAATGGAGCTATAATTGGCTAAATTAGCTAAATATACTCAAAGAAAAGGCTTGGACATATTTTCAAATTATTTTAGTCATTTTGACAGATCCCATAACAGACGTGGATAAAACAGAAAAATATTTAGTATCCGCGAAAAACGGTATTCTACGTACTAGTTACTTACCTCTAGAACATATCATAATAGATTTAAGAGAAACTGCCTCACAGCTTACAAAAGGATTACATTCCTCTCCAGATAAAATTAGAAAATTGGCATTCCATTCAAAAGTATAGTCAGTAAATGCCTTTGTTGTCAATAATTATATATTCACGACTCTCAAATTTCCGATAATTGCGTACTCTACAAAATAATAAGGGTAATGCCATTACCATCTATGAAATGTATTCAAATTCATTAAAGTAATTCATCCATTTTAATAATAATATTAGATAGAGAAAATAATCATTACACACTGTTACGCGAAAATGAATTAAATGAATGCATTCGCGATATAATTACTTATACGTGTGAGAAAAATTTTCCCATATACCATATACAATCAGATGCATCATGCGAAGTGCAAATCTTTGCAAACATGCCAGGGCAACTCCGGAATTGCGAATACGAACGTACTCGCCCATTCCTTGCAAGTACTACGTCATGCTAACGGAAGATAGAACGTTTCTGTACTCAGTCATAAAAAAATCAAGAATGTACCATTAACTTGTAACGATGGATTAAAAGAAAAAATCGAAATAAGTATAACAGGTAAAATTAAACTAAAGGAAATTGTAAACGACACTAGATATTATTTTAAGGACAAAATCAAATCATTAGAGACGTGGTATATTCATACTCATTTATCCGAATTCATCTTATCTTCATTTTATCAAGATTTATCAATCTTATTTTAAATATTGGAAAAGAGAATATGTTAGACCTCCCAAAGTGTACTCCATTGAAAATAATAAAAGATCCTAAAGGACTAACTAAACTAAATCTCAATATCGATAAAATAGATAAATATCTAGAAAATAACAAGAGTTATTCACTACTAAACATTTTATATGCTGTAGGATCAAGCATATTATATTAATAGCTAGCGTGATCGGTGTAATTTTTTGGATAACAAAAAATAAACTAATGCATAAACCAAGAAATAACAATTAAGAAAGACTAAGTACAGGAATAGAATTTCGCACGCTATGCTATGTTGAATAAGTAAGAAACGATTGTATAATTCGTAAAATCGGGAAACATGAGGCTAAATTGTATTATAATATTTAAAGAAATTCGATTCCTCATTTTCTTTTTCTAAGTGAGGAGGGATGTCATGAATATCATTGCACAAGTGCCAAAAGTAGTACATACGGAGAATTATAAATGTTAATTTATATTTATGAATTTCGAAAGAGTACATTGTAAAAAAGAGAAGAAGCGTAAGGTCAGAATTGTGCAAGTAATCGATAAAACTCGGCTGTTGTATCCTTGATCAATAATCAGAACGCTGACGAGGAAGCGCTGATTCGGCAAAGACGGCCGAGGAGAGCAAAAGATATAATGCGAAGCGGACAGAGGTCATTGTCAAATGAAGAACGTGTCACTCTGTTTATTTGATTAAAATATCGTAAAGTGTTCTTATTATTGAAACGCCTAACTTATCTTCACTGGATTCCGAACCTGGTGCCGTAGAAGTGCGGTACAACAATTGGAATTCGATATGCCATATTAATAATATTGCCGTATTCCATATAAATGGCTTCAGATGTGCAAAAATAATAAAAAATTGGATTAAGCTGTCATATTTTTTGATCTGAAGCGATAACATTTTGTGAACGAGTGCGCGATATTTTTTTTATTTTTGAAAAAGCTTTCAATGGCAAACGGAAAAAAACTATTCCGTTTTCATGTACTCACAGCAAAAAGCTCGACAGAAAAATAATCTCTCAATAACCATTCATTTTTACCGTTAATGCAAATGAAATAAATTGCTTTCAAATATACGAAAATAAAAAGGCTGATACGTGATTTCATTATAACTATTAAAATAAATCTATCCAATTGTATTCAATCGAAAAAAAATTCAGTTTTTCAAAACGCATTAAAATTTAAAAATCTATTAAAAACAAATAAAAATAATTGTAATTACAAATCGATGGTTAGTACGAGTTTAATCAACCTGCTTTGTCGGATTCATACTGGCTATCAATTTTATAATTACAGCTATATGAACAAATCAAAATAATAATTTGTTTTAAATCATATTACCTGAAACAATTTCGCAAAGTTATTTGGAGTTCAATAAAAATGTATATAAATATGAACAAATTATCTATAAAAAAAATAAATTGGCTTATTGATTCCGTTAAAGAAAATTGGATTTCATCTATAGAAATGAGTGATTCTCGTGACGAATGGAAATATTCGCGGAATTAATCGAAGATCATCATTATCGTAGAAATGTCAAGTGTCTCTCAATCTCCGCACTTCTTTCGATTCACGTTTCGATGCACGTGATGTAACAGAATTATTGTAATGAGGCGCTTAATAAGCAGGAATTTGCCATTGCATCATTGATAATGCAAAGTCGTTGCCAAGAAACGTGAAAGCGTGCAGCTTATCGATAGAAAATCCCTTGATATGGTGCGTATCAAGCATGTTTACATCGATAAGTACTTGACGATCGACACGATGATACTCGGCTGTGCTATTCAGATTATAGAGGCTTCATGAAATACGTGAAATACACAAGCTTGTCGCAACATCATTTTCATCGATTTTCGTTTCGTCCATGCAACGCCAATTTCACCGACATTTATTCGACGACGCCATCCAATGTAAAGCACAAACGATAAAATATTTCGCATCGGTTAACAAGCGAATAGTTTATTTAAATGATGCACGCAGGCGCGAAGTTACCATGTCAATTCAATGATTTTCTCGCAATAATGAGATTCGCGTAGACTTCGACCGAAGAAAAATATCAGAGGACGAATATACGAATCCAGTCGATTTTCTTTTGTACAGGTAAATAAAGGATTTTGCAGTCATCACATGAAAGTTTCTAGAAAGGGGTACGAGAAAATGGAAATAACTGGGATTGCCTCCAATAATTGGAAACCTAATCAATAGAGCGCAATCAGTCAACCATGATGCACCGTTCAAGGGTGAGATGCAATTTATATACGCACGTATATATCTCTAAGCACACAGACACAATATGCGGATGCATACTGTGTCATATGTATCTCTATCCACATGGAAGCGCTTCACTTGAGCATAAAGAATTATTGGCTCCCATTCTGCTCCAGAGTTACCAACGGCATCTGTCCGTCTGTCGGGTTTCCTTCCACCCAAGTTTGCGTTCTCCTATGTCCGACTGCGTCATATATCAAGTCCACACAATTCGAAACATATCGCCGCTGTCTTCTCCTTTGTGTCTTCGTCGATTCTTCTCGTGTAAAACCCGTTTTTATCGCTATCCGTACGCTTCGAAACCCTTTACCGCGACACAGCGCGACGCGCTACGAGTGAGCGGGAACGTGTAGTGTACGACGAGAAATCACCTGGGTCCGGCTTTCAGAGAGCCAGGAGCGGAGAAATCCGGCCGCGCCATGTTTTCACAACGAAACGATACATTTACTGGTTCCCCCTGATGTGCGACATGACTTATATCGCACCATGCACATTGTTGTTGGAAACGAATTTGCCATCTGAAGATCTGCGCTTGTATCGACAGTATTGATAACATTCTTTCAGCGTCAGTTTCGCACGTTATTGAATGTTATGAACCAATTCATATCGCATATCAATCATTGTCGAACTATTCAATTATCGAGGACGTCATAATTGTGTGTCACGATTGATCTCAATTATTATAGAACTACAAGAAATATGATGAAATAAATTGCACTGCCTGACAATGTTCTTTTTTTATTACGCCAGTAGTTTTACATTTATTAAAATCTCAAATCGCGCACAATATTACTTTCTTGATTTCCTTTAAATGTTTTAATAATCATAATTACACTCAGAGAAAAATATAATTATAGAAACTATAAAGGTGATAATTACAAAAGTTAAATAAATAGAATCGGTGTGCATAGTTGAGTAAACTAATGTATATAATTAAATAAGCTATTTAATAGTAGTTATATAATAATTATAAAATAGTTTATTCAATTATATGTACATTAATTCGACATATAAAATTAATATAGTTATTATTAAACTTTATTTTGTGTGTGTGTGTGTGTGTGCGTGCGTGTGTGTGTGTGTTTCTATTGCTATGTCTTTTTCTCTGAGTGTGATCTGATCTAAAAAATTACTGAAATAACATGAATACGAATTTATGTGAATCCTATAATGCTTTAAAGAGAACTACTTCATATTTTCTCGATATGCCAAGTTTCCGAGTCGTTTTCCAATGCATCGAGCTCGCCGCAGTTTCCAAGGGTAAATCCATGAGAGATAAAGGTCTTTATAATGCCGCATTGGTTTGCAGAACCCACTTAACTCTCTTTGCGGAAGTATCTCGATACGTTTTCGCGTTAATTTCAAGACGCGGTATGATTAAACACGTGATTAGCGTCTGCCGTTGCAACCGCACGCCGAAGCACACCCGTGTATCTCCGCACACAAGTCTTTTAACGGGTATATTAAGCTCGCTTCTACGGCACACCTGTATGTAGGTTGAGCTTCACCAACACAGCCTGTATGCGAGCCAGGTAGATGTTTGTACGTACATATACGTGTTACCCGCAATGAGTATCAGATGCCACGTACGTTAAATGGGACACCGTATAACATCTCGACGAGCTAAGCGGGAATGTATGAGAGCTCACCGACACGCGAATATATAGATACGGGAGAATAACAGCGACACTGTAGGAGATTTGTGCAACGTCCAAGGGTTAATTCATGGAAATCCACCTGAGCCACGCCCTTCAGAACGAATTGCACGTCACGAGATAACGCGGCGAGGTACACGCGGTTCGCGTTACCTCTTACCTCGTCCGCTTTATTAATTGTTGCTCGTGAGCGCGCGATCCGCGAATTTCTTCCATGAGTAGTTTCGCTCGTGGGAGCGAGCACAGTTGCGAACAGTTTGCGCTCGCTTCACTTGTGAATCCTGTGGCGTTTTTCGTATTGATCGCCACCGCGTTTCGCACGACGTGTTGCAAGTTCACCAAGTTTAGTGAAACCGCCTGTTCGGATACGAGCTGGGATTCGTTGATGCGCAAAGATCCCAGCTCTCGTATTGGGAGTAACTACCGAATCTGTTGGAGAGAGTTCTATCGCTTGGACTGTCCGCAAGTTCTAAAGTTCATAAACTATGATGTAACGCTCAATTTTGATTTTCCATGTTGCACACGTTAACATACCGTTAACAAATCTTAAGAATTGTTATAAAAACTGAATATTACAACAATGATCCTATCATTAAAAACTTTGAAAAGACAAGATTTATATATCATTGTACGTGTCACTAGATTGTCAAACGATTTACAAACGAGTATTATACTTTGCAGAAAAATAGTTATAAAATTAAATTGGTTTTTGCAATCAAATTCTATATTTTTTAATGCAATATTCTAATAAATGAAAAAGTCGATATAAATTTATTTACTATATACAAGCAAAAGCAAAATTTCTCTCGTAATTTGTCACTTTTGATGTCACAATCCAATATGCTAACCAGTAGCGTAAAGCCTTAAAGAGGGATTTACATTACGTCCTACGACCAATTTGTTGACGTTCGTCATGAAACAGCCTCTTTGGCACGTAGCTTCCTACTGCGTGCGTGATATTAGGTACAAGGTATCGAGTTGTACGTACACGCTGGCCAGGACTACAAGGGTATCGCAAACGTTTTGAATGGAGCTTTGTATGACCACACAACCGATACGTAGATATCCGCAAGTGGACATTGTACAATGGCCGTGCGTTTGCGTCATATCCTACAGCTAATTCATCGAAATCCACCGAAACCAGCGACCAATATCGAACGCATATACCTGGATAGTGTATTTTGTATGTGTGTATGTGCGCATACGACCGACTGAGGGATCATGAATCGAGGACTAACCGTAAGGCAGGCTATCACGTCGATTGTCATTCGGTAGATGAGTCTGATCACATGTTACGAGTGATTCGCGATTATTGAGCACGATCGTTGGTTTGTGGCGAGATTTCGTATACAACTAACGGAATCTTGTTTTACGTATGCACTTACAAACGATCCCACGAATCGCGATACAATCCAAACCGAAAGTCGAGAATAGATAGAGCTACTCTCACGAAAACTTCTTCGAGAACACCCGTGTATCCTCTTGTAGTTTTACGTTTCGAGTTCAATGAGCGAAACACATCCTCGTGTCACATTCGACACATCCACAAATACATGGGAAATAGTGCTCGCGCCAACCAAGTAGAAACTCGTTTCTCTCTTTCGGGACAAGCTTTCGTATTAACACTCGTATTGCCTCTTTGCTTGCTAATTCTACGCTCTGTGTAAGAAGAAAAATAGATTGTACGTAAACAATGGCAACGCGCACCGTGTGTCCGATAATTTTCGTTCGCAAAAACTAGAGAACCGAATCGACGGCAGAGTCTGATACTCGCAGCTATTAATTCTTCGAAGAGGGAAGTGAGGAAGAACGGGAAAGAGGGAGGTTATCGGCTTGTCCCTCCTCTCTCTACCCCGAACCGCATTTCGTGTTTCGATTGTCGCGTATATACGCACGTTTCATCCCCCTTTGTACGCCCGACCATTCCTCCGCGATTCATGCTGTGCCGTGGTATATCTAGCACGTAACGGAAATCCTGCATGGCTGGTATACATGCTCCCGGGTATATTTACACCGGAATCGATGAGAATTACGAGTTAACATCGCCGGCACACTATCGACGGCCACCCGCTATACCGGAGGCCGCCCTCAGGATTGACAGAATTAGGGTCGCTTCTCACGCACTCGCGAAAGCAACAGGACAATGTTAATGGCTTGGATGTACATACCACATTGTGCCGCGACGGTCCAGACCGGAATGCATGACGATTTGTGATACGGCCACGTGACACGTATTATTTAGTAGTGAATGGATCTGCGGCTCGTTGCTGCGACAAACTAACGTGCTTGTAATTAAGTTTGCGTACAAGCGACGGCGATTCCTTTTTTTTGTACCGTTTCATTAAAAACTTGATAGAAATCGTGTTTCTCATTACTTTGTTAAAAACGTAAATCAATAATCTATACTGCTCTAGGAACATCAAGATTGAAATGTTTTCTTGACTGAGTGTATGTTGTTCTAGAAAATATTGTGAACTGTGAGATTACTTTGATCTCTCCGATGTAACCTGAATCAAACACCACTATTTTATTCACTGAAAAGCGCGAGCGTAAAGATACAATTTTATTCAATAAAAGAGAGCGTTTGTGCATAACAATCGCCCAGCTGGCTGGCGTATTTACCATTTTTCAACTACTCTATCTGATCAAAGCAACCTTTTTACCGAAGCAATTAGAATACAAAGTAAAATTGATCAAAGATATGAAAACGCATTGTAATTAACGCACCATTCTCGTTCCAAATAACACATGATTTTTTTTTAACACTAGAACCGCGGGTCTAAATTAATCCAACTACAATTTAAGGTAAATCTTTTACGCGGGAGGATTATCACCAAAAAAATAAAATTACTTGTAATTAACTATGATTATTTATGAAAAGTCATAAAAATCTAAAGCTCCACGTGTAAGTCCGAATTAACTGGAAAAGAAAAACTATCGGGTAAAAAATGGCGTAGCCGCGGTTCTAGTGTTAAATAAAATAGAACGTCTTTAATAAGAATCATGATTAACGTAGTCACAAACGTATTCAAACGTTTCACCCACGATCACATGGATTAGACGAGATTACGATTAGCGAGGAACCAGTGGAACCGATGCGGGCGCTTTACGGCTTCTCATTTAACTCGTCGTAATTGCGGAGCTTTTTGTCTACCGTGTGTCTTTGTGTGTCGCTCCAGTATGCACGCGCGTATTCACGATAGCCGATTAAATCCCCGTACAGCAGCAATGGCGGCTTTCCTCCGTCTTTTAAACGGATGGACCGGCGGCTCTCGGTCGAGTGCTCCTCGAGTTTTTGCTCGGCCGTTGCCGTCGCTAATGAGACCGCAGCCACCCTACTTTTTCTTACTTTTCCTCTTTACTGGAGAACGATGCACATACTCTACACGCGAGACTTGGGCATAAATTGGTGTAGTGGTGTGCGGGGGAGTAAAAAGCAAGAGGCACTGCGGCGGAGGATCTGAAATTACGCCACGGTCTATGCGGCACGCGCTTCTTTCTTTTCGTATCTTTTTTTTTGCCAGCACGCCGGCAATTACCGCTCAATGCCGTCTGTAAAATGTCATCGTGCCGGAATTTCGTACGACGAACAAGACCCTAAAACGAGTTAGGATGCAATCGTGCGTGGAAATAGGAAGTATCTGTTACTCAAATACAGGAAGAAAGCTCGCGAAGGAGACGGAAAAAACATGCGAATGAAAAAGGAATACTTTGCTTTAATTCATTTAGCGCGTTTCATAGAGTTTCGAAATATATTTTATGATTGACAGATGTTAAACATGATTACAAGAGATATTAAATAATTTTGTATAAATTTCATATTATATATTTAAATTATACGTATATTTTATAAATTTTATATACATTTTATATACACTTTTATAAAATCTGTTAAATATTTATTTGTAACGCGTAACAAAGTACATTAAAATATAAGTAGAAAATTTAAATCAATTTTTATAAGGTCCATAAAGACAATGACTGGACTGTTATAAGAATAAATATGGAATGCAACTTCAGTCGACCACTCCCTGATGAGTCCGGAAGTCAATAAAGCAAAAGATTCTCCTTCGTTGTCGTCGTCTTTTGCGATTATCCTTCGCGAAGGCGAAGTCGTACTATATATTACTTTCTTTCATGAGATATTGCTCTGTTGGGAGAACAAGTATCGAAATCGGAATACGTCGAAAATTATGTTTGTTCGGTTAGTATATTGTCTCTGCCACTTTAAACTTTCAGCTATCCAGTAATCCTTGCTGATACCACCATTTCGCAATTTCCATTGGAAATTGTTTTCCCTTGATACATACGACTCGTATGCTCAATCAACAAAAATATTAAGAAATTTCTAATTGCACTAATAATTTATTACTAAAATGTGAAATGTAAACGCTTATTTAAAATATTTAATATGTTAAAATATTCAACAAAAATGTTATCGCTCCTTTATTTAAAAAATAACACAATGAAAAAAATCTTGCTTTTCAAAAAGGGGAAAAATTATTTTCGAACTTGATAGAAAATTAGTGCCTAATTAAATAATATCAATAAGAAAAATACATTTTTCAACATGATGAAGTGTCATTTTTAATTCTATAAAGGCATTCTCTTTTATTTTTTTGTGACGATTTTTTAAAAAGTTACGTTAGTTTACTTTTGAAAATTGATAGGATAATGATAACATAATTCATTCAAAGTAATTACTCGAAAATCACGATTTTGAATTTTGTTAATTAAATTCATAATATTAAATTATATCCAATTCAAATTCTTTTTAATCATTTCTATAAGTCGCCACTGCTCCTGTTCAATATGTCGTTAATTTAATTAAACAACAGAGTTAAACAATTTAACTCAAGAAAATGCATTGCCTCAGTGTACGTTAATCTAGTAGACGTTGTTTACTTCGAAACTAACCACAGAATGGATTGATTTACATTTTGACACACATAGAAGTTAAAAATAACAAACTCTTGTATAATCTAAGAGATTGGATCAGACATTCCCTAATATCTAATAGTGTTCTGTTACTTTTGAATAAAGGAACATTCCATTTTCTTTCTTAAATAAAATCAAAATAATTATTTTACATACTTGACAGTAAGTTCTGTTCTTACATGATAATCCGTACATGGAAAAGTTAATTATTGGAACGTCTATAATTTAAGCACGGGGGTTAGTGTTGAAGTTTAAGTTAATGTCAGAATAAATTTCGTAAGAGACTCTCGAAGAAATTTGCGACCAAAGTTTTCATGATTCAATTACTACTTCGCGAAGATAATTGTTAAAAATAATCGAAACTCCGCAGGCGAATAAACGCGATGAATAATGTATCGCTACGTTGAACAAACTCTATCTCTCGCGATTTTCGCGATACTGGTCGCGATACTGGTTGGCAGAGCTCTTGCGGCGCTCGCAATTTAATTAGCTAATTTCAAATTGTAAGTCTGGACTATATATAAGTTCGAACTATAAATCTACTTGTAATTTGCGGCGTCGTAAGTTCATAAAATTAAATTAATATTTACACGGATGTTACCAGAAAATTCTTGTAATAATCAAATTTTTTGTAATACATGCATATATTTATAAATCTCCTTTAAAAAGATATCGATATTTTTCATTAATAAATATCATCATTATTAAAACAGCTTATCTAATATTAAAAGAATAAGCAATAATAATAAATAATAAAAATAATAAATAATAAGTAATAATAAAATAAGTAGTAAACTAAAAATAAACAAACATCTTGCTTCTATCTCGTCAAATTTAATTTATTAAGACTATAGTCCCCTACAAATTAAAAAAATTATTAAAAAAATAAAAGATAAATAAATATCAGTGTTCGATGAATTTTGATGAACTAAGACAAATTACAAAATTTCAAAAATATATCTTTCAAAATTAAAAACAACTAACCATTCTTAATCTAAATATATGAAGATTATACGTGAATGCATATTCTATTTCTTTCTAGAAAATTAACTGATATAGAACGCAATACGTGAATAGGAAAACTATGGTATTCGACGATTTTTATCGTCGCACAGTTCTCGGGCGCGGTTCAAGAGCAGGACGAGACGCATCATGTAAAAGGCGCGTGGCTAGTGATAGGAAGTAACTACGTGCGTGTGGGAAGCTTAGCGCCGATGTAAGGCCAGTCGAGAGAGGAGAAGCTTGAATTGACGCTGATTGGGCGTGCGACAAACATCCGGTCGCATTTCACGTCCCACGACAGGGAACGCGCCTCTCTTTCTTTGGTGTACTGCATGTTTATGTGATAGATCGAGTGATTGCTTCTCGTTTTATCAGATACGGAAAGAGAGAGAGAGAGAGAGGGGGGGAGAGAGAGAGGGAGAGAGAGAAGATATAAAGTTGCACTTTTCGTATTTCGCACGAATGCGCTTCCGCCTTTTACTTGGCACGTGTATACACGCTCATGTTTAACAGAAGACAATTTTCCGCGAC
>Ga0157363_1002479_pt1 | contig 16278 bp, 9 predicted proteins | sample AttsexASBM1_FD_111477 | JGI IMG/M metagenome (GOLD analysis project Ga0157363, IMG submission 111477) | Fungus gardens microbial communities from leaf cutter ant in Ribeirão Preto, State of São Paulo, Brazil - Atta sexdens ASBM1 | ecosystem: Host-associated > Fungi > Mycelium > Unclassified ... | reverse complement strand
TGCATTATATATATATTTTTTTTTTTATTTTTATTCTTTTTCTCTTTTTTTTATTTTATATATATATATATATATATATATTATATATATATATATATATATATATATATATATATATATATATATATATATATATATATATATATATATATAAAGATCGACGTTTAAAAACTAAAATTCGTATAAAAAGCGTCGTTATTCGTACTAACAATGTAACTGTACTATTTAAATAATAATTAAATTTTAAAAAATTATTTGTTTCTGTTGTGTGTCGGTTTTGTTGTTTGAATGTATGAGATGTCTAAACGTATCGGCTATTGTATGACGGTGCGAGGCGCAGTGCTCCTAGTGGCACGGCCGGTGCCTCTCGAAGAACAATCGGTAAGATCGACAAAATGCCCCACAATCTGCGCTTTCTTTATATCAGTAAACTTGTATATACATGAATCGATTGCAGTCTCTCGTTGTATGTTGCGAAAAATTAATAACGATTTTCTTTTTTTTTTTACTGAAAAAGTTATACGCAATTAAGAACAAAGCGGAGACAAAACAGGAAAAAAACAATTGCCCATCATTTTTGCAAATTAATACGCCGAGTGTCTCAAATCTATATGCTGTACAAACGTAAATATGATCGCTAATAATTAAATTTGTAGATTCTCATAGTATTCGAAATTAAAAAAAAAATCTTTTAAATTTCTTTTCATCAGCAAATTCTAAAAAAAAGAAATTAACAAATTGCTGGTTTCTTAGCATTCGACGTATTGAAACGCCACGGAATTTACAATCATCGCGCAATCTCGTCAACGATCTTACCGGATGTTCGTTCTTAAATTACGATACTGAACGCTCGACGCTCTGTTTCAATCACACCCTGAACGATATTAATTAATTACTTCGTAGTCGCTCCTCCGCTGGCATTTATACTTTACCTAATACTTTTACACGCTACGAATGTTTTTTTTTTCCTTTTTCCTTAAACCGTAAGCATTTAGCATGTTACACTACGGTTGAACTCCCTTTCCTCCGGGTTTCTCTCGCTATTACCAACTATTTTGCTATTACGAGCAATAATGTACATCAATTACAAAACAAGATACAAGTGTTAATGTGTTCTTGTTACATCATCGACACCGTCTCGCGTAAGATGGTTATACTTACAAATATACCACATTTATTAATCGGAGAAACTCGCTGCCGTTTGACAATCTATCATTCACAGAGCGATGTACTATCCCTTCGCGTTTCATTCTACGGCGACACTGCAACGATACTTCGAAAAATCTTTCGACGATCGAACACAGATAATCGTCCTTAGAAAATTCTGCGCTGATGGAAGAAAACCGACGCGAGTTACACCGCGTCGTCAAGCTCGACGCGGGTAAAATTGCAAATATATAATTCTTAACATTATAATAATAATACTACGCACGCACGCGCGCGGTGCAATTACGAAACCTAGCTTTTCAATGACGACAAAAACACAATCGCGTTACTTCTGAAAAAGAATTCGTTCCCAAGGCGCTCATTATGCAATGCATTCTTATTGCATTTAAATCATTTTTATATTAATCGCATTTTCGGACGCCCTAATTGGCTTGACACATAATGATAACGTTGTTCCTGCATGTCTAATTTTGTTGTGTATATGTTGCGTTGATTCGGAACTTTCATGACACTCTCGATGAACGAAAAATAGGAAGCTAGATGGATGCTGCCACTTTTGCGGATAACGAACATTTCCGCGTACAAAATCAGTTAAAATAATCTCTAAATAATAAATATTAGGTTGACGAGCTTAACGCAATGCGAATCTCTCTAACGGCAGTGGAAGATTTTGGACTTATACATGCAACGTATACTATTCCAAACGACATTACATGTTGCATAAAATTAAACAGACAGAGTATTCTAGAAACTATTCTAGAAATTAGAGAAACTTGATACTTTTTTTCTACGAGTAAAGTTCTCAACGTATCGTTCATAACATGGGATACACAAGATACGACATGTGATTAATTAATAGGGAATAATCATTGATTACGTTATAATAACCGTCTAATATTCTTCTTTTACAAAAGTAACAGCAGTTACAATAGTAGATCCTATACTTATTAATTTGACAGAGTTTTAATATCCGCGAATCAATACAACACAATCACAGTAAAGACATATATCCTTGTCTTAGAATACTGATGTGTTAAAATATGAATATTTTCTCTCTTCATTATGTTATGAATAGTTTCATTCTGCATACATTATGCGTCTTTTGTCATGTAATTCACAAGTTAACAAAACCTGACACTAAATGCAAAGAACGTAAGAAATCAAATTGGTTCTGCGAAACGGTGTTAAGATCTTTTCTTCAATTTGTAATAGGATAGTCCAGATAGTCGGGAATAAGTCTTACTTGCAAATTATAAAAAAAACTTTATTTTTCTCATTGGACATAAGTGCTGCTCGATCATCTTTGCAAAGAGAACGAATAAAGTTTTTTGTAATTATTATTGATTTAATAGTCGTAATCATAATTATTATAAATTAATAATAATTTTATTCTAACTATCTATATTGTCGTATTACAAATTGAAACATTAACTTCGTTCATCGTTTTGTCTATTCTACTTCTACAGCGAATAATACCCTTATCGTGCTCATCCGTGGGCAAATATACGCTTGCAAGTATGTATGTTGTGACATGTGTACAATATATGTATATAGATTCTGTATACATATACACTATATTCATATTCATATTTATATATTTATATATACATATATAACTTCTCTCTTTTTCACATTTATTACTTTGCAAAATATTTCTTTTACCGACGATACGTCGGCGTTAAGCCCGTATAATACAATCGCAAATTACACTTTTGTCGCTTAGGCAAATGTTCACTTGTTTATCGGTAAGTACAATGACCATTCGCATCGCTCCGTCCTAATCGACAAAGATCGAAACGATGCGCGCATGCTTCTAGCTGAATAATCACGTCGAGAAATGCTTGTTATCGGAGACCAAAATCTCGACCTTAAGTGCGATATTTGTCACACTTTTATCAATATTCGTTAAACCGAAGCCGAATGTCCGATCGGCTTAGAACATCTCGCTATAATACTTTACAATGAGTAAGTTTGACGAAAATCGCGTCATAGGTGCTAACAAGGAAATGAAGTACGAGACATTCGTGTCACAGTATACCCAAGTACTAGAGCATTTTTATGAAACGCGAGAAAAACGCACTCGCGTAAGTGATGAACAGCGAGAATGGATGATACAATAGGCGAGTGTGTACCCGCGTTCACAGCAATTACTATTACAATGGAAAATTCGATTGGCCGCTAGAACGAGGCCGATTAATGCTTGGAAGTGAAGTGGTAGAGGGTGGATCAGTCCCTTTCGACGACTGTCAATGACGCGACGCATATCCTAATAGTAGAAGTGAGCGAAGCTGTTGCAGGTGTTGCGCGAACGTACCGAACCTCAGCTATGCGTTTGTGGATGTGGAGGCGGCGCGCCGGTGATCTCGGTCCAGCGCATTTCGAAGAAACTGCGCATCCCGTGGCCGGCCTTGCCCACAGGACTGTCATCCTCGTTGAATACCTCGCAGTTGATGAACATCTGCCTGACATCGGCGCAAAACTCATCGCGAGACTTGTACCTGCATCGAGAAGCACTCGTTGTGAAAAACTTCAGCCTTCCAATGCCGACCAAGGTTGACGATCGGTCAATAGGGTTTTTTTTTGCGATCAGTTTATATGTGTGTGTATGTTAGATCTATTAGGCCTGTTTTAAAGACCAAGAGTTTTTGAGAGGAAAGGCAGCTAAAGATAGTACGTTCACTTAACTAATCGCTGGCGCGTATTGGACAACTTACGCGGAGTCCTGCAACTTCTTCTTAATCGTACTGAGATCCATGGGGGTTTTTATGATTTTCTTGTAGGTCGGGAACTGTTTGGTGTTCACCGGCAGGAGGAACGGCCAGGCCTCGTCCTGTTGTTCCAACTGTTCGAGGAGTATCTTACAAGGCGCCAGCTCTCGTTGTTGCTTCTTCGTGAGCGTCCGATTGTTACCCTCCTTCCGTGGTGAGGCGGTAGGAGTCGGCGGTTCCGACGAACTGACATCCTCTACGTGCGTGTTCGATGCCGTTGATGGCGTTGGACTGCGGCGCAAAACAACAGAGAAATTATTTGCACGATTAGCTTCCGTTCTGCAGGAGGTTTCCCGTCATAAAAGCCTCTGGACGAATGCGCAAGGACGAATTGCATAAGATTCGATCGTGTGTCCGGCTGAGACGGGTACGCTGCTCCCGATGAATTATTTGCGTTTCTCTCTGACTCTCTGTCTCTCGTTCGTTCTCTACTTCGTTCTATTACTTTTTCCGTTCTATTTTTCGCCCTCTTGCGCTCTCTCGTTTTTATTTCCGACTCATCATACACGACCTGAAGGCGGCTCTACTGTTACGATGAATATTTCTGAGAAAATATCTATTTCACAGTCGGCGATCGCAAATACACTAGACAACAACGATGTATCATGAATGTACAGGGTGTCCCGTAGAAACTTGGGATAAGACACTGAAGAAACGCAAATCACTCGGGAAAATCTATTAGTTACAATCACCTTCAAAGAATGAAAAATATTAGATCTAGCTTCTCATAGAACACCCTGCATGAAAGGAAAAGTTCCTCGAGACGACAAAAATTCTCGGCGGTATTACGACACGGGCCGAGGATTAAGTAGGTAAACGCATGAGTACAGTGTATACAGATAGTTTTCGTATACAGAATTAGATTCGTATTGAGATTACTTTATTCAATCGGGAATAATACTTGTCCGCCATTTGCGGTTGCGATGAATATTATCAAATCGTTCATTATAGCTGTTTTCTAATATACTTCGCATGAAACGTCATTAAGCCAGCAACTTGACAATGTTTGTTTGTTTTTAACGTAATCACCTAGCTGGTGGATGATCAGAACTTTCACTTTCTCTGGTGCCTCCCCCTTTGGTATGACTCCTTCGACTACTATTTCTCTTCTTTGGTTGTTTACTGTGGCAATTAGAGCAATACCATTTCCCTCGTGGCATCTGTAAGCAAAATATATTATATACAAAATTTATACTTGTAGCACGTGTTTAATTTAGTTAAATAACGAGATCTTCAACTATTTATAGAGACGTATCTTTGATAATTACTTACTTTTGGCATGACAGGATTGTGGCAGTCAGTGTGATAAGCCCTAGGACAGAGTTCGCATAGGACCAGATTTTTACCCGCTCTCTTTCCACACACTAAACAATTGCGTTCACCTGTTGCTTTGTTCATACATTCGTGACAATACCTGGAAGTAACAAGAAATACTTAAAACTCTTTGCTTCAAATAAAACTAGACAAGAATGTGATATATATAAGCGTTACTCACCAATCACCATCAGGAATGTTTTCCATTTTTGGACGGAAACAATAAGTATGGTAGCCACGGTCACAGCCATCACAGAGCAGCAGCTTATCTTCGTTGTCTCCACTATGACAAAACTGGCAATTCTGCAACCAAAATAAATGAACTTCTCATTTAAAAGAAAACGGAGAATTAATCATTGATGACTAAAATAGCATGAAGATTATAGCAGTTTGTTAGTTGAGCACTTAAAATAATTTTTAAAGCAATAATAAAGCTCTAGATAAGTATAGACAATGTATGTATTCAATTAATAAAGCGCAAAAATACAATTAAAAATGATGCAAAAAAGCTAATTATAAGCTAAATAAGATCTATGTGTAATAAATCAAATCCAAAATAATTTAGAATCAATTTAATCTAAATAAATATTCATAATTATAAGCTAAATAAAATCTATGTGTAATAAATCAAATCCAAAATAATTTAGAATCAATTTAATCTAAATAAATATTCATAAAATAATAAGACAAAGATATTTTTGGTTATCACATATCATAAGATAAATCACAAAATCTATGCTGTATGCACTCATATAATAAATATTATAACTTAAATGCGTGCAATAATACAAACATAAGCAACAGTAAATCAATCATCATAATGACGACAATGGAATTTTTCTGAACGCACTAGAATGTGAAAAAGCGAACTAGAGCTATGCGAACGTAAAAGTTAAAAAATAAATTGTTTATCAAAAAAACAAACAAACAGTAAGCGGCAGTTTTGCATGCAACCGTTACGTTAGACTCTGACCACCATTGAATGTACATTCTTAACGTATATTTTCGTTATGGTTTATGTATATAAACATTATGTGTTCCAATATTCATGGACATCATCGATGGACGCGCGTTTATTTATAATATATCTACGGCATCCATATAAATAAATACAAGTGGAACAAGTGTGTTCAGGTATCGCGCAAACAGAGCGAAATCCAACGGATGTATGCAAATTTCATTGCCATATTGTTCGCACATGTGATATACAGAATTTTGGAGAATGAGAATGGAAACGGACGTATTGTAAAAATACTGTCGTGAGAAACGATCGTTAAGGCTCTGATCATCGGATCGAGTAGACACCTGTCGATATCCATTCGAAGCGACGTACACTCTCTGTAAGCCATTCAACGGAAGGGACAAAGGTATCGGGAGCAGAGGTAGCAAAGGACGATTTGGTTAGTAAGTTAGTGCGAATACCCACAGAGGTCTGAGAAGTAGTCAATAGCTGTTTGTACTGATTGGTAGCTTTGAGTGAGACGCAGCGGTTTCGTAGCTTGGCGCAGACCGAGTTTCTAGCTGTTGTTAGACTCACAGCCTTCATGATGCTCTTGTCCCAAGCGATGCTAGCCTCGAGCATGTAGAGTGCCATAGCGAGTTGCGCCGACGTGTGCGCTCGTGCCGTTGCCTCCCGCCAGGTGTTCAGACCTCGTGGCGTTGTTTCTTCTGGCGGTGCAGGTGTCTGGTTATTCTGCTCAGAATTATTCGAGTTTGCGTTAGCGGCTGCTGCTTGTTCCGCCTTGAGGGCTGCCAAATTGGGATCTCCCGTGCTATAAAATTACCAACACCAAATTAAAATATAATTAAAATGTAAACCTCTTGCTCGACAAATTTAATTTAAATATTAATTGAATGCTTGAACAATGATAATAGAAGGCACAAATTTTATTTAAAAAGAATCATTTATATTTTGTCATTTTTATAAAATTTTCTTGCGAAATATGAAATCATAATTTTTCTTTTTACTACTGAATGAAGAAATTGCAAGACATAATTATTATATACAATAAAAATAAAATAATGTAGAAAATTTATCTTACCAAACACCTAAAGGTGGTTTTAAATATCTTCTTTCTATAGCTGCCTCCAAAGAAAGTAGCCTTTGCCGAGCTTGCTCGACTGCACTAATCTTTTCCATTTCATTCAACTTCTCAATTTCTTCGGCTTCTTCAGTTCCCGCTCGCGGCGGTAGCTTCCAACCTTTGACTTGCATGCTAGCATTAGCCACTTTATCTTCAAGCGCTTCCACTTGCTCCAAAAGTTGAGCATCTACTCGTAGCGCAACTTGCTCACCCCAATTATTCGGATTATCAGGCTTTGGAATTGGCGTATTGGGATCATCTGGTTCTGCTTGAAGTTCCGTGGCGGAGACGTTACCAGGATCAACATTAATTTTACCGGTAACGGCTAAGAAGGATTCCATCGTCGCCCATGTTGTGCGTTTTAACTCTTTCTCGCGCACACCGCGGGAGTGTAGATGCTCGAGAAGTTCTTGGAACGTGTCAACGTCTGTTATCCTCCACCAACCATATCTCAGATCTATATAAAGTTACATATATATTATTCTAATTATATATAATTAGAAACTTGAAAAATACAATTATTTGCATGGGCATACGTTTACTTTAATATTCATTAAATTAATTCGGCTTACCTTTTGATACCGGTTTGGCCTCGCCAGGAGGCGGTAAACCGTGCACTTTCAAATATTCTAGCTGTGCTGCCTCATCTTGAGTTAATATCAGGGGTGCTGGACTATCGCATCTATCATAACTCGGACTAGCGGGCGGTGGAAACACTGGGATTCTGAGCTCAGTCGGCTCGGCTATGCCAAAGATTTGCTTAGTGCTAGGTCCTGGAGTATCACACGTTTCACGTGGTAAGATGGAAAACCAATTAGGCTCGGCATTGCTATTGTCTGAAATAATCGACATAACTAATTAATTAAAAATGTTGAAGAGTCTGTCCTAAATAAAGATTTATAGAAACTCACTGGAAATAAAGGAGCCGTTGAGTTCTTTCCCGTTGTGTAGATTATTGACGTGGTTGAACTTGTCGCCATTCGGTATTGTTTCGACAATTTTATCCTCCATCGTTTTCCTCAGTGGTTTCGTCATATCTTCGTCCGTCTCTTCATTCTCCTTTTTCATTTCTTCTTTCATGTCGACATCTGTATTAATCACCTCCGTCTCCTGTTTTATTTCTTCGGATGTGACGTTCGTTTTCGCATCTGTCATTGTACTATCGTCACTATTTCTCTTCTCCTCCTTTACATTCTCCGAGCCGCAATTTTGTACAGGCTCCTTCTTACAGTTGACCTCCTCGGACTTCATCTTATCCCCGTGAGATTTTATGTTCTCATTCTGCTCGCTCGAATTATGTTTCTTTTCAGCCTTAACTTCGTTTGGTGCTTCATTTTCGCGATTTTCGGAATTCTTGCTTTCGCCCTCTTGCTTTACTTCAGACTTCTCCTCTATCGGCATGTTTTTATATTTCTCGTCGAGCTCAGCTTGGAGGTCGAGAACCTCCGGTTCGGCGCTCTCCATAGCTTCCACGAAAATGCCGCCGGCACATGCTAATTCCCAATATCTCCTCCAATACCTGTCCTGGCCGAATATGTGCGCACGGAGTTGCTTCGAAGAGCTGTTCAATTTTTGTAATTGTTCCTCTGATTGCTTCAATAATTTATCCAATTTCTTACCCAATTCTTCTCCAGATAAATTCTTATCCTCCTCCTAAATAAGAATTTTTCTTTAAGTATCAAATCTTCAAATTAACTTAAGATCAAATCAATATTCTAAAATATACCTCTTCTGGCTGAGTGCCTTCACTCTCGTTTTCAGACATGTCCTCTACTTCGTCCTCATGATGAATTTCATCTGGTGTAGGTGTCGTACCTACGGCAGTAGACGTAGTGTTGCCTTCTTCCTCACCTTCCTTCTTCTCGATGGTGATCGTATCGCCAATCTTATTAACAATGACACCCACGGCTTCCATTCGGACTTTTCGACTATGTAATTGTCTAAGCCTGTATAAACAGAAAACAATAGACAATGTTATCAAAACATAGATCTGACAAGAAAAAGCATAATTTAATAATGATTCTCTTTATTCTATCTAATTTAATGTAGCTTCTCTAATCTAATGTAGCTTCTCTCATAAATTATTTTTAATAAAAAAATATTATTAAATTTATGATAGCTTTTAATATTATTATTCCGTTAATCTAATCAATTTTTACTCAATTATTTCTTCATCAACTTACTTTCTGATTTTGGTATCTAATACGAATCTCTCTTTCCTCAGCTGAGCTACCGTCTCGAGGCTACCCTCTATCTGTCTGATCACAGCCTTATTTTGCAATAACTCATTGCAAAGGAAAGCGAGCATCTGTGCTTTATGTGTCGGATTCAACGCTAAGAAAGGCTTGTCTCGCAATCTTTCCGACATCTTCCATGTTTCGTTGTTATGTAAGTGCTCATAGAACTGCGCATTCTTTCCCGAGCAGGTTGAAGCGTAATCGCCGCCGTTCTGATGATGATCGGCAAATTTCTTGTCACGCTCACGTTCAAGGCACACCCCTGTCAGGGCCTTTACTTCGCCGGTTGCGTTCGCGTACAAATAAATACGCAGTACTTCACTGATGTTGGCGTGAGTAATGTCAGCTTGACGCAAACTTTGACCTAAGCCTGTGGTATGTCTAGCCGGTTGCGGGATTCCTGGGTCTTCAATAGCACATACCAATAGATGTGTCATAACTGACAGCATTTCCTCCTCAGCTTCTTCATCATTGAGAAGGGCAAGTTGAAGACTTTTCAAGCTCGGTAGCGATTCCATGTCTGCAACAAATAGGATAATAACGATGAATGCCGAATAAAATGAATGGTTTTTATTCTGACAGATGTAAAACAAAATGTTCTCACCGAATCCTAAAGTCTCCCCGAAATTGTGCAAAAATTCGAAGACCATGACGATATCTGCGAATGCTTGTCCGGAGAGCTTAAGTCCAGGTATTCTTTTGACTTCTGGCAGTGGTCTATGATCTAAAAGATTAGTTAGAATTAGTTAAAGATCATATTAATCTAAAACTCTCGTTATTCAGAAATGCACGAACTTGGCATCCAAGTTCTTAGCTCGCTACGTGATGTAATAAGGGCAATATGTTTTCATCGCGTCAATATCAGTCATTTTCACATACCTGTCAGTTCCATATCCTCTACGGGTTTGCGAATTTGTTCGATTAACTCCAACTCGATTCTTCTCTGTTCCGCCCGCTTTTCCTTCGTCGCTATTCTCTCGGCCCTGGCCTCCAAGCGTTTCTTCTCTTTCTCCTCCATCTTCCGACGATTCTCTAGTGCTCGTACCAGAGCCATATGCTGCCTCCTTCTTTCTCTTTCCTATGGTCATCGTTGATCGTGTTACAGTTACATACAAAAAAACTAACTGGCACGCGCTCATGCAGATAATGTTGAATCAAGACAAAATTGCGAGTGTATTTAAATTTTCTGTTGTGCATTGTCAATAAAGCGCAATATATGTGTGTGTGTGTGTGTGTGTGTGTGTGTGTATGTGGGTGTATGAAGTGGAAAATCACAGTTATTTTTTTACAAATATTATTATTCATTAAACTCCAAAAATCTTCAATAGAAAATTTAAACTTTAAGTAAAAAATCTAAGAACGGTTATATTTTAGAAAATTTATGTATTTTTTAAAAACGTATTTTTTTGATAAATATAAATGTTTGAAGAAACGGGGATTTTAGTTATTCAAGTTGATGTACAGTTCCCGTGATTTTCCACTTTGTATTTGTGTCACGCATGGGCCAAATTCTACAACCGTCCCAAATTTCTCTCTCACGCATTACACATTACGAACAGTATTGTTAAATGGATGCACTGATAGTCATAGGAGAACAATACGACGCGTCGATGGCGGAAATCGCCCTTTTACGTTTACAGTGCGCAGAAAATCGTGCAATTTCTAGCAAACCAGAACTAGCGGCTGCCCGAGCTACTCGAAACATCTCCCTTAGCCTTAGATATCAATCCTACAATTCTTAAAATTTTCGAAAGAAGTTTCTACCAAATACATCATCATATAGCGAAACCGAGTGAAAAATTTCGGTTCCCTAGCACTGAACTCAGAAATACGAAACGTGTGCTTTTTTTTTACAGTATGTAAGTTTATGAACTGCAATGATTTGTGAAAGCTGAAGCAAATACAGATCGATTAAGTAAGCGAGTTTGTATCAATTTCTACCCACGTATAGATTAATTTTAATCTCAGTTTAACTTACTCTTTATTTTTTTCTAATTCTTAAAATTAGAAAAAAATAAGGAAGTAAGTTAAATCAAGATTAAAGCTATTCTACATTGGTAGAAATGGACATTATTGCGTTACGGACAAAAGTACAGTATGCCGAGGTATGTTGAACGGTACATGTAAACCGCGACACGTAATCCGACAAGCCGTCGTCGTTAGATAGATCTCGAATTGACACACGTTAGAAATTTGATGGGAATGTAACGCATAGCCGTTCGTTATGCACGCCGCAGTTTGCGATGTAACGCAGAGCTGATGCGAGTTAGTTGCGAGAGCAAGTCGCTAATTCGTTCTGTTATTAATGCCGTTCTGTTAGACGCTAGATTGGGTATGTGACATACCAGCTCGACGGTGTAGAGCATCTCGCGCTGCTTGGTGAGCTCCTGCATGTACATCTGCGGCACAAAACACATCCACAGTCCACTAGTGCTCAAACCGCCACACTCAATCTAACAAATCTTTCCCTCGCTCTCTACAGTAGATGTTTTCTACTTATTTGACTGCCACAGAATTAAATCGTGTCGCGAAATCGGCAGCGCGATCGATCCTTTCACGACAAGATTGTTGAGCAATGCGCGGCAATGTTATGTTGGACTGACTGTTTTGATTTCAAGGTAAAGCAAGGGCGATAAGTGATTACGGGATGTCTCATCTTCATCCTTGTAAATTTTCGCGACAGCATGTTCATCCAATCACAGTAGAATCATTAACGTTTTTTAAACACGAATTTAGAATTATTACATATAGAAAAACTTTACAAATTTATTTTTAATGAAATATTAAATGATTGGTATTTAAAGTAATTAAATGTCTTAGTAATATAATTCGTAATAAATTCAAGCTTTTATTAGAGTCTATTGAAAATAAGAGATTGAAGTTTTATCTATCCTAAAAGTTTTTTATTTGTGCGGATAATCTTTAATTTTCATTGTATACTTCCATATTCGGATTCTCACTGAAGTTTCGCTAAAAAATTTTACTGGAAATTCATCAGGTAGTCCATAGTTAAAATTCATTTTTTGCGATAAAGAATGAACATCCCGCGTATGATATGTAATGAATTACACTTCCCCAAAAATGATATATTAATCGCATCAGCAATTTTACTTTTCGATGAATATTGGTAATATAAATAATGAGTTAGAGCTGTGGATCCGAAACACAGAATGTTAAATTATTCAAAGTGAATATTCTACAATGTAAATTAGAACTTAATCACTGAAATAACATGTAAAATAATAGCGTTGCATTCCTCGTATATATCTGATTGCGTAATTAATTTCTTTATTCCTTATTCAATAACTGTGCTATATTAAATATTAAAATAACACATACGATCTCCTAACTTTCAAAAAGTTATTTCAGAACAATGACATGAATAAATGTTAACGTACAACGTGCTATTTTTTAAGATCGGAAACGCATTTTCTAAAATGCAAAAAGATTACGATGAAAAAAATTGCAATTCTTCAGAAACTGTAACTGTAACTAATGTAACTTTTCATTTAAAAAATCCAATGTTTAATTCAATTTGAGATTATATTTCTATTAATACTTAAGTCAGTTTAAATAAGAGGTAAATCTTTTGCAAAAATCTATGAACATTTACAATCAAAGAGTTTAAAATCAAACATTCTATTCAAACATCCCTACGAAAAAATTACATGCAATTTACATGAAATCTTTACTACTAATAAATACTTTCCGAGATACGATAATTAATAAATTTTACCACGTAAAAAAAATATTCCGCTTCATGTGTTTTTATTCTATTTAAAATATTATTTCACTTACGCTTTTTGATAAATAAAATTTTCTGCCTTCCGGTTAATTCGATACGTAACGTAAGATTAATTTGCTTGGAGTTTGAGTTCTCATCGTAAAAATAAATAAAGAACGACGAATGAAGACGATAAAAGTAAAACAGAGCACCTCTACGTCTACGAGAGACACACTCACGCACACTCACGCTAATCTACAGCGATGAAACGATTGGCAGAGAATGATTTGTTTTAAGACAAGAACTCACCTGTTCCTTCAGCATAACCGCTTGCTGCCTCTTCAGCTCCCGTTCCTGAGAAATTAAAAGACTCTTTAATACAACTGTAGAAATAATATCGCGCAGCAGTCGTTCGTTCGCGTATTACATCTAACTTTAGACGACTCGAGAAGAACAGGGTCGAGCATTAACATAGTAACGATTGTTGAATTACCTGTTGCTTCCTTTGTTGTTCTTCCAGTCGGATCTTCTCCACCTCTTCCTGCCGTTTTTTTCGTGCCTGCGCATACGCCATACACACGTCACTCGCATCCGTAATCATGTTTATCAAAGAGAAAACTTAGGTAATTTTGTTCTCGTTCGCGGGATCGCTCGGGTATTTACGACAAGAGAAAAAGGCATTGTTTTAGCAACGAAAACTTTCTCGTTATACTGATAATTGATTAATTAGCTTGAAGTTACCATACGCCCTACTGGATTTCTCACAGCAATGATCGAGAGGGTTGCAAGAGAAGCTATTTTATTACTATGAAGATCAGTTTTATTTTGATTATATTAAAACGTAAATTGTTAAAAGTTTTCTTGTAAATTTGACATTCATTATTACATTTCAGAAGCGAATGTATAAAAACTGTCATACAGGATAAATACAATCTTAAAAAAAGTTTCAAGGCTTTATTTTTAATAATTCAAAGAATAATTTTGAGAAGTACCCAACTTTTAAAAGTTATACATTGCATATATAGAATGTGAGAAAAATTATTATAAAAATGTAATATAATTTTCAAGATTTCTTGACTGGCTTGAATTTTTATTGACAATTATTCATATTTTTATTATGAAAATATTCAACAAAAATTAATGCAATTGACTTCTAAAGCGACCATCTCGATCTCCGCTTCCTGATATATGTGGCAATTATTTACATTTTTCTGAACGAATAGAAACGGATCCTTATTGAATTCGCAATCGAACGAATAGCTATACAAGTTGTCCATCCGCGATAATTTTTCCTCGGGTTTTGATTTCGTGATATTCACAGTGTAATTGTGATTCGACTACGTGTGGAAAGCGTTGTCTAAATAGCGCAGATCAGGGATTAAGCACTACTCTAAAGTTCGGGAATATAGCTGGAAGTTAGTACGGGTGCATTTATATTTTAATGCCAATTATTTGTTATTTGAAGCCGAACCTTCTTCAACGCAGCTTTCCTAGGAAGGCGCCGTAACTTTTTAATAATAAATCTCGGAAACTTAACTAAATATCAAATTGAAGTTCTGATAAAGTTCATTTTGAATTTAAAGAAAAAACAACCTACTTTTATTAGTTTGCACCCTTAATGAAAAATAGACTACATTAGAGTTTCGAGATTATAGATAAATCATATCTTTGCATCCTTCCCGGCTATATTCATGCTAAAAATCTGAATCTACTCTGCTAAATGCCCGTAATTTACTTTCGTTTTCGTCGACTCGGCGATCCGATTATTGCGCTCTCGTGGATTCTTTATTATCGGATATATTAGACTCATCGTAACAGCCGTGAGATAGCGCACGCTCAGTTTCTACATACCGATAAACATTGCATATTCAATTAGCGCAATAGGTCCTCGTAAAAAATCCTTGTACAAAGAGAGAAAGAGAGAAAAAGAGTAGTAAAAGCATGCGATTTAATATTAAAACCCCACCAAGAAAGTGACGCGTATACGTCGAGACAGCAGCCAAGCATAACGAAGACTGAAATATTATCGCTCGTGAAATATTTGAGAGCGAATTCGATAGCAAAAACACGAATTGAAATAGTTATATTTAATTATTATATAAATAGGAGAAAAAAGAGTCAATTGTGTGAGATAATAAGAGAGCGTAAACTGTTATAAACCAACACCATTATACAAGATGAACAGAGATCGAAGAGAAATAGAAGAATACGTGGAAAAGTGAAAAAATTTCAGCCGGGCATGCAAGGAGCCAAGCAATACTCGCCTATGTATGCACATATTATATCAATAGTACGTATGTACCGTCGCTTAAGCTGATAAAATATTAAAGCTATCGTGTCGTTTTACCTAGGATATATAAAATGTAACAGTAGATAATATATAGTAATAAAAGTATATATAATATATGTAATATATGTGTATATATATATATATATATATATATATATATATGAGGTATAGGTGTCACATGTTCATTACGCGGGTAATTCGTGTGTCGTCCGCAGTACAACAAGAAGGTAAAGGAAAGCTCTTATATATACTCGTGTAGCGAATAATCGAATACTAGAGACAGGTTCTTCGAGAAGTATGGCATGCTGGATCATGTAGCTAGCTGTTATTTTGTATAGTGACAGGAGAAGCTAGGCACAGGAGAGCATTGCGACAGTCGGTTTATATATTATCGTATATATTTATCGTGCCTACGTATATCGTCAGCTTTAACGTGCCTCGATCGCAGTGTTGATTTAGCATCTAGATCCCGTGATTCTCAATCGACCATGTTTTTCCACTGCCAATCTCGGAAAACGCCGGAAAACCAACGAGAACTCGAGATCGATATCGATGCTTCTTCTTTATAAATCTTTCGACGGATTTCGGATTTTTTGTTCTTTATCGAGAAAATTTGATAAATAATAAACTTGATCATAGATTCGAAATGTACTTTGTGAATGCAATTGAAGACAAATTTTAATTGATTTTAAGC
>Ga0157363_1002478_pt1 | contig 16279 bp, 20 predicted proteins | sample AttsexASBM1_FD_111477 | JGI IMG/M metagenome (GOLD analysis project Ga0157363, IMG submission 111477) | Fungus gardens microbial communities from leaf cutter ant in Ribeirão Preto, State of São Paulo, Brazil - Atta sexdens ASBM1 | ecosystem: Host-associated > Fungi > Mycelium > Unclassified ... | reverse complement strand
GTGTGTGTGTGTGTGTGTGTGTGTGTATGTGTGTGTATGTATGTTTTCAACTTAGTTTACGTCTTATTGTTGTTTTATTCTGGTTTTGTTACTGGTAGGCTTAGGTAACAGAAATTTTGGTGACGCCTAATCATTTGCAAGTTACTATTGTTTATTGTATTTATGTTTATGTTAATGTTACATGTTTATATTTATGTTACAGTCTACTGTATCATACTTTATGTCTATTACACTGTTAATATGTCTTTTTCATATAGCTTTGCAATAAACTAAATTAAATTAAATTAAATTTTGTTTAGAATTTAACATAAATGTCAAAGAAATTATAACAGGGTTAATATGTATATATATATATATATATTAAAAATATTATATATTTAGAAAATCTAAATACATATACATATATATATAGTATTGTACATAAAATTTAAATACATATAGATAATAAAGCATATAGAAAATTATACAAATTTTACTTAAGACTTTCAAGTTCTTTTCAAGTTCTTCAAGATCTTTTCAAATTTTCATATATTTTATTATTCCGACAATTACTTACACTACACTTATGAGCATGGATTATGTATATATACGGAACCATTAATAATTAATTCTCGAAAACGATATGTTGTAACTTTATTACACATGATTGAATTTGTAAAAAAATAATCTTTAATTTGATAAAAAAAAATTAGAAAATTTAAAAAAATTATGAGTGATGGGGATATTTTGTTAAAAAAAATAAATAAAATTTTTTTATTTATAACTTTAAAATACTCTTGAAACCGTACAATTTTTGTTCAAAAAATGTTGTCAAAAATTGTTTTCTATCTTTTATACTTCCGACGATATTCGCCTTGAAAGAAAAATACGGTTTTTTTTAAAGGGATGTTTCACCTCTTAAATATGAGTTAGCGCACGTATAAAAAAATATGTGTCTTAAATTTTCATGTTTGACAATATGAAGAATCAAATCGGTTGTGAATCTTCCTTATCAGTGTTATTCTTATCTCAGAATCTTTTCCATCAGGATTGTGGATAGCACGATATATCAACACGAATTACATAATAGTTTTTAAAAATCCGCGCGCTCAAATTCGACATTTAGCGCGTCAAATCTATCCCAATGGTTACGCCGTCGAATCCCCTAACGCGAGCCTAATTAGGTGCGAAACATGTAAACGTACGTTTTACGATTCTTTATATTTCTAATGTTATCGCGCGGAAAGATCCTATGACGAGCAATCTCCTGCGTTTGCGAATCGGTAAAAATTTGTAACAATTGCGTGATTCGTAAAGTCAAAAAATCGAAACACGAATGCGAGACAACGTAAAACTTGCCGCAGCGGCCTTCGAATCATTTTTGCGCCTTTTTTGATGTAAAGTCGTTATCGAGAATCCGGGGGAAGGTACGAATGATACGATGGTGCAGGAAGAAATTGCACGCAGGAGCGAAAATGAATCCGAAGATAGAGCAAATTATACAAATACAAAATTATATAAATACAAAAGAGATTTAGCATTCGTGTTCTACGATTTCGAAATGCGACAGAACGAGATGTGAAAGAACCGAAAATGTACAAATTTATGTTCCGACTCTTTGCGTAGCGCAACAAATTTGCGAAACATGTGCGGGGATAGAGAATATGTCGGTGCTATGTTGTTAGTGCAGAGTGCGCGAGTTTATATTTCAAAATGATCCGGTTAAACAATTTGTTAATCTCATAACGTCGAACAACAAAATGTTTCAATTTATTTGTATAGCACATAATGCGAAAGCATTCGACTCGAAAGCCTTCATTTTGAAATATTTAGTCGAAAACTCGGAAATTACGGAAGAATCATGGTTAAACGGAATGAAAATTATCGTGATGACGGTAGGAACACTAAATTTATAGATAGCATAAATTATTTGCCGATGCGATTATTTGATTTGTCCAAAGCATTCAGACTGAAAAATATATTGGTTAAAATCTTTCCCCATTTATTTAATATAAAGATGAATTGAACGTATATCGGTCGGATACTCGACGCGCGATATTATTCTCCCTATCAAATGAAGCCCGAAGAACGTGAACGGTTTACGAAATGGCACGAGGAAATGTTATGGTCAAACTTTATTTTTAATTTTCAACTCGAAATTGTCGCAAGAAAGAAATAGGAATCATTCCTTCAGGCGGATACAGAAAAGCGGACAGACATTCGCGAAAAGCTAGCTAGTGTGGAAGGAGCGCGAACTCGTCATCGTATCATGCGGGACGAGAAATCGAATACGAAATTGGCGCGTTAACGGATACTACGAATTGGCAAACGGAATGCAACACTACGTGCTTCAGTTTCACGGGTGTTTCTGACATGGTCGTCTAACGTGCTATCACGTGAATCGCGACAGAACGCTTTCATCCGCAGATCGTAATGATACAATTGACGTGAACGTCTTGCATTGACGTATCGTTTTCGAAAACGGGGCTATCACGTTATGAAAAATGGGAATGCGATTTCGAAATGCATGAAAATCCCGAGATGAGTGATTTTCTCAAGAATCATATGTTAATAAAATCCGATCCTTTCGACCTGCGCAATGCGTTTTTCGATAGTCCCACAGGAAACATTGCTACTCGATATGAAATTACGGGTACAGAGAAAATATGCTATGTGGACGTATGCTCTCTGTATCCGTATGTATTGAAAACGAGTGCTTTCCCGTACGGTCACGCCGTGATATTTATATCGGCGAGGAATGTAGCGAATTAATCAGTAAAGGGTCAAATATTAATTTTGACTTTGTCGAGGATCTTATACGGTGTAAAGTACTCTCACCGCGTAATCTATTTCACCCGGTATTCCCGTATAAAATAAAAAGAAAGTTGCTTTTCGCCTTGTGTCGGAGCTGCTGCGAAACATTCTCGCAGGCAATGTGCACTCACAATCCTGAAGAATTCGAAGGTATCTGGGTATCTTGCGAATTACGCAAAGCCATCGAGAAGAGCTATCTTGTGATAAAGCGTGAGTGAAATCTGGCAGTATGAAGTCACGCGAAACGATCCCAATACGGAGGATTTCGCCGAATATATAAATACATTTTTACAATTAAAAAAAACAGGAAGCTAGGGGATGGCCGAGCGAATGTGGAACAACATCGAGGAACGATATTTGAGGGAATATGAAAAAACTGAAGGTATCGTTCTCGACAGAAATAACATCACACGGAATCCTGGTTTACGCTCGGTCGTTAAGCTTTGTCTAAATTTATTGGGAAAAATTCGGCTAACGAATTTGCCTAATACCGAAATCGTAAAATCCTACTAGCGTCTGATGATTTTATTCACGCGTCCGGAGCATGAGATAACTGATATATTACCCGCCAATGATGACGTAATATATGTTTCGTGGCTTTCCCAATAATGAACATCGTAATCGCCGCAAATACGACAGCGTTAGCGCGATTAAAATTATATGAATATTTAGAAAAATTAGATAGACGTGTTTTATATTACGATACTGACTCATGTATATATACAATACTTAAGTACAGTAATTCGAACGAATACAAATGTACGGGTAATTTTCTAAGCGATATGATGGACGTACTCGAGAGCTACAGTTGCGGAAGTTATAATATATCGAGTTGTTCTTTTCGGGTGGCCCAAAATTTTACGCCTATATCGTTCGTACACTAGAAGGACATACGCACGAAATTAAGTAAAATAAAGGGTATAATTAATTATAAAAATTCATTAATTTTAAATAAATTTTTAATAATATTAAGAAATTAATAAAAAATGAGAGACAAAGGTGAGAAGCAAAAGAAGAAACGGAGAGATCGATGGTGAAGTTTATCTTTTACTGCAATTCGGCGCACTGCGTTTCATGAAATTATAATGCGAAATGAGACAGTCATATTGGTAAAACGCGCGTCTATATTAGTAAAACGTAGATTTATCAATAATCGTTATTCTTTTCCTTACGGCTAGATGAATAATCTTCCTCTTGCTCAAGCTTTCTCTCTCATTTTAATATAGAAATGTTGTCGAGTTTTCCGCCGATTAGGTATACATTTAGGTCATTAAAATGTAAAATTGTAATACATGATTTTATAAAATAAAATATGAATATTATTGTTAAATCTTTTAGTACTAGAAACTTTATTGAACTTTAATAATGTGAATAATGTAAATAATGTAAACTATTTGCACGATATGAAATACTTGAAATATTTGAAAAAATTGAATATAAAAACTCATTTTCCATTTTTTCTTACTTAATGTAAAAAATAAACATCAAATATAAAAAATAAAATGTTTTATTTTATTTAAATCACAAGAATTTTTTTACACCTTCTTTTTCCCTCCATCTATTATAAGCTTTTCACGCGGCATCGCGTATAAGTTCGTTAGCGATGATACCACATCCCGAAGAAATTACGCTGACTTCGTCGTGGATAAGCTTATACGCGTCGCACCGCGGTGAATCAGCTCGGAAGACGCCGCAGTGTTCTCGTCTGCTAGCCTAAGCCGGGGATAACGAGCGCGCGTCCGGCCGCGTGGGGATTCTCCGCCGCGTTGATCAGTATATCCCCCGTCCTTAAATTTTTTCCTTTGTACATTCTTGAAAATATTATTAAGCGCCATTTTTCCTTTTATTTGCTTTTGAAGTCTTGCACGATAATAGAGTAGCTCATTTCGCAAAATGGACGTATGGAAACATCTATAGACATCGATCGTATGCGGTCCGACTGTGGGAAAACGATTTTTGTAAAGACTTTTCTCCGGCATTTATCTCATGTCCAACGTACATTTCGAGAGAGTTTTGTTCTATTATGCGAAATGGCAAGAAGCCTATCGACAATTACAATACGACACTCGTGAAAAAGAGCTCTAAGAACAGAGTTGGGGATGCGGCAATATTAAAGTGATGAAAAAGAATATAATTGAATTTATAAATGAATTTCGCGAAAGTTCCCCGTCCGGAAGATTACTCGAATGATCCGCTTTCTCCGAAATTATTGATAATGAAATAATTGATATCGATGATTTTATGAGAGAATCGTAACGCGATGGGAGTGGATCTTTTCACCAAAGACAGTCAACACAAGAATCTCAGGGTTATTCTTATATCGCAGAATCTCTTCCATAAGGGGCGTCAACGCGAATTATATCATCGTATTAAAAAATCCACGCTGATCGCTCTCAAATTTGTCATTTAGCGCATCAAGTCTATTCCGACGATCCGAAATTCCTAGAAGAAGCGTATTACGACACTACATCAAGATTTCACGGTTATTTATTACTTCATCTAAAACAATCAATGCCGGACGAACATCGATTGCATAAGTGTATTTTTCCCAAAAATACGATTCATTATGTTTACGTACTTCGTAGATCATTTTCGAACGGATTCATATAAAAGACGAGTGATAATACGAATCAGTAATGTTTTTCGTAATGAAAGCGAGTGACAAGAAATCGCACAGTGCGACGAAAATCGCCACACATTCGCTGTATCTGTAAATGTGATTTTAATATACTCAAAGATAACTCTCGCTCAAACGGTGTGAAAAATATCAATTAACCAAATACAAAAAGGCTCTGCGGCGCGTCATTGCAAAACGTGGTAATTAGAAGAATAAAAGAAAGCTTTTGGTGCAGCGAGGCGAATTTTTACTTATATTATCAGATCTATACTAACTACCTCATTATCACTAATTATCAAAGGAATGAAATAGTAGAGATAAAACGCTATAAAGAAGGCCGAAAAAATGATTTTAATTTTGACGCGACGGTCGCATGACGAAAGCGAGAGATGGAAAATATATAGAGAGTCATTATGGCGATATCTAAGATTTATCCAAGAAACGCGAAGACAAAAAAACGCACGCAACGAAAACGAAAATGCAGAAGACAACGCTAAACGGGATATCTCTGCTGATAACGAAAACGCGAATAGCGTTTTATACGATTTAACGCAAACATCAAATGTATTAACACCACATTCCATCACTAGTGCCAACATGATTACGAAAAATTTCGAAATTTCGAGCGAGCATAATCATGCGATGAAAAGCATTGAAGAAATAGTGGAAATCGTGCCGAAATCTTATCGTAAGCACTTACTAATGAAACATTTGTTTCGAAAAGCTGTGCCTAATAGAATTAATTGGAACGAGCATGAAATCGTGACATAGTAACGTCGTAAAAGATTCGAATATCACTAACTTGATAAACGACGCAATACGCGAGAGAAAAACAGTGAGTAGAAATCAGTTTGTACGATTACTTCGTGTATTGAACACACCTTTCGCACTGGTGAAAAATAAAAGATTATTGTCCACGCAGGATGTTAGTGTAAATAGTGTAAAATTTCGACCTCGTGTAAGTTCCATGCCTTTTATGTCGAAAGTACGAGTTTCATGTTGATTGCATCGGAAGCGCGAAGAAAAAAAAAAACGTAAAAATTATTAACAAGAAATAAACGAGAAAAATTCGCTGATTCTTTCTCATATACGGAAAACTGATACCCCCATATCTGTACAAACAAGAAAAATCGGTTTCTCAATTGGAAAATAACGATGTTTGAAAAACTATATTACGATTCATCGCATTATATTAGGCTATTCGGCGATGGATAATCTCATGCTGTTATACTAAATTTCTCAGGAAGAAGTCATATACTCGAATCACAAGATGCGTTGCACCGGCCATTGAGCAGAAAATTTTCACGATTGCATTACAACGTAACAAACATTGACAATGTGTGGGAGGCAGATTTAATCGAACTCTAAAATCTAAAAAGTTACAATGACGGTTATTCCTATTTGTTAGTGATTATCGAGGTACTAAGTAAACATGTCTGGATAGAACTGTTACGTTACGAGTAACTACGCAATAAAAGTTTCCAACGCGAAAAGCGTACCGGTATACTTACAAGCGAACAAAGATAAAGAATTTGTGGCGCAATCAATGCAGAAATTTCTTAAAGAAAATGACATTCATTTTCGGGTAACGCGAAACCCAGATGTTGTCAAAGTCGCCATCGTCGAGAGCTTCAACAGAACACTGAAGGAATGAATGTAGTTATTTCACACATAAAAAAACGTGACGCTACATTGATGTTCTACAGGATATTGTACGCCCTTACAATCACACGTGTTACTCGTCCATGAGAATGCAATCTGCGGTAGTAAAGAAAAATGCGCGTATCGCTCGTGAAAATAGCTCGTCATTGGAAAAATGTAAAAGAAACGGGTGCAAAGGTTAAAGAAACGGATGAAAAAGATTAAATATCGTGTCAGTAGAGCGAAAGGTATCTTCGAAAAAGGATACGAAGAAAGAAGCTAAGTGTAGCCAGGAGATATTTCAAATTTACATGTTCTTGATTGGTGAAGCCCTCACAAACTGCGAGATTTAGCAGAACGAAGTATATATAGACGGTATTTTTTATAAGCAAGAATTAGCTTGAGTTAAGAAAAATTTAGAGGAAGAATAATTTATTGATTACGTGATAAAAAGTAGGGGGCGAGGAGGGCTAATAAGCAAGTGCTAGTGCGGTTATGCCCATAAGTTTGATACTTGAATTCCGGTTTCGAGTTTAATTTCTCTTCGCGAGAGGAGGAACAATTTTTTTTGGTACTTCCGAGCAGTATGCGTCATTTTCCGGATTACAACGTCGTTTTTCATCACGGAATTATCTCACTCTATAGGATTACACGGATACGGGAGGTAGAGCGGTAGTTGCGATGAGCGAGATACAATTTCCTGTACCTTTTTACACGTATATCATAATGAAAATGTGATCAGATTCAATGTTAAACCCAATGAGAGGACGAATGATGCGTTTACGTCAAAGAAGTTGCATTTCCGAATGGAATTTACAACGATATCCATGAGCTTATTGATGCGATTAATACCGCGTGTAAAGATGCCGAATCGCATTTTTATTTTGAACAGCAAAAAGCGTCTGGCGGCAAAGTCTTCATAAGAATTAACTGCGATGAGAAGTGCAAAATGCTACATTATATAAACTTTTTCGATAATCTACGAATGCTAGGTTTTTCAGCAATTTTCACAAATAATCACTCATTTTATTCCAAGCTCGCAACCAAATTCCAATGAAACAGAAGAAAAAACTTTTTTTACTCACGGATTTAATAAGGAGACAGGAAAACGATTTGCAGATAATTACTGGAGTAGCGAACCCTATAGTTTGTGACGCGGTATCTCCGATAAAATGTTTATTGCGATTTGTGAGTCTTGTATAATGGGTGATGTACGTACTCCTCTTCTCAGGATAGTTCCGATCGAGATACGCAGTCTCAATTACGCATTTAGTAATAATTACACATATATTTGATAATAATTACATAATTACTTTGGTGAAGCATTTCCAAATTATATACTATTACGACGAACGAATTTTAGAACAATCAAAATAAATATAAGAGATCATCTTGGAAAGAAAATTCCATTCAAATTTGAAACGCTGACAGTAATGTTGCACTTTAAACATAAGCAATAACTTTCTTTCTTTCGTATACGCGAACGTATCAGAAGTGACAGTCTTTAGTTAGGAACTAGCGATAGAATGCTAAGAATATTTTGATGCACGAGATATCGGTAGGAATTTCATGTGTTTTCATTGTTCACCCTGCCAACGCGGACATGAAATCGAAAGCTTTCTCGGCGGACTATTTAGAAAAATACTACCTTATCTAAATAAAAGTGAGCGTGCTGTCTGAAAAAAAGCTTTACATGCAGAATTAACGTGATAATAATAGCCGTTGAAGGAAGCGGTCAAAAAAATCGTGGAATCGGGGGGGTAATCTGAAGAGAAAAGCCAAAGAAAAAAATAAAGGTCTGGATATAAAATATCCGCCAATCTGCTTCAGTTTCCACTCGATGGTTAAGTTAGTATCGTGCATCGTAAACGACATCGGGGAATCAAAAGAAAATCATCGAAAGAAAAAGAATAAAAAGGTGACGAAGAAGAAAAAGAAAATTCGTACTGCAGGGTAAAAAATCAAAAAACCATTCACTAGAAAACATCGAGTCGAGAAACGCGACGTATCCGACATATTCCGACATATTTCTCTTAATTGAGATAGGAATTCGTGGCTGAAGAAAAAGTATATTCTTTCTTCATACCCACTTAAGCGAATGTATAAAGAACAAACTCGATCTCTTCTATTTGCCTTTTCCAGCATTGAGAAGCAATGTATTTATTACAAACCCATAACTTCTCTCGCGGACGACTCACCCATAGAATTCGTCATAATCGGAAATGAAGAAAATTATCTGGATCTCACTCACTCCATGTTGAGCCTTCGTATACGCGTAGAAAGCAAACGCGGGGAGAGCACATCGGTCGTCCCGCGGCAAAAGAATCTGTAAATCATTTACTGCATTCTATGTTCAACCAAATCGACGTGTATCTCAATCAAAAACTCGTGTCACTATCAAACAACACTTACGCATATCGCGCGTTATTAAATTATTTTGCGGGCTTCACCCGCAAAAACTTTCTATCTAACTTCTTGCTTAAGAAACATGGATATTCCTGGTTACATAGACGACACGTTAAATTCATTAAATCTAAATACGGCGCTCCAGATACGCGCGCAATACATTCAGGGAAATCATGCGCTAGATTTCACAGGCTATCTTTACTGCGACATTTTCAATCAAGATAAATTTTTAAATAACGGAGTGGAAGAATGAGACTACTTTCGAAAGATTTATTTTACCTTATAGAGAGTAAAACGATATTAAAAATACGCATTCTCTCAGTCTATTCGTAAGAAGAGCAAAAATAAATCCGAATGTGCTACTCGCAAACGCTAGAATGCTGAGTAAAATTACCGCCAAGTACTCCTCTTACGAGAGTCAAAGTTAAAACATTCATGCCGGCATTGTGGGAGAATCGATAGACAATGCAATACTCGGGTAGCTGCAGAAATGAATAATAATTGGCTTTATCGATAACAAGATGTTTAACGGCAGTAGAAAATTGAATTTGTTTAACTTAAAAAATTATGGAATAAATTTCTTTTCGCTGTATGCTGATGGCATGCAAATTCCCAGTAGACCGTTACAGTCAAATTTTTCGAAAGATGAGTCGCTTTACGCTTGTTACATTATTCTCGGGAACCGGCATTCACTTCCTGAACGAGAGTAATTCTATAAGCAGAATTATCGATTACGCCAATGACTACATTCTTTTCACTTTCGATCTTATTTCGAATCTATCCGCTAATTGTGCAGGGCTTTGGAATCTCGTGAAACATGGAAGTTTACGATTAGTAAGAAGTGAGATTCGAAAAAGCTCTTTCCGTGACTATTAATTGTATCATCTATCAAATTTGATAACGTTTTAAAAATCGACTCCTCGCGTCAAGTCATTGTCGACTTTTCCGGTTAGCCCTATGTCTTTCGTAAGAAAATTATTTTCTCCCACTGTCCATTTTTTCTATTTTAATTACACGTAAGATAACAAAAAAAAGCTTCAGTTTTGTTCGCGATGTCGACGCTTCGTGTCGACGTAAGAAAGGATGTAAATTCGAATATCATGATGAATATAGTTATTATCGATATACAAAGTTTCCGTGGTGTCGAATACTTTATTCCGAAAGAAGTCGCAGTTCTTGCGATTAATGTGTCGATCACTGGATTATGAAATTCTTCTTATTCCTTTGATTTACTCGAAACAGTAAGACAAGAAATCAACTGATTTACACAACGTCAATCCTAAATACTTTACGATACATCTGCGAGACATTACGCAATATGTGCGTAATGTTACATCTATAGCAGAAAATAAGAGAAAGTACGCTATCTGAGTAACTACTACTCTACTCTACTCTTCAGAAACATATAATTTGGAAGATATTTTTCCGATTTTCAAAAATCTACCGGAAGGCCAAGAACAAAGGTGAATGCATCACGGATTTCAATCCAACGGCGATTCATCTTGCTCTTTATGCAACGCTTACAAATTGAAACGGCTAACTATACGAAGTAGCAGCAATTCAAGTTATGATAGTTTTCCCTCAGAAAATTGGAGCGAGAGCGAAGTCGAGAACGAAATAACAGACAGCAGAAATTTTTCAATTCAATTTAAAAATCAGAAACGCGATAGCTTCCGCAACATTGAAGCGTGGAGGAAAAATATTATGATAGAAAAAACAAATCAGAATGAAGACGAACAATGAGGAAGACGACAGATGAGGAGAAAAAAGATTTTTCAAAATTCGACTCGCCAATCAATAGAGATAGAGCTAACGCTAGCGTCTCGCAAACGTCGAGTATTTTGAAAAATGCATATACCTGCAAAAGAGATATATTTTGAATTTAAACATTTCCTCTCTCATTCTCTCTCCGATGACGAGAAATGAAATCGCTGGAAGTTTTAAATGCATTACATCATCTTAGTGTCTAACATAAAGAGGTCTATCTTGCTGACCGACTGTCGAGGGTGTGGATGAAATCGACTGTCATTGTCGCTAACACGGATGATCATGATCGACCTGATCAGCACTGGGTCGCCTTCTACATCGACAAATTCGGAACAGGAATGTATTTCGAAAGCTACGGTTTGCTGTCCTTAGAGCCTCTTATGACTTCATCAAAATTCCATCACGTATCGCTGGAATATGAGGCTGCAAGAAATGCTTTCACAAACTTGTGGACAATATTGATGGGTATTTCTACTTTTATGTGTAATGGTTATAATCTTAGTCATTTTCTTAATTTGTTTACCTCTGATTGTAAACAATGATTGATTGATCGCATAATTCATAAAACAATTTTTTCTTGTAAACATAAATCCGATAAACCCCATATTGTACATCAATCATGTTCAATCATGTATTTTTTAAAATGTAAAATATAAAAGAAATGCTTATTTTCGCGAAAGAACTATTTTTTATGTAATAACGTTGCTTTTTCAATAAACGCTTTTTTTCAATTTTATTATTGTAAGTTCTTAACCACTGTTATTTTCTTAATCATTTTCTCGTTCCCTTCCAACCAACATTTTCTTTTTTATATTTTTTATCAGAACTAGGTTAATATAAACTTTTACTCTTTTTTTGAAATAAGACTGACGCTAACATAAGATATAAAAAAAAAATTGATTCACTAAATCGATAAATCAACTCAGTTCTGTTACAAAGAGGCATGAACTTGTCCATTCCTGTTTTCCTCTTTCTAGAAAAAAAATCAGTTATAGAAAATAATAAAGTAAAACTCTCTCCAATGCGTCTAACCCGGCACGGACATGCCGAGGCAAGAAAAAAGCGAAGGGATAAATTACACCTGCATTCTTAGATGCTTGAACCTTTCCTCCTTTTCCTTCGACAAAAAACTTTCGAGGTCTATTTCTCTTGTTTTTGCTCACCTTCATTATTATGTCAGACTTGGCAGCACATTTTCACTCTCTCTCTCTCTTTCTCTCTCTCTTTCTCTCTCTCTCTCTCTATTACATATACGAATAAAATTAAATAAGAATGTTTTATTCCATAAACAATAAAACTTTGTATTCGTAATATTTGAAGGATCATGAAAAGTATGTACAGAGTGAGAGCAAAAAGTATTCGTACAAGGAAATTTTTTATAAAAAAAAGTCTTTTTTGAAGAAAATAAACATTAATTAGCAATTTTATACAATGAATACATTTTATTTTAACATATACAAATGAGTTTCGCACGTATTTCTGATTTTATAAGCTAAATTTCTCGACTGTACAAATATAATACTTTTTGAGCATTTAAACAATGGAACTTTTAATTTTTGCTTATTTTTCAAATGATATATTTTCTATATTAATACACATCTTTTTGGTATATATAATTTTAAGAAACATACAGTCTATTTTATAATTTATACAATAAATAAAATGTTAATTACTCAAGCAAGAAATGATTATCAATTAAACGAATCGACATCAAATCGGTATTGATATTATCGTATCAATATTGATTCGATAGTACCAATTTGATGTTCTCGCTCGATATATTTAATTTTTTAAAATAAAGTTTTTTTAAAAAATATTTTCTCTATACGAATACTTTTTGTACTCACTGTATGTAGTGTAACGTCCGCCGCAATAAAATCCGCTTATTAACAAACGTTACTAGGCACTACGCGAGTGTCATTGCTATAGCGGCGATAAACTCAGTACCGGTCGCGAAATCGTCGCTATAGCAACGGTGTTCTCCCTGAGCGCTGTGATACCGACTCGAAGCGTCACGTGTTCATCATTAGCGAAGTCAATACGTCTGCGCGAGCATAATAATTAAAACGACATAGAGAAATAAAATAAATAAGTTAACAAATGCACGTTATTGACAAGCCTTCTCAAGGCATGTCCTATACCATATCGATAGTTGTTTTCCATTTACTCTAAAAGAAGAAAAAATGGAAAATGGATGACTAATTCAAATGCAACAATTAGTAAATGCATCATTCGTAAAAGTATCATATCGCCAAAAATAGGATGATACAAAGTGCAATTGCCTAACGAAATTTCACACGCCAAGTGTCCAAAAGGTATCTCAGCAAACAGAGACCGTTAAACAATTGCTAAATGAATTTTTCACAATAATAAAATGTATATTACTGAATATCGATTCAGTGAGCGATCCGAGCACCTGAGAGCGCGGAAAATTGCGGGAAGAGGCCGTAACCGTCCTTACGCATCTCCCCATAGAAAAAAATCGAGCAAATTTAAATTATTTAGGAAAATCAAACTAGCGAATGTTCTAGAACATTAGTCAATCTTTTGACCGCAAAATGCCGACGGCGTTCAAGAGTATATAAACAGAGCTTTTTCGAAGCAAGGAAACTTCGTGAAAGTTAACATTGGATAATACTTTTGTTAAAGCTCTTAGATGCGAAATTTCTGCTTAACTTCTGTCGGCGTTTTTCGATTTTTTTCCGCGGATACGCGATCGCCGTATGAGACAATGAGATTACTAAAGTTTGAATTAACCGTAAGTTGCAATTCTAATAAAAAAATTCTAATAAATTGTCCTTCTCTTTTATATTTTTTCTTCTGTGCGCTCCTGCGAATCCATAGTGTAGCAAATCGCGAGAATTTCACGAATTCTTCGTTTTCTTTTCTTTTTATTCTCCTTTTTGTGATTGCGTTAACGATAAATGAAATTGATTTATGTGCTGAAATGATCGCATTCATTTTTATTTTTCACATTTTCTTTTCTTTTCTTTTTTTTTCTCCTTCTTCTTTCGACGCGAAGTGCATCATTGTGTCATGCCATCTGTAATATCTTATTAGTGTTGTACGCGGGAGTGCCACGAGAGGAATCGGAGTAGTACAGGAAATTCCGCAGTGCTCTTCGAACTTTTCTCCGCCCTACGAGCAGCGTATCCTTGGAATCTCAGCAGCGCGTGAGTCCTCAGGTCTTTTCCGGCACGTGGCCCTCCTCAGCGGCTCCGAGCCTTCCTACCCTCGGTCGTCGCGCGCTCGATTACGAGCCCGCGGCCGTTTTCCAACTGAGAAGCAAACGCTCCTATAGAGCACCCCGCTGCTCAACTTCGCCTCTTCTTGCCCGCTCGCTCCATCCCTTTCTGACCAAGCCACAAAAGAAGAGGCCCGGAACGATCTCGATCGTTTTTCCCAGACACGTCACCGCGTAGATAGGGCACCGAGTAGATAGGGAATAGTCTCGCTTTTCGGGGGCACCCGTCCTTGCCGCGCACTGTAGATTTAAGCGAGACAATGTTCGCAGGAGCGTGAAGAGCCGCAATAAGCGGGTCGGCCGAGAATAAGCGTTGCGCGCTTGGTGGAGGAGTGCCACTGGGTTGTGAATTTCGCATATTGACCGATCCCCGTATGAGCATTCATCGATCCCCGGTGGATCCAAGAGACTCCTGAATATCACTTGGTTTCTGGCAACCACCTAGATCCTCCACCCAGCATCGCGGATTCTTCCGCGGATCACGAGAATCGAAGCGGTGACCGTTACAGTAAGAGTGGTACCTGATCACCGATCCAGTGACATTGCCGTCTTTCGCTCTTCTTTTTCTCTTTATTTAATCTTCATTATCATCTTAATTACCTTTTCTTTCTCTTATATTATTGTTACTATCCATTTGCGCAGCTAGGAGAGCCAAGGTTTCCGCTCGATTCTCCTCTTCGCTTCCTCTCACTCAGGCGGATCGCCTCCGCCGCAAGGAGCTTAACGCTCCGCGTCATCCGTCCGCACCGACGGCTGGACGCAATCCGGACGTAACAGTAGGTATATGTATTAAAATTCTCAGAATTATATGATTGATTATATGTATGTAAAGTGTTGTAATATTTATTTATGAAACTCTTATACAATCATAATTGCAAACGTCACAAAGGGCATTTGAGAGTTGACATGAATATAAATGCATAAAATTAACAAAGAATTTAATCTAATATATTGTTATATATATCGCATGTTTAATATTCATATTAATATATTACATTATATTACATGTTTCGGTACTTATTAATCTTTCATCAGAGTTAAAATAATATATATTAAACGAAGATACACGATTTGTCTTAACAATCTTTTTGTCAAATCTTTTCTAGAATAATTCAATAAGTTGCTTGCTATATTATTGCAATATACAAAACAAAGTCACATATATATTGACAAAAAATAAGTTAGGATTAGTCATTGTAATAAATGGTATTATCAACTTTTATATAACTTTATTAAGATGATAATTGATCAAAAAGTACGCAAAGATAAAACATTTTTAATCTTTATTAGATGTAATATATCGAGTATATGTATCTCGAGAATGTAAACATACACCGACTGGAAATGTTGTACTTAACATTTTATTATTTTACATTTCAATGAAAATCATAATATTCTATAGGGAACGTTCTTTGCTATTTTAATTTTCGTTTTTTAAATTCCCGAGTTTATAAATAAATATTACACTTCACATACATATAATCAATATAATTCTGAGAATTTAAAAATATATACCTACATACTTTTCATGATCCTTCATGTATTATGCAAAATTTTATTGTTAGTAGGGGATATAAACTGGTTCTAACTCGGGTCTTCTGAGAGGAAGTGAGGGGTATCCGCGGCGGGGGGGGGGATGACGTCACTAGGAGACAGAAGGAGGAAGGAGAGGGATAACATCACATGAAGTGACGTCACTAGACAAGGGGTGACGCCACAGGAGAGGAGGAGAAAAATGATGTTACAATGGATGACGTCGCAGGGATGACATTGCGGTGCAGAGGGACGATGTCTCAGATGCGGGAAATTAC